>ERZ780207.2172-NODE-2172-length-14727-cov-3.035033_pt1 | contig 14727 bp, 9 predicted proteins | sample MGYA00510977_ERZ780207 | MGnify/ENA primary metagenome ERZ780207 (study PRJEB29588, sample SAMEA2151383) | human gut metagenome | biome: human gut; feature: human-associated habitat; material: faeces | place: Denmark | collected 2008/2010 ... | reverse complement strand
GATTGACCCTGCTTTGAACAGTCCGCGATTCAAAGGGCAGCCGAAATATATCCGTAATTATTTCGGCCTCCTTTGAAAGATTAAGCACGGTATTGCCTTCAGCCAGCGTAAATCTTGACGAGCATGACTGCGACTGCAGCAGCAGATCCTCAATAAAGCTCCGATAAAAAACGGGGTTTTCGATCACAAGCGTCGCAACGCCGTTTTCGGTTATTTCGAGCGGCGCTTGCAGCTCATAGCAGGATAAAGTCATAGCTCTATAAACCTTTCGTCCGTATTTATAATATCGCCGCGGCTGTCTCCCAAAAGAAACTCCATTTTTTCAAACTGCTTTTCGGTGACGGTAAGCATCTGAATCAGGCCCTGCTCGGGCTTGTTTTTGCGAAGACCGTTGCCGACAGAGCTTAAAACGGTCTGATTCAGCACTATTTTGCAATATACAACACCTGAATTTTGGACCAGCTTGCAATATACCGATTCCTGCATCATCATAAATCCGCTTTTTATAAGATATTTTCGGAATTTAGTATATTCCCTTTTTTGCTGCGGCGTTTCCACGGGGAGGTCAAAAAATATCAGCATTCTCATAAATCTGTAGCTCATAATCAGGCAGCCTTATTTTTGAAATATCGTTTTCGCCGAGCGCGTCAAAAATACTCTTAACGAATATTTTTATTGCGTTCGTCATATACTGTGTTTTTCCGTCAATGATAATTTGTCGGTTCAGGGCCTGAACCAGCTTCATTTTTTCGGAATGCCCGAATTCCGAAAGCTCCGCCATTGTTACGGCGTAATCGATAAAGGGTCTGAACGGCTCCATAAGATCGCAGGCGAGATTGTAGTGATTGAACATGTTATCGTGGAATATTCCGAGCTGGGTGGAGTATCCGTTCGCAACGATCTCTCTCGCAAAAGCCGAAAGCAGAATGCCGTAGCCGTAATTTAAGGCGGCGTTTATGTTGTTATCGAGGCTGCGGGAAAATTCCATGCCGAAAAGCGAATTGAAATATACCTTTGCCGCATGCCCCTCGCGGTTTGTGGGATCTCCCGGCTCGATCCCGCTTATGTATTGCTCCAAAAGCGAAGCATTCCCCCGCCCGCATTTTTTAAGCACCGCCGCCTGCCCAGATATTTTTGCGCGAACAACCTCCGCCCACACAAGCTGCTTTGTGTATTCATTCCATTTTACCTGATTTCGGAGCTTAAGCGCGGTATCGTGACTGCCGTAAAGCGGCAGATACAGCCCTGTGGGGCAGCGCTTTTCATCGCAGAAAATAACATCTATTTTCCTTTTTGAAAGCTCGCAAAGCAGATACGCCGTAAGGGATACCGCGGTGGACTCTATAAGTAAAACCGAAATTTCCTCTATGTGAATTCTTTTGGCGCTTTCCGCGTTTCGCACAACCAGATAGTTCATTTTGTAATCAAGCTTTGAGTTGCTTGATATTACCACCGTTCTCCAGCTCATATTACTTAAGCAAATCAACGCGGCGGCTGTAAAGCCCGGTAACGGAGGAACAGATTGCAAAGGCGGAATGAACCTTTTTAAGCGAATTGTGCTCTCTTAGATTGCCGCAGTTTGCACCTTCTCCTATTGCCGAAAAATCAGATGTTTGACGGTCGCATTTAAAGAGCTTTAATATTTCAAGCAGCATTTTGCACTGCGCAACAAGCGGAAGCTCCGCAAAAGCTTCTTCCTTTGCCTTTAATTTTTTCAACTGACCATCATGCAACCTATTATACACCTGAGTCTCTAATTTTCGTAGGAAAAGCCGGTATAATTCCGTATTTTTCTCACTGCATATTTCGCTGTCGGGCGCGAGCCTGATTCCGTTCTCAGCCCTTTCGGCAGCGCTGCGGGCAATATATTTTGAAATTTCTTTTATGTACCTTTCATCTGCGGGAGAAACCGCAAGCTGATATTCATGCCTGCATAGCAAATAATTTTCGCTTTTGCCGCAAATGCCGAGTCTTTTTCCGTCAATTTCAACGGTTGCGTGGATGAGTAGGCGCGGATATATTATCTTCGGATCGCACAGCCCCAAAATCTCGGTACAGTAGGCAATCGGGTCTTTTTCATAAAGTGCCTTTTTATAAATATAAACCGGCTGAATCGACCTTACACGCGCCTTCTTTTCGGTATGCTCCGCAACGAAGAAGTAAGCTACCTTTACCTTGTTGTAGCCGCCGTATTTTTCAATCGGTTTTCCGCTCTTTGAGGGCAGCTGACCCTTGCCCGCAGGCATCAGCTGCAGATCGTAAAGCGCTCCCCTTGTTTCATGCGGCATTCTTGTGGCAAGGATATTGTTCTTCCGCATTACGGATTTCACGGCGGCAATAGATTTATCCTTATCCCACGCGCCGGGAACGCTGTATTCAAACACCTTGTTCAGGCTGTAATTCTCGTTCCGAATGTTTTTAAAGAAGGCGTCTGTGAATTTTGTATCGTAAACATTCCCGACAACAATGTTCAAATACGCGTCCTTCGCATGGTGCAGATCGTTTACATCCCTGCATTTTATCAGCTTGAATTCCTGCCTGAACTCCGATACATTGCCCGCCTTTGAATAAACGACTTTTGTCCCCGCGGCGCCGTACATGGTCTTAAATATTTCGGCAAGCGCCTTGGTGGATTGCCTGGTTTCCACAAGCTGCCGCGCTACAAAGGCGGAAAGTTCCTCCTCTGTCAGCGGTGTTCGGCGGGTAAGACGGTCGTATTTCTTTTGGCTTATATATCCCTTGTCCTTCAGCATTCGCCAGAACGGCTGCATATTTTTCTGCCAATCGGACTTTATCGGGTATTCGTTGCTCTTTTCCCTGTTACAGATTTTTTTCACGAGCACGCGGTTTTCGATGCTGTCGTCCTTGATTCGCGATTGCGGGAAAATATGATCGATATCGTAATCGCTGTCGAGCCTTTCAAGGCTTATCTTCTCGCCCGAATACATACATTTGCCGAACTGCGTATAGTAAAGATACAAAGCGTCCCGCCGCAAATCGCCTTCGTCCGCCGCCTCGATAGCCTTATACAGCTCGGGATATTCATCCCTGCATGCCTTATAAAGCCCCAAAAGCCTTTCCCTGCGCGAAACCGTTGCTTTTTTGGCATTATCGCCTTCGCGATCTCTCGCAACCTCGATCATTATTTTTTTCGGTGCGGATTTTTTGATATCGGTTATTTCATCGACTATTTTCACGGTCTGCAGCAGGCTGCGCTTTACCGCGGGCGAAATATACATATCCTCAATCATTTCCCTCAAGGATTCCCGCTCCCCGCATTTTTCCTTTAGGTGAGCCTCGGCGTTTTCGGCAAACTTGAAGCTGTTGCTCAAAAGCTGCATCAAATTGTTATCGGTGCTCCTCAGCATATCCATAATACTGCGCGCCTCGCCGTTTTCATCGGGTGAGTATATCTCTGTAAGCAGGGTTTTTGAAAGACTGCCCCAGCCGCTGAAGCTTAATCGGCATACGGCGGCTGTCTGCCGCTCGTCAAGGCTTGGACAATTCCTTTTAAGCCATCCCTTCAAAAGCTTTTTATCATCCCCGAATATCGTGACGGCACGGATGATATTTTCAGCCGTTTCGTAATTTTCCTCAACGCTCATTATTTTTGAAAGGCTGTGATACGATTTAAGCCGTGATTTTAAAATATCGGCGACTCCGGATATCTCGTCCTCCGGCTTAATATAGCATTTTTTAAGCAAAAAGCCCTTAATTAATTTAGCCGTGACCTTTGAATTCGATTTGAGGAACAGCTCATCGAAAATTTCTTTTTTAATTTCGGGGGATATTTTTTCGCCGTTGACCTTCAGGGGATTTATTTCGTTCCATACGCAATACTCGCTGAACAGAAGCGATTCCTTCGGAAGCACCTCCTCTCCGGTGTAGCCGCACTTGCTTATAAGGTTTATTATAAAGCCCTCGGAGCTTTTTTCGGTATCCACAACACGGTTAAAATTCCACGGGTATATTTTTTCGTCCGTCCTTACGACCCACGAATGCGCAGCATTTTTATTCAGCGGCCCGACATAATACGGTATTCTGAACGAGAAAACCGATATGATCTTCTCCTTTACCGATACCCCGTTTTCATCGGTCTGCTTAAGAAGCTCCAAATAATTTTCCGCGTTATCCAGTATCTTTTTAAGCTCCTTTAAGTGTAGCTGATACGGAATCACGCCGTTATCGGCGCCCTTAAGCTTTGAAAGCAGCGTATTGTTATCTAACTTTGCGTATATATCGGCAAATTCGGAATCGTTTTTCAGCTCCGGCAGCGTTTTTTTAATATACTTGCAAAAATCCTCCTGTTTGCAGGAATAATCGCCCGATTCAAGTGTTTTTCCGCTGTAGGCGGCAAAATTGTTGAGCTTATCTTTTTTATCGCAGAAGATCTCCCTGTATTTATCGGGCGCATTTTTACGGACATATTCTTTAAGCCTTTTTAAATCGCGCTTATTCGTTTCATACCGCTCAACCTTAGCTTCGCAAATATATTGATGCCCGCCGAGCATTTGAGCCAGCTTGCCCGAATCGAATATTTCCTTCAGCATTCGCAAAAGCTCTGTGCTTTCTTCGCCGAGTAACGCCGCGGTTTCGCCCAATGCTTCGTCAAGGTCTTCGTTTAACGAAAATTTCCCGGAGTCCTTAAGCTCTTCGTCGAAAAACAGTTTGGAGAGGTTTATTGCAGCACCCGACAGCGAATCGATCGCAAGCGCAAAATCAATATCGTCCGATTCGCCCTCAATCGTAACACCGTCTCTCAACAGTTTTTTCTTTGCATTGATTCCCAAATTGCCGCTGCTTAGGACTGAAACAAATTTTTCCTTGTCGGCAAAGCCGAGCTTCACACCGTAAGCTTCAAAAACACGGTCGGTAAACTCATCCAGCATAATATCGACAGTCTTGTATTCGTCCGACAGCTCCATATCAAAAAGGAAATGCCCGCGGCTTTTTATTATATGATGAAGCGCAAGGAATACCAAGCGTATATCATGCGGCTTATCGGATTCGATAAGCTCATTCCGCAAATGATACGCCGTCGGGTAATCCTTGTAATAGTCCTTATCGGTATAATCGCTGTCGTTGAAGATCGGAAAATCCGCACGGTGCGTTTTATCTTCGTTTAAAAGCGAGCTTTCCTTTAAACGGATGAAAAACGAAGGATCTGTTTTGCTTATTTCCTCATCGAACAAAAGCTCCAGCCATTCAAGCCTCTGCTTTCGGCGTTTGTTAAGCCGCCGCGCGATTCTGTACTGCCGCCTTTCCGCCGCGGGATTCGCCTTCTCAAAAAGGCGCGCTCCCCACATGGCGTTGCCCCGAAACTTTAAAATATTGTACTCGGTATCGGTTACTGCCCAGCCGACAGAGTTTGTCCCCACATCGAGTCCGATATAATAATCGGATACCTTTTCACGATTGCCGCTGATTTTCATATAATCTCCCCCTGAAAAATATTAAAAAATTTATTTTTAAATTATTGACATTTCTCTTTTCCGGTGTATAATAAAGATGTTCGGACCATCCGAATTTACACTACAAGTTCAAATAAGCTTTCAGCGAAAACATCGTTTCGACGAATTCACAGTGTGTGAGCGAGGCTCTGCCGTAAGGCGGAGCCTTTGTTTTTTGTTTTGTCCGATTTAATTATAACTTATTTATCGCGGTTATTCAACATTTTTTAGATTTAATAACAATTATTGCAAATACAATTCATTCTTCCCGTAAGGCCGTGCCGAATTCGGAATCGGATATTGACTCGCGCGGAGATAGGCGCCATAATAAAGAAACGGATGTAGCGCAATGCATGTTGCTTTAACAAAGCGCAGTTAAGGAGCATGAAAAAATGCCGAGGGCATTTATGTTCACAAAAGAAGAAATTATTTCGGCGGCAGTGAAATTAACGCGGGAAATGCTGCGTGATCCGCTCGTGGCTTTGTTCGGGCTTGGCTTTCCGCAGCGGTTTTCCTGCGGCAGATGAAAAAATGATTCCTCACCATCCCTTCGCCGCTTTTCGGCATGAGACAAATCTGTCAATTCAAAAAAATCGGGCAATCATTTACTATCAACATAATAATTATTTAAAATCAGCCTGTTGCTGTCGGGGAAAACGATAACAACAGGCTTTTTCTTTAGTTGTTCCGCATTAAATTTAAGTCTCATAAGGTATAGATTTTGAGACGATTATATTTCTTTCCTATTTTAACACAATTATTTCCATATTGCAATCCCTTTTTATAAAAATGTTAAAAAATTTTTATATGGTTTCACCGTAAACACTTCAGTCTCAAAACCTATACATTTTGAGACTGAAGTGTTGTAAACCGCGGAAAAACGCGTTTACATATTGTCATTGAAAAAAATTTTATAAAGGAGGAAAAAAACAATGACAAACGGCAAATCTCTTAAACGGGCGTTGCTTTCAAGCGCATTTTCACTTATAATCTGCGTTGCAATGCTCATAGGAACCACCTTTGCGTGGTTTACCGACACCGCATCTACTGCGGTAAACAAAATTCAGGCAGGAAATTTAAAGGTCGATATTGTCGATAAAAACGGCAATTCCCTTAACGGGAAGAGCCTCAGCTTCAGGGATGTCAATAACAAAACCGACATTCTGTGGGAGCCGGGCGCAAAGTTTAACCTCGATTCCTTTAAAATCGTAAACAAGGGAAATCTTGCGCTTAAGTACAAGGTAATAATCAGCGGTATCAACGGCAGTGCAAAGCTGCTTGAGGCTATCAACTTCACCGTTAAAATCGGTGATGCCGCAGAAGCTGCTCTTGCTGATTGGGAGGGCGTTTTGCTGCCCGACGGCGCAGCCGCTGCCGATACCATGCCCGTAAAGGAAACAAAGCTTATCACAATTTCGGGCAAAATGCGCGAGGATGCAGGCAATGAATATCAGGGGCTTTCTATCGGCGGTATAGGTATCACGGTTCTTGCAACACAGTACACCTATGAGAACGACAGCATTGGCAACACCTACGACAGGGAAGCCGCTTACAAGGGAACACAGGAATTCACAAGCGGTACACATACGCTGGGTAACGGCGGCATAGCCTTAGATCCCAACGGCGTAGCAGTAAGCGTCAGCGGCGAGGGCACAAACCTTACCATCACCGGCGGATACTATGACGGCGGCAAAGGCGGCGACAACAGATGCATTCAGGTGAATAAAGGTGCGACAGTCACAATAAAGGACGGCACATTTACAGTCGGCGGCGACGCAACCGGTCTCGGCAACTCCGTAGTGCTCTGCAATGGCGGCACGGTTGTTATTGAGGGCGGATTCTTCTATACAGATTATGCCTACAGAAATTTCTATTATGTGCTGAATCAGCAGAACAACAACCCCGGCACAATCACCGTTAAGGGCGGCACATTTGTCAACTACAATCCTGCCAATGGCGACGATAACCTCGGCGGTAACTTTGTAGCGGACGGCTACACCGTAATCTCAGAAACCAAAGCAAACGGCGATGTTTGGTATACAGTCGTTGCGGAGAAAAAATTCTCCACCGTTGAGGAGGCTTTCTCGGACGTTGATTTCGGCTACGGCACTACATCAACCGAGCCTGTCAGCATTGACGGCAAGGGCGTTACCGTTATAGAAAAATGGGCAGACGCTTGGGTAAACTCTGACACAACGATCAAAGGCGTGACCTTCAAAAACGGCGCTGTTTTCTCGACCAAGACCGATAATGTCACCGTTACTCTTGAAAACTGCACATTCTACGCCTGCGACCAGAGCAAGCTTACCTACAACGGCAACAACAGCCTTACAAACAGCGGCGCGGGCATGTGCCTGAATCTTGAAAAATCCGCTAAAACGGGCGTAAAATTCATCGTTAAAAACTGCACATTCATAGGTGAGAACGATAAGACCCTTTCTGCAGAGGGTCCGAGATATAAAGGCGACGGCACCCAAGACGGCACAAAGAAGCGCGGTCACGCAATCGCACTTGACGCAATCTGCGGCGGCGGAACAGGCACGCTGGATTCTATGCTTATTGACGGCTGTGTTATCGACGGCGTTCGCGGAAATGCAATTCAGTTATACGGCGAAACCGGTGATATCACTATTAAGAACACCAAAATCAATTCATGGGCGGTTAACAACACCGGCATTGGCTATGCGGTGCGCGGCAGCCTCGGCACTACCGGTTCAAGAACGCTTACTTTAAGCAATGTATACTTCGGCTTGGACGAAATCTCGGGTAATACCGAATTCGGTCATGTTAAGGTCGGCGCTTTCTCCGGCAATACCGACGGCACAAGAAAAGCCGGAACATATTAATCTACACATATTCGGAAGCTATTTTGATTTCACGGCTCTCCCCTCTGCCGCTTCGGCAAAGAGGAGAGCTTTCGTTTATATGCGCATTGACAATTGCACGCATGTAATGTTATACTTTATAAAACAGGAGTTTTGGGAGGAAAACAATGCTTTTGAAAATAATAAGGATAATTTTACTGCTCTTTTCGCTTTACGGCTATTCGCAATATCTTTATTCAAGATTGAAGCTTAAAGCCGAGCTTATTATGCCGATACTTTTAAGCTTTTTCGGCTCGGCAATATTTCTCGGGGGGCTTTTAAACATAACAAAGGAGACTGCCGCGGTTATTTTCCTTTTGGGTGTTATACTGTGTGCGGTTTCCGTAAAGCGACGATACAGCCCGTCGGGTCTTATTACGGGCGGTACGGTCATATGCGCCGCGGCTCTTGCAGCCCTGCTTGCTTTTACCTACGGCACAAAATTAATGGGGTATGACAATTTCAGCCACTGGGGAACGGTAGTCCGCCTGATCGTTACCGAAAACCGATTCCCGAATTTTGAGGATACGGTGCTATACTTCCCATCCTACCCGGTCGGCAGTGCTTCGCAGATCTATTATTTTGCCAAAATAACCGGAATACGGAGCGAATGGTTCTTTATTTGGATACAGCAGGTCGCAACGGTGTGCTCTGCCTGCAGTATATTTGCCTTTTGCCGCAAAAAGCGTCCGATAGAATATTTATCGGCTTCTGCTGCCGTTTTCGGTATTCTGTTCTGCGTTCTTAATATTACCGCCGGGCTTCAGGTGGACGCGCTGTTATCCTGCCTCGGCATTGCGGGAATCTCTGTTTGCTTTTATTACAGGGAAAGCCCCGAAACCGCGCTTTATGCAACCATACCCATAAATATATTTTTACTCGCGGTGAAAAACAGCGGTGTATTTTTTGCGGTGATAATTTCGCTCTTCTGCCTTTTGCGGATAATTAAATGCCGCGGCTTTAAGGTTGCGGTGTCGCCTAAAAAGATTTTTCCGCTTTTATCGCCCTTCGTCGCACTGCTGCTTTGGGATAAGCATGTCGCCTTTTCCTTTTCGGGCGGTATGACCGCAAAGCATTCCATGTCAGCGGAGAATTACTCGCAGGTATTTTCCGAAAAAACTCCCGAGCTGATTTCGCAGATTACGCGTGACTTTTTAAAAAAGGTCTTTTCACTCGATAATGCCTTTTTTATAATTCTTATCGCACTGCTTGCGTCTCTGCTGATTGTTAAAATATTCAGGCTGGTCGTGCCGCTGTGCGGTGAGACGGCGGTCTTGATTATAGGCTCTTACACGGCTTATCAGCTCGGAAATTACTTTATGTATATTTTTTCAATGCCGAATTACGAAGCCTCGATACTTGCAAGCTATGTGCGTTATCACATGACTATAATGGCTTTTTCGGCGGGTCTGCTTTGGATATTACTGAATGAGGTCTTTCAGTCGTTCGGCCTATCATACAAATGCAGAGGTGTAAAAGCCGCGGCTTTAAGCGCGGTATATGCCGCAGCCGCTGTCTGTGCTATTTGGTTTTCCGCAACGCCGCACCTCGATTATTTCAAAAAGGAAGCATACGAGGGCAGCGACCGACAAATACTCGATACGATTGCGGAAAAATATACTGCAAACAATGCACCCAACGGCTCTTATGCCGTCATATGGCAGTTTGATAAAGAGGGATACAGATATTTCCTTTCAAGATATACATTCAAAACGGGGAAGGTTGCGCGCATTGAAAGCAGCAATCCCGATTTATCGGCTGCGGTTGCGGGATACAGCTATATCGTAGTTCCCGAGCATAACGCCTATGTTGACGCTTTTCTGACCGAGCGCTTCGGAAGCTGCACAGAGGATGTTTATTCCGTAACATGACAAATTTTGTTTCTTTTTTGTTACTTGTAATGCCGGTTAACAGGGATTATAATATTAATATTGTCGAATATTTTGGGAGTGAAAAATGTGGCGAATAATATCTATGTGATAATCCCCTCGCTCAACCCGGACGAAAAGCTTAAAAACACGGTTCGCGGAATGCTGGACGCAGGATTTGAAAGAATCATCATAGTAAACGACGGCAGCGATAATGAGCATCTTGAAAATTTTCCGCATTCGGATGAAAATATAACAGTGATACACAGAAGGCAGAATCACGGCAAGGGAGCGGCTTTAAAGGTGGCCTTCCGCCATATTCTGCGCAACTGTCCCGACGCTGCGGGTGTGGTAACGGTTGACGGAGACGGTCAGCACAGTCCTCAGGACGCCGCCGCCTGCGCCGCCGCGCTTGACGGTATAGGAAAGGGCGCTGTGCTCGGCTGCCGTGATTTTTCGGGCAAAGATGTACCGAAGCGCAGCCGAATGGGCAATCATACGACCTCATTGGTATTCAAGGTGCTTTGCGGCATGGAGATATCCGACACTCAAACAGGGCTCCGCGCATTCCCGGTGTCCCTTTTACCGCTGCTTTTATCGGTTAAGGGCGACCGCTTTGAATATGAAACCAATATGCTGCTCAAATTCAGGCAGTGCGGCGTCAGAATAAAGGAAGTGCCGATTGAAACGGTTTACATAGAGGAGAACGCGACCTCCCACTTCCGCCCGATACAGGATTCTTTAAGGATATACCGCTTTATAATTGTCTACTTTTTAAGCTCGGCAATTTCGTTTGTCGCAGATCTGTCGGTCTTCTATCTTGCAATGAAGCTGCTCGGCGCTTCACTCGGCAAATGGGCGGAGCTTACCGCCACGGCAATTGCCAGGGCAATATCCTCGGTCATTAATTACAATATAAATCGAACAAAGGTGTTTAATGCCGATTCAAAATCGCACGGGAAGCTTGCGCGCTACTATGCACTCGCAATTCCGCAGATGTTTATTTCCGCAGGACTTGTGACACTGGTATCGCACCTGCTTAAAGCCACACCTTTCCTTGCAACGGTAATCAAGCTTATAATAGATACGGTGATATTCTTTGTAAACTATCGTATTCAGCAAACATGGGTATTCGCCGAGACAAAGGAAAATAAAAGTGCGGGTAAAAAAAGCGGAAAAAAGCTGACCGCCGGAACGGTTGTTAAAAGAACACTTTTATCAGTCGGCACGGCGCTTGCAATGGTGCTTGTTTTCGTTATTTCCGCCGCGCTTATGATCTGCTACGGTCCGAGCAAGAGCCTTCGCAATATGACGGTCATAATGGCAAAGGAGGCAAGCGCCACAAAGTGGATACCGACACTGTTTCTGCCTGCTTCGACCGTGAACAAAATAATTGCGGACAGCGAAAAGGTAAATGTTGATGTTATAGGTACGGACGATTACGGCAAGACCGCTGCCGACGAATGGGACGACGCGGTGGACGGTATGAAGCTCATTTACCTGAACGAGCCGAAATTTAAGGGATATATTCTGCTTATCCGCGACCCCAAGCGTGTAAGCGTGGGCGCATCGTCCGAAAATTACGCCTCTGCCGCGGCGGGCGCCAGAATTTTCGATATTGCGCAGAAGTATAACTGCATAGCGGCAATAAACGGCGGCGAATTTGCAGATGCGGGCGGTCAGGGCACGGGAGCAAAGCCTATGGGGCTTACCTACTCGGGCGGCAAAAATGTTTGGAACGACGGACTTAAACGCTCCTTCTTCGGATTTGATAAGAACGATAGGCTTGTCTGCCGCGAGGGCATGACCAAGGCGGAGGCTGATAAGCTCGGCATACGCGACGCGGTCTCCTTCCAGACGGGGAATGTGCTCATTCAGCAAAACGGAGAGGATATCAAGCTTTTCCATGCCGACAGCGACACCGGCACAGCGCAGCGCACCGCAATAGGTCAGCGTGCAGACGGCACGGTCATATTGCTTGTGACCGACGGCAGATCGGTTGACAGCATCGGCGCCACAAGAAATGATGTTATAGACCTCATGGTCTCCTACGGCGCGGTAAACGCCGGAATGCTTGACGGCGGATCATCCGCAATGATGTACTACCGCAATTACTTTGATAAGTATTCGATTGATAAATCGCAGCTTGATTCATATCAGCTTAAAGGGCTTGTAAACAGATACAAGGTGTTTACCAATCCGCGCAGAATACCGACATACTTCATCGTATCGGAGGAAAAGAAATGAAAACACATTCCCTGTTTTATAAAATTTACTTTTCCGCCGTTGCGCTTTTTGCCGTAGGGCTTACAGTATTTCTTTTCGCATTCGGCGGCTGGCTTAAGGCTTACGAGGCCGCACAGCCCGAGCAGATAATGTCGGCTTTTATGAATAACGATGTAAAGGGCGGCAAAATTTCCGCCGTTAAGGATAAATATCACATAAGTGTTTCAAAATACGAAACAAACGACAGCATCGATAAAGCCTTCACGGCGGCCACAAAGGGTAAGGAGCTAACCTTTGCCACCTCTGCCATAAAGCCCGAGGGCTGCGATCTTGCCTACTCGGTTAAATCGGGCGATAGCAAGCTTATGAGCGTTTATTTAAAGCGCGACAGCAAAAAGCGTTATTCGATTTCGGGAATAGATTTTGATAAAAAGCTTTATAAATCCTATAAAATTTCCGCCACCTCCGACGCAGAAATATCGGTAAACGGCATTATTGTTGAAGACGGTGACCGCAAAAACGAAGAGCTGCCGGATATCGATTCCACGCTCACAAAAAGCGGCAGCATTATAAACAAGCAGATAATTTCGCTTGACAATATGCTGAACGATGAGCCGCAGATAACGGCAAAATCGGGCAGCACGGCGCTGCCGGTCGAGAAAAACGGCACGGTTTACAATGTAGTTCAGGAATTTGCGGAGAAGGAAGCGGTCGGAAAGCTTGCAGGCAAGGCGGCGAGCGTTTACGCGGAATATATGCAGAACGATTCCTCAATGGGGCAGATCCGCAAATATATGGACACCGACACAAAGTTTTATAAAAACCTCCGCACAAGTCTTGTAATATTCGCGCTCGACCATGAAAAGCATGTGATAAAAGACCTTAAGACCACCGATTTCCATAAATACAGCGATAATCTTTTCAGCTGCCGCGTAACCCTTATAAACGAGCTGACCCGAAGGGGCGAAAAATATCAGGATAAATTTGATAAATATGTTTACCTCCGCCGCGACGGCGATACATATAAGGTGCTTGATATGCAGAACACGGGGGATAAAAAAGATGAATGATTTTGAAATAGGCATACTTAATTTTATTCACGATACCTTTGCCTGCCCGTTTCTCGATAGGGTCATGCCGATAATAACCCTTTTCGGCGATAAGGGCATTTTTTGGATCGCTGCGGCGCTGCTTCTCATAATAATAAAAAAGACCCGCAAAACGGGCGTTATGATGGGCACGGCGCTGCTTTTGGGGCTTATAATCGGAAATCTGATTCTCAAAAACGCCGTTGCGCGAACAAGACCCTATGATGTAAACACCGCAATGCAGGCGGAGCTGCTTGTAAAGACGCTTTCGGACTTTTCGTTCCCATCCGGGCATACGCTCGCTTCCTTTGAGGCGGCGACCGTGCTGATGATAAGGGATAAGCGTTTCGGTATTCCCGCGCTGATACTGGCGATACTTATAGCTCTTTCCCGCCTGTATCTTTATGTACACTATCCCACCGATGTTTTGGCGGGCGTGCTGCTCGGTGTGTTTATCGGTATTTTCGCCTGCTTCCTTGTGGATAAAATTTATAAACGGTTCGAGCGGAAAATAGCTTAAGACCTATAATTTCAGCCTGTCGGTACCGCGTCCTTGCGGATGAGCTGCCGCCGCAAATCGGGTGCGGTGTGATGCAATGCTCCGCTTTCGGACATGATCCGACAGGCTTTTTTAATAAATTGTGAATTTGCACAGTAAGACCGAAAAAACCGGCAGCAGATTTTACAATACGCCGAAAAACAGAAAAAGTTTAAAAAGCTATTGACATAATGCTTTGGAAGATATAAAATGTTAACAAGGTTAGCGAGAGCTAACCTTGTTAACCGAGCAAAAGTTAGCTGTTGCTAATTATTGTAAGATGGGAGAAATGCAAAATGATGCCGCTGATATTAGCCAATGTAGGAGAAGAAAACGTTATAAAGAAGATAGGCGGCAGTCCCGAGGTCAAGCAGCATCTTGAAAACCTCGGCTTTGTCGTTGGGGGCAGCGTAATAATCGTTAATACCATGGGCGGAAATCTTATTGTCAACGTTAAGGAAACCCGCGTTGCAGTAAGCCGCGAAATGGCGCAAAAAATAATGATATAAATCTTATAAGGAGGAGAAACAGATGAAAACTTTGAAGGACACAAAGGTAGGCGAGACCGTAAAGGTCGTAAAGCTTACGGGCGAGGGCGCTGTAAAGCGCAGAATTATGGATATGGGCATTACCAAAGGCGTTGAAGTGCATATCCGTAAGGTAGCTCCCTTAGGCGACCCGGTAGAAGTTACC
>ERZ780207.2169-NODE-2169-length-14740-cov-2.900647_pt1 | contig 14740 bp, 13 predicted proteins | sample MGYA00510977_ERZ780207 | MGnify/ENA primary metagenome ERZ780207 (study PRJEB29588, sample SAMEA2151383) | human gut metagenome | biome: human gut; feature: human-associated habitat; material: faeces | place: Denmark | collected 2008/2010 ... | reverse complement strand
TGTTGTCAGCAGCCCGTTTCACGGTCTGCGTGTAGTTCCTTGTAAACTGACCTAAACCGAAAACCATATAACTTCATACTGCTTAATATAACTCCCCGCGAAAATGGAGTAAAAATGGAGTAGAAGAAAATTTAATCAAACGAGAAAACAGCACATTGCTACAAAATGCTCTCCTGACATTTCTGTCGTAGAGCATTAATTCTGTCACAGAAAATATGAAAGTGAGCGAAACGATGGAAGAATGTTTCGCTCACTTTTTTCGTATATTTTGATTATAATGGAATATCTACTGTTGATTCGCAGGACAAGATAAATATTGGACTCGTTTTAACCCCTCCGTTTATTATCCGAATAAAAGTATAATATTTAATCGGTTTCTGTCGGTAAGAATTACTTTATTTCATCGGTGCGGTAAATAAATTTAACATCGCCGTCCGTGCCGTCGGCTATTCCCGCAAAGCTTTTGTAATCGCGTGAGACCTCGACAGTGGCTTTGATTCTTGTAACAAGACTGCCCAAATCGTCCCCTGCAAGGGAAGTAAGCTTGCTTATTCCCTTTTCGTTAAATTCCTTAAGTCCGTCAGCTAATCTCTTTGAGCCGTCAGTCAATTGCTGTACGCCGCCCACAAGCTGTGACGAGCCCGATTTAAGCGCATTTGCACCGTCTGAAAGCTCTTTAGCGCCGTTCTTAAGCTCCGTACTGCCGTCATACGCCTGTTTTGCGCCTGCGGTGTAGGCAAGCACACCCTTATAAAACTCGTTGTAGCTGTCAAGCTGAGCCACAGCCTCTTTTACGGTGGGCTCAAGGGTCTGATTTGCCAATTTAAGGCAACAAGCGTTTATTATCTGCTTGCCGTCTTCGCTTTTGGCGGTCGTTGCTGCCTCGTCTATTGCCTCCGCGTTCTGCTGGTCGCTTATGTTTTGAAGCATTGCGGCGATTTCCGCCATAGCGCTCTCCTGCGTCTCGCCGGAGCTCAATTTGGTTGCCAAAAGCACCTTTACAGCCCCGTAACAATTTTGCGGAACTCCGATTGCGGAAAGCTTGGCATTAAGCGCGGCGTCGGCGATATTTATAAGCTCCGCCTTTTGCGAATCGGTCGGATTTTCAAGCAGACCGCCTATAACCGTTTTATAATTTTCTACCGTAAGGGTATCTACGGTGATTCCGTTATCCTTAAGCTTCTGCGAAACGGCAGAAAGCAGAGTATCAAAGACCTGCTTCGCACCCGCGTTTAGAGTATCGTTGTTGGAGACAAGCTCTGAAAGTCCCGCCGACAGAGCTGCCGCACCGTCTGAAAGCGCGCTTGCGCCGTTTGCAAGCTTATCAACACCCGATATCAGCTCATTTGATTTAAGGAGCAACTCGCTTAAACCGCCGTAAAGCTCGGAGGAGCCGTCCAGCAGCTTTGACATAGCTGACGAAAGCTCGGTCAAAGAGGCCTGCAGGTCGTCCGCACTGTCAAGCTTTGAAACATCAAGGTCGCTTATAATGCTGTTTGCCGCAACGGTAAGCGTATTGCTGAGGGCAAAATTATTAACATCGGCGGTAATCTCAACAAAATCGGGAATATCAACCTTATCGCGGCTTAAATTAAGGTTTTCCTGCATACCGGGTAGTGCAAAGCCTACGGCAATAATGCGGTCACCGTCGTTAATTATTTTTCCGTTTGAAATTTCAACATTTGTGAAAATATCGTTATCAAGTAAAAGTCCCGTAAGCATTACAAACGGCACATAAATTTTAGTATTTTTTCCGTCAATGCTCACATTCTTGTACTGATTGTTGGTATAATCGAAACGGATTGTCACCTTACCGCTCTTGCCCGCAAGCGACTCGGCGGAAACCGGCTTGCCGTCAAGCTCGTAGCTGACCTTAAGGTCAACGGGCAGATCCTTGCTTATTGTACCCTGATAATAAATGTCCTTTCCGTCCGCATTCCATTCTCGCATATTGTCGGTATCCATCACATAGGATTCGTCGCCCTTTACATTTTTAATGTCGGAAAGCTCGGTTTTGTCACTAACGGTTTTCCCGCCGTTATTCTTAATCCAGTCGCTTACTATTATTTTCTTAACCGAGCCGTCAGCGTTTGCGAGTACATACACAGTCTCGTCCTTTGAAGGCTTTTTTTGCTCGGTTGTTTCTGCAACTTGCGATGAGGCGGCGGAGGTGTTTTCAGTATCCTCTGTCTTATTTGCTATGCCGAATGCGGCGGCGGTAACGCTCGTTCCCGCTATAACTCCCGCGGCGGCGACCGCTATTACCTTAATTAAATCCTTTTTTCCCGTTTTCATTTAAAGATTACCTCCGTTATTTTTGGGTTTAAAGCCAATGCTTGTAGCGCAAATGACCTTATCGAAAAGCATAAACATTGCGGGTAAAATGAATATTACGCAAAACATACTTATAATAGCTCCCCTTGCCATAAGGTTGCACAGCGAGCTTATTAAATCAACATCGGAATAAACCGCCACTCCGAAGGTTGCCGCGAAAAATCCTAACGCGCTTACCGTAATAGACGGTATCGAGGTTTTAAGCGCCGTTGCTACAGACGAACGCTTATCCTCACCGTGGGAACGCTCTCTCTTATAGCGTGTGGTCATAAGAATCGCGTAATCGACGGTAGAGCCTAACTGAATAGTGCTTATGCATATAGGCGCGATAAAGGGCATCGAAGTGCCTGTAAGATGCGGTATTCCTAAGTTTATAAAGATTGCAAGCTCTATTACCGCGACCAAAATTATCGGCAGGGATACGCTCTTTAAAACTATGGCAATTATAATAAATATAGCCGCTATAGATATGGCGTTTACAACCTGAAAATCGTGATTTGTAATATCAATCATATCCTTAGTGCAGGGCGCTTCGCCGATAAGCATACCTGACTCGTCATATTTCTTGAGTATTTTATTAAGCTCTGATATTTGAGCGTTTACCTCATCGCTTGCCGTCGTATATTCCGAATTGATGATATACAGCTTCCAATTTTCGCTTTGCAGTATATTTTTCACAGAGTCGGGTATTACTTCCTCGGGTATCAGACTGCCGACAACCGACTCAACCCCTAAAACATACTTTACGCCGTCGGTCCTCTCCATTTCGGACATCATATTTCGTATGCTCTTGCCGTCCGTATCAGCCGAGACAAGGAGCATATGTGTTGAGCCGACCGCAAATTCGTCCTTTAGCTTTGAATTTGCTATGGCACATTCCATATCGTCGGGGATAGACTGCGTCATATCGTAATATACCTCCTTGTTCGCCCTGTTGTAACAAACAGAGGCGGGAACAACGAGCAGAGCAAAGACAAGAATAAATATCCACGAACGCTTTACTACAAAGCCTGTAAGAGCGTTAAGCGGCGGCATAAGCGGCTTGTGCATTGTTTTTTCAAGCAGCTTATCGAAAACAAGTATCAGCGCGGGCAAAGTTGTTATACAGCCTATAAGACCTAAAAGCACACCCTTAGCCATTACAACGCCTAAGTCAAGCCCTAAAGTATAGCTCATAAAGCAGAGGGCGATAAATCCGGCTATTGTAGTAACGGAGCTTCCGAAAACCGAGCTTATAGTCGCCTTTATCGCGTGCACCATAGCCCGCTGTTTGTCACCCGAATAGCGCGCTTTTTGCTCCTCGTAGCTGTGCCACAGGAATATTGAATAGTCCATAGTGACCGCAAGCTGAAGCACCGCCGCAAGCGCCTTTGTGATATAGGAAATCTCACCCAAAAAGTAGTTAGTGCCGAGGTTTAAAAGAATAGCCGAGCCGATGCTTAAAAGGAAAACAAAAGGAACAATCCAGTTATCCATAAAGAGCATCATCGCAGCACAGCACAAAAGCACCGCAAGCCCTACATAAATCGGCTCTTCGTGTTCGCACAGATCTTTAAGGTCGGTCACCACCGCAGACATACCCGTTACAAAGCAGGACTTGCCCGCGATTTTTCTTATCTCCTTTATCGCCTTCATAGTTTCGTCCGCCGAGGTTGAGGTCTTAAAGAATACCGCCATAACCGTGGAATCTCCCGAGTTAAAGGCGTTGTATATCTCGTCGGGCAAAACCTCTTTAGGAACCGAAATATCCATAAGACTGTCGTACCAGATAACGCTGTCTACATTGTCGATTTTTTCAAGCTTACCCCTAAGCTTAGATATGTCCTTATCCTCCATACCGTCCACGATTACAAAGGAAAAGGCGCCCTTGCCGAAATCCTTAAGCAGTATATCCTGACCCTCTATCGTTTCAATATCGTCGGGCAGGTAACTTAGCATATCGTAATTAATCCGCGTGCCTGCCATTCCGATAACCGACGGGATAATCAGTACCGCCGCGATAATTAAAATCAGCGACCTGTACTTTACTATCGCCTTTGAAAGTTTAATCATCATAATCCCCTTTTCGTTAAAGCTTTTTATTTTTGATTATTTTTACGGTATATGCGGCGTTAAAAAGATTTTGTATTCCGTCCGCCGCTATGCCTATGCCCACAAGTACCGTCAGCGCTTCGCTCCCGTAGAAGGGATCTGTTATAAGCAGTATTCCGAGTATCGCGCAGATAACAGAGCCTATAAGAATAAGCCACCAGCCCGACAGCCCGAAACGGTAGGCGTCAACAGCAGTTTGAAGCTTAAACACTCCGTCTACCAAAATAAAAATCCCGATAAGCACGGGTAAAAAGGCGATAACATGCTCCGACCTTAAAAGCATTACAAGTCCTGCGATAATCGCAAATATACCAAGCGATAAATCAAACTGAAACGCAAGGTTATAAATATCGTAGGATATATAACCGAATATCTTTGCCGCGCCGCAGATAACCGCAAGCACGCCCATCAGCCTGCAAAGGAATATTGCCGAGCTGTGGGGACGGATAATAATGTATATTCCCGCCGCCGCTGTAAGCACAGAGCAGATTATATAAAACCATTTTGCCTCTCTTATACTTTTCATTTTCCTCACTCCTGACAATCACATTATAGTCGCACAAAAGCCCTTTTCCACCGACAAAAAAAGACCTATGTGCGAAATTCACACATAAGTCCTTAACTGTTGCATTTTCAGACATCTTTATCGGTTTGTCTGTTTTTTAAAAAGCAATGGCGGATATTACCGTCCAAAAGCACGCCTAACCGTTCTATGTATTCCCGAGGATTGCCCCGCATACCGTCTCCCAGCCAATCAAGCACAAGCCCCGTAAGCGCGTGGGCGTAAAAACTCGCGATAAGCTCAACATCCTCCCCGTCCACCGATAAATCGTCGGTTTCCCGCTTTGCGAAGGCGAGAATATTATTATAGAAAACGCGGTTTAAATGGTTTTCCACATGTTCGCGGCTTATTGATTTATATAAATGATAAACCCCCTGTTTATTCTTATATACAAAATCTATCGCCTTGTAAAACGCCTCCTGCCAGCTCTGATAGTCCTCCTCATTGCCTATGACCTTTTCGGTTTCAAGCTGAAACAGCTCGTCAATAAGGGCGTAAATATCCTCAAAATAGTAATAAAAGGTGTTGCGGTTGACCCCGCAACGCGTAACAATGTCCTTAACCGTGATTTTACTTAACGGCCGCTCGGATATAAGCTCCACAAACGCGTCGATAATCGCCTTTTTCGTAAACTGTGACATAAAACACCTCTGTTGAAAAAAATATCACATTATAAATATAGCATTTATCGGTTGATTTTTCAAGGTCAAACGGAATAAAACTTAAAAAGGCAAAAAATGGGGTTGTCTTAATGCTAACGCCACATAAGGAAGGAATAATACAGGGGTCGGTTCTATGTGTGAATTGAGTATCTCAACTAGTTTGAATATATAGCTTATTACGGTAGTTATACTTATTCAACACCTGCTTTTTCCTTTTTGCTGTAACTTCAGTATATATTTCAGTTGTGGCAATGCTGCTATGTCCCAATAGCTCTTGAACAGAACGCAGATCTGCACCGTTTGCAAGTTCAGCGATACGGATGCCGGTGCTGATAAGTATGTCAAGCATTGCAAGATTTCGAGTCGTTTTCCATATTTTATAATCACTTTGAGCAGCCAAATTCTGATTCATTAAATGTGTCGTAATTTGGCTGTTTCTTTATCTCTGTCACCGATTAAATTTATTTACTATTTTTCCTCCACAGATTTATGGGGTATACCCTTGCTTTCCCATCTTTTGTTCTTTATGGATTTTACAAAGCGGGCAATCGCCATAGAAAAATACTTAATGCTAATCTCAAAAGGTGCAGGAGGCAGAGTTTTTCAGCACTTATCTTTCGGATAGGTGCTGTTTTCTTTTCGTTAATGTTTTCTTGAAAATTGAAAAAAGAATCCTCAGGTTTTATCCACAAATGTTTTCGGAAAAGACATTAAAGGAGGATAAATCTGTTATGACAAATAATGTTCAAACTGTTCCCATCCACGAAAAGTTGGCACTTACAATACGTGAAGCCGCCGAGTACAGCAATATTGGAATCAACAAAATTGATGAGATGCTTCGCAGGCCTAATTGTCCGTTCGTGCTTTTTGTGGGTAAGAAAAAGTTGGTAAAACGCAAAGAGTTTGAAGAGTTTATCAGTTCAAAACTTACGATATGACTCGGCAATCAAAAAAATTATAAAAATAATGTTTAATCACTTGAGAAAGAGAGCACTATGTGATATAATTATAGTGTAGCAGTGTGCTCTTTTTCTCTGTGAGAAAGGAGAACATTTTGGGAAAGAATCTAAAAGGCAAAGAATGTGGTAAAGGTATTTACCAAAGAAAGGACGGTTTATACAGCGCAAGATTTGTTGACAAATTAGGCAATCGTCACGAAAAATATTTCGCTACCATTCCCGAAGCTCGTAACTGGATTGAAGAAAGTAAGTATGCCGATAAGCATGAAGGCATTTTTGTTCCGACCGAAACTACGGTTGATGAATGGTTTGAATTTTGGATTGAAAATATCGTTGGAGATTTAGCTCCAAACACGCTCCGTAATTACCGTGAACGATACAAATTTAACATTCAACCCGTGATCGGAAAAATGACGATTGCTAATGTAAAGCCCATGCACTGCAAGAAGGTATTGCTAAAAATGGATGAAACCTATGCCGGTTCTACCATTCGTCAAACCTATATTTGTATGGGTACTATGTTCAAGGCAGCACTTATGCACGACTTAATACCAAGGCATCCTATGAACGGCGTAAGGTATACCAAGCCCGTGCGGGCGAAGGACGATATTAAATTTTTGACCCGTAAAGAACAACGCATTTTCTTAAATGCAGCTAAAAACTCGCATAATTATAATCAGTACGCACTTATTTTAGAAACCGGACTTCGTACGGGTGAACTTATAGGGCTTACTTGGGATGCGATTGATTTCCCGAAGCGAACGCTTACCGTTAACAAAACTTTGGAGTACAGACATTCTCAAGGGTATTGGCGAGCAGGACCGCCAAAGACGCAACAAAGCTATCGCACCATACCTCTGACAGATGTAGCATATAATATTTTGAAAGAGATATGGGATAAACGAGAGAACAGGAAAAAATCTCCCCTACTGTCACAAACATTGGAGTACATAGACAGACGAACAGGTGAAACCTCGCAGCTTATTATGTCCGACCTTGTTTTTATAAATTGGCGTACGGGGCTACCGGCAAAGAACAGTTCCTATGATACTCACCTGTATAAATTGTGCGACGAGGCAGGCATTAAACGCTTTTGTATGCACGCTTTAAGGCACACATACGCCACCCGTGCTATTTAGGCAGGAATGCAACCGAAAGTGCTACAGAAACTACTGGGCCACGGCAGTATAAAAACCACGATGGACAGATATGTTCATGTCACTACCGATTCTATGGACCGGGCCATTAAGCAATTTGAAAATAATCGGGTATCGCAATGAATTTTCATATAATTCAATGCGAAAATGGAGTAAAAATGGCGTAGAGAAAAAGCACATTACTCCGAAACCCCCCGGTAAATAAAGGATTTTTAAGGAGATAGAGAAAAATATGAAATTAGGTATGGTAGGGTTGCCTAATGTAGGCAAATCAACCCTTTTTAATGCAATAACAAACGCAGGAGCGCAATCCGCCAACTACCCTTTTTGCACAATAGAACCTAATGTAGGTATGGTAAGTGTGCCCGACGAGCGACTTGAAAAGCTTGCCGAAATTTACAAGCCTGACAAGTTTACACCCGCTGTAATTGAATTTGTCGATATTGCAGGCCTTGTAAAGGGCGCTTCAAAGGGCGAAGGCTTGGGAAACAAATTTTTAAGCAATATTCGCGAGGTTGACGCCATTGTTCATGTGGTGCGTTGCTTTGAAAGCACCGACATTATTCATGTAGAAGGCTCGGTTGACCCGTTGCGTGATATTGAAACTATAAATTTAGAGCTTATACTTTCCGATATTGAAATCGCCCAGCGCCGACTTGATAAGGCAACCAAGGCTTTAAAGGGCGACAAGTCTATGCAAGCAGAGGTCGATTTTTTAAAACGGCTTATTGCTCACCTTGAAGAAGGACTGCCCGCACGCTCGGTAGAGATTACAAGCGACACCGAAAGCGAGGTTCTTGCCACCACCTCACTGCTTTCCGCAAAGCCTGTAATATACGCTTGCAATATGAGCGAAGACGATTTCAAAAACGGTATTGACACAAATGCAGGATATAACGCAGTAAAAGAAGCGGCAGAAAAAGAAAACGCCGAAATACTGCCTATTTGTGCCGCTTTGGAAGCCGAACTTGCAAGCCTTGACAGCGAAGAAAAAATGATGTTTCTGGAAGACCTTGGTTTAGAGCGTTCGGGTCTTGACCGTATGATACAAAAATGCTACAGTCTTTTAGGTCTTATTTCTTACCTAACTGCCGGTAAGCCCGAAGTTCGCGCTTGGACCATTACAAAAGGCACAAAGGCTCCGCAGGCGGCGGGCAAAATTCACACCGACTTTGAACGGGGCTTTATACGCGCCGAGGTTATTGCCTATGACGACTTTATGGCATGCGGCGGTAATATGGTTACCGCTAAAGAAAAGGGCCTTGTTCGCAGTGAAGGCAAGGAATATGTTATGAACGACGGCGATATTGTTCTTTTCAGATTTAATGTATAACAAAAAAATTATCACCAAAAATTATATTGGGTGATAATTTTGAAAAACAAAAAATGCGGTTCGGTAATTTTCGGTTTGGGTGCTGTGGGTTATGGCGCAATAGAGCTTATATGGCGCGGCAGAACGCATTGGTCAATGCTTGCCGCAGGCGGCTTGTCTTTTTTGACGCTTTCGAAAATATCGAACACATTTAAAAAAGCAAGTCTTTTCACAAAAGCGATTATCGGAAGTGCTTTTATTACTGCTATTGAATATATTTTCGGTCTGATTTTTAATATAATTTTAAAGCGTAATATTTGGGATTACAGCAAAATGCCGTTGAATATTGACGGTCAGGTGTGTCTGCTTTACTCTTTCTTTTGGCTGCTGCTGAGTTTTCTGTTTATCCCTTTGGCTGATAAAATACGAAACAAAATGAGATGATTTGTTGTGACAAAATTTTTGCGAAGAACTTGGGCTGAAATTGACGAAGACGCCCTTGCACATAATTTTAAAATAATAAAAGAGTCGGCTCAAACAAAGGTTTGTGCGGTTGTCAAAGCCAACGCTTACGGTCACGGTGCCGACATTGCGGCGCCGATTTTGCAAAAGGCGGGTGCCGACTTTTTTGCGGTGTCTAACATAGAAGAGGCTGTCGAACTTCGCGATATCGGTATTACAAAGCCTATACTGATTTTGGGCTACACACCCTGTGAATATGCGCATGAGCTTGATGATTACAATATTTCTCAGTGTGTTTATTCGCTAGACTATGCCAATGAACTTTCAAACGAAGCGAAAAAACACAACTTAAAAATTAAAATACATATAAAGCTTGATACAGGTATGTCGCGCATAGGCTTTGACTGCCGCAGTGATGAACTTTCAGGCATAAACGATGCCTTAAAAGCGGCGTCGCTTTGCGGCTTTGTGCTTGAAGGCATTTTCACACACTTTGCCGTGTCCGACCGAAATGCCGAGCAAGAGGACGGTTTTACCGACGAGCAGTACAGCCGTTTTTGCAAGGCTGCCGAAATATTTGAAGCGCACGGTCTGCACCCCGAAATAAAACACTGCTGTAATTCGGCGGCTTTATGTCAAGACCAAAGCAAGCACCTTGATATGTGCCGTGCAGGTATTGTTCTTTACGGGCTGACCCCCTCGGCCGACCTTAAACTGCCGAAAGATTTTATACCCGTAATGAGTTTCAAATCGGTTGTATCACAGGTAAAAGAAATTCGCGAGGGCGACACCGTAAGCTACGGCAGAACCTTTAAAGCACAAAGAAATATGACCGTTGCAACCGTCAGCGCAGGTTATGCAGACGGTTATTCAAGGTTGCTTTCCAACCGAGGCTATGTGCTTATAAACGGCAAGCGCGCAAATATTATAGGCCGCGTTTGTATGGATCAGTTTTGTGTTGATGTCACTGATATACCAAACGTTAAGCGTGATGACGAGGTTCTGCTTTTCGGTAAAGACCTGCCGGTAGAAGAGCTTGCCGAGGCAATAGGCACTATAAACTATGAATTGGTTTGCGCCGTTTCAAGCCGTGTTAAAAGAATAGGTAAAAAGAGGCAATAATACCAAGGGGTATTGTTGCCCTTTTTGAATTTTGAGGAGAAATTATGAAAAAGTATATTCTTACTTTAGATGAGGGCACCACCAGCGCCAGAGCCATTATTTTCGACACAGACGGAAACACAGTATCGGTTGCTCAAAACGAATTCAGGCAAATATATCCGTCTCCAAGCTTTGTTGAGCACGACCCTATTGAGATTTTATCTGCACAGTATTCGGCAATTTGTGAATGCATAATAAAATCGGGCTTAAATGCATCGGATATTTCCTGCGTAGGTATTACCAACCAGCGCGAAACGGTTGTTATGTGGAACAAAAAAACGGGCGAGCCTATATACAACGCTATTGTATGGCAATGCCGACGCACTGCGTCAATTTGCGAAGGGCTTAAAAATCAAGGCTTGGAAAAATACATTGCCGACACAACCGGTCTTAAAATTGACGCATATTTCAGTGCAACAAAAATCAAATGGATTTTAGACAATATTGATGGTGCGCGTGATTTAGCATTAAAAGGAGATTTGCTTTTCGGAACGGTTGACACTTGGCTTATGTGGAAGCTGTCGGGCGGAAAAATTCACGCAACCGACCAGACAAACGCTTCGCGTACAATGCTTTACGATATACATAATTTATGTTGGGACAAAAAGCTGCTTGAAATTTTAGATATTCCCGAAAGCATACTGCCGACCGTACAAAAAAGCGGCAGTTTTTACGGTGATATTGATATTATGGGCGTAAAACTTCCCGTTTGCGGCGTTGCGGGCGACCAGCAATCTGCTCTTTTCGGTCAACATTGTGTAAATGCAGGAGACATAAAAAACACCTACGGCACCGGTTGCTTTTTGCTTATGAACACGGGTGAAAACGCCGTAGCCAGCAAAAACGGCATGCTTACCACCGTAGCGGCTACAACCGAAAATCAACCCACGCAATATGCCCTTGAGGGAAGCGTATTTATAGGCGGCGCGGTAATTCAGTGGTTGCGCGATGAAATGAAGTTAATCGAAACGGCGGAGCAAAGCGAGGCTGGGGCGTTATCCGTATCCGACAGCGCAGGTGTATATATTGTGCCCGCCTTTGCGGGACTCGGGGCGCCTTATTGGGATATGTACGCACGCGGTACGATTTGCGGTCTTACAAGGGGTGCCGGACGCAATCACATAGTGCGAGCCGCGCTCGAATCAATAGCCTATCAAACCAACGATTTAATTGCCGCCATGCAAAACGATGCGGGCGTTGCCGTTACATCGCTCAAAGCCGACGGCGGTGCCGCAAAAAATAAGTTTTTAATGCAGTTTCAGGCAGATATTCTTGGCGGCAAGGTTTACAGACCTGAGTGCATCGAAACTACAGCACTTGGTGCGGCATATCTTGCTGGCCTTGCCACAGGCTATTATAAGAGCCGGGAGGAGATCGGCGAAAACTGGAGGCTTTCCAGAGAGTTTGGCAGCGAAATGACAGAAGCTGACAGAGAAAAACTTCTGAAAGGGTGGAAAAGGGCAGTCCGGTGTGCCCTTGCCTTTGCAGCGGAGGAATCCAGATAATCAGGGAGGGATCATTTTTTGGAAATACAGGAAATTAAGGAAGAACTAAAAGACTCATTACAGAAGATACTGGCATATGCAGACTGTGATAAAAAGCTGGAGGAGGCATTTGCCAAAAGCCTTATCAGCTATAAGAGACTTTCACAGAAGAGCAGCAGTGATGATGCTGCCAGGATACTGCGGCATGAACTGACGGGATTGTTTTATAAGCTGTACGAAAAGGTGTTTGGGACTTTCGTAAAGACAGGAAAGCTTCCTGTCGTGATCCGGATGTTCCTGGAATTCGGATATGTGGATGAAGAGCTGGCAGGGATGGAAAATGCAGTTTATCTTTATCAGCTTGTAGAACAGCTTCCGACGAATCCGGGAGAGGGCGTATATTCTCTGTTTCAGTGGCTGGTAGCAGTTTATGCCGGCAAGAAGGAGCCAAGCCGGAATGAGCTGGATATGGATTACCGGGAATATTTAAGAGAAGAGAAAAGGATGAGACGGATTTCTCCGGAGGAGGAAGAAGCACTTCTGAAAAACAATCTGTCCCGTGTGAATTTTGAGATCAGAAATATGTTCATATCAGTGAATAAGATCACCTTCGGACAGCCGACTACCTTCTGTCCTGTATTTTCGAAGCATACGGTATTGAAGAGCTTAAGCAGCAGCCTGGTGACAGCTGAAAAGGTAAAAGCAATACTCGATAAGATAAGAAGTATTGATTTCGGCGTGTTTTACAGGGACACACTTTACAGCAACCCGGATCGTGGACTGAATGGTCTTATGATCAAAACAGAGGTGCTGCCGGATGTGATCCTTCTTCCCAATGTAGGAAGCCGTGGTGTTATGTGGCAGGAGATCGAGGGAAGAAAGAGAGATACACCGGGGCGTTTGATGTGTTCTATGTTCCATGTGGAAGATCTGGAAAAGACATTTATGGAACTTGCGGGTGATTTCAGGTGGGAAATGTGCAAGCGTATTCAGGGAGGAAGATGGAATGACCTTTCAGAACCTTCCCTTACCAGTGAATATTGTGATTATGTGCAGTTCTTTAAAAGGAACCGGGATCTGTCCAGTGATACGAAGGAAAAGATCAAAATGCAGATGGGGCGTGCCAGAAATAATTACCGGCAGATGTTTGTAGGTGATTATGTACAGTGGCTCCGATATGAGAGTACCGGCTCACCGAGATTGAATAAAGTAGTACGTCAGATCCTTGCGGTATATTGTCCATTCAGTGCAGCTGTCAGGAATAAGGTGGCAGTGAATCCTCTTTTTAAAGAGCCGATTGAAAAATATACGATCATTCATTCCAAAGAGGTTCATAAGATTACACTTCTTTGCAAAAAGATGGAAACAACAGGAGGTGTTCCTGCAGAACTGGCAGAATATCTGCGGTATCTGGAGGGCTGACAGGATATCTGCATTTCCTGGGGCGATGGGAGAATGCTATGAAAGAGAAATTTACGGCTGTCAGGAAGCTGACAGATAACAGATTCCTGAATTTATATGAAATGGATGCACTTGATCAGAAGGGACAGCCTTTTTCCTATTATTTCGCATCCAGGAACCCGGAGGATCAGCTTCCGCTAAAGACAGGAGAGGTTCCGAAAAACGGGATTGTGATCTATGCACTTCTGAAGGAGGATCCGTCAAGGCTTGTAATGATCAGACAGTACCGGTATCCACTGAATGATTATCTATATGAACTTCCGGCAGGTCTGATCGATCCAGGGGAAACCCCAGGGGAAGCGGCTGCAAGAGAAATGAAAGAGGAAACAGGGCTTAGCTTTATGCCGGCAGAAGGTGTCGATCCCGGATTTACAAAACCGTATTTCCTTGGAGCCGGACTTACGGATGAAACAAGTACATCTGTATTTGGCTATGCAGATGGGGGCATTTCCACGGCTTTTGCGGAAAGTACGGAAACGATAGAAGTTCTGACAGTTGATAAGAAAGAAGCTGTGCGGATCCTGAGGGAAGAGAAGGTTTCCCTCAGGGCAGCCTTTCTGCTGATCATGTTTTTACAGCAGGGGGAAGAAGATCCTTTTGCTTCCCTGAAAAATGTCACAGGATGATAACATATCGCCTGCGGCATTTTTGTTATAAACAGCAATTTTTCTGTTCTGCCTGCGGGAAATGACGTTTCTGCAGCGTGCCTTAAAGTGTCTTAAAAGTGGGAAATTTAACGTTGAAAAGACATTGATCTGATTGACATTACTAAAAATTACCTTATAATTTAGTTAAATGGTTTTTGCGTAAAATGAAATTTGGAGGTTTTATGGCAGCAGTTTTTTTGGAAGAAGAAAAGATATTTAAGCTTGATACGAGAAATACAACTTATGTTATTGCAGCAGTAGATGATGAGCAGTTTTTAGGACATGTTTATTACGGAAAGAAGCTGAAGGAAGTCCATTTAGACGGTCTGCTCCGTATCCATGAGAACCCTTTTGTCCCTTCAAGGAACAACAGGGACAGGGTATCCTTCCTTGACAGCTTCCCGATGGAATATCCGGCACACGGACTTGGTGATTACAGAGAAAGCTG
>ERZ780207.2166-NODE-2166-length-14762-cov-3.619297_pt1 | contig 14762 bp, 14 predicted proteins | sample MGYA00510977_ERZ780207 | MGnify/ENA primary metagenome ERZ780207 (study PRJEB29588, sample SAMEA2151383) | human gut metagenome | biome: human gut; feature: human-associated habitat; material: faeces | place: Denmark | collected 2008/2010 ... | reverse complement strand
AGGAGATTCGTAAGAGAGAGCATTACGAGAAGCCAAGCGTAAAGCGTAAGAAGAAATCTGAAGCTGCTAGAAAAAGAAAATACAACTAATGTATTTAACCCCGCGGGATAACTCGCGGGGTGCTTTTTTGCAGAAATGATCAGGATGAGGTGAACCATGAATCAAAATCTGAAAAAAATGATAAGCTATTACAAACCCTACCGGGCAGTTTTTGCGGCAGACATGTTATTTGCGACACTTTCTGCGGCAGTGGCACTGACCATTCCACTGGTTGTGCGGGATGTTGCATCGACTCTGATTTATCAGCAGCCCCAGATGATGTTGCGGAAACTTTTTTTGATTGGCATCGGATTGTTTGTGCTTCTGGCATTGGACTGTTACAGCCGGTTTTTTATCGGAAATTATGGACATGTGATGGGGGCAAAGATGGAATATGACATGCGGGCCGAATTGTTTGGGCATCTGCAGAAACTGTCTTTTTCCTTTTATGATGATGCAAAAGTCGGACAGCTGATGAGCCGTGTGACGGCAGATTTATTTGATATTACAGAACTGCTGCACCATGGCCCGGAGAATATTATCCTGTCGGTATTAAAGATAGTGGGAGCGTTTGTGATCCTGCTCAACATTAATGGATGGCTTGCGCTTGCCGCGTTTGCAGTGCTTCCGGTTATGTTTGTATTTGCATTTGCGTTAAATAAGCGGATGCGCCGGGCTTTTCAGCAGAACCGTATTAAAATTGCCGAGATTAATGAACAGATCGAGGATAATCTGTCGGGCATCCGTGTGGTGAAATCGTTTGCCAATGAGGCGATTGAAAACGAAAAATTTCGTCATGGAAATGACGGATTTCTTGCGGCAAAGAAGAACAGTTATCATTACATGGGCAGTTTTCAGGCCGGGGTTGGCGTTTTTACAACACTGATTCAGGTAAATGTCATCCTTGCCGGAGGGGTTCTCATTGCAAAGGGAATGGTCACGGTCAATGATCTGGTTACGTTTTTGCTGTATATTGGGGTATTTACTGATCCAATCCGGACACTGGTGGACTTTACCGAGCAGTTTCAGAATGGCTATACGGGATTTGAACGGTTTCAGGAAATTATGAATATTGAACCGGAAATCCAGGATGCAAACGATGCTGTAGCACTGACCGATGTGAAAGGAACCATTGATTTTGAAAATGTTTCTTTTCAGTACAAAGACAATCAGGAGAAGGTGCTTAACCGGATCAATCTGCATGTGCCTGCAGGGGCATATATGGCACTGGTGGGATCATCTGGTGCCGGAAAGACAACGCTTTGTTCCCTGATTCCGAGATTCTATGATGTGACCGGAGGATGTATCCGCGTGGATGGGAAAGATGTCCGTAAGGTGACGTTAAAGAGCCTGCGTGACCATATCGGAATGGTGCAGCAGGATGTATACCTGTTTTCGGGAACGATTTTTGAAAATATACGGTATGGAAAGCCGGATGCGACAAGGGAAGAAGTGATTGCTGCTGCAAAAAATGCCAATGCCCACGAATTTATCATGGCATTTCCCGATGGATATGATACAGATATCGGACAGCGTGGAATCAAGCTCTCCGGAGGGCAGAAGCAGCGGCTTTCCATAGCCCGTGTTTTTTTGAAAAATCCACCGGTTCTGATCTTTGATGAGGCAACTTCCGCACTGGATAACGAGAGCGAGAGGGTCGTACAGGAATCATTGGAGAAACTGGCAAAGAACCGTACGACATTTGTGATCGCCCACCGTCTGACAACGATCCAGAATGCACAAAAAATTCTGGTTCTGACAGAAGATGGGATTGCGGAATCCGGTTCCCATGAAGAACTGCTGGCACGGGGCGGTGTGTATGAAAAACTTTATCATATGCATTATTAGACCGGCTGTGTCACAACTTGCATTATTATAAAAAAACGAGTAAAATAGAATAGATTTTGAAAAAACAAAAAGGAGTGGATTATCATGACCAAAATAGATATTATCTCCGGATTCTTAGGAGCCGGAAAAACAACTTTTATCAAAAAGATGATTGATGAGGCATTTACCGGGGAAAAGATTGTCCTTATCGAGAATGAATTTGGCGAGGTCGGCATTGACGGTGGTTTTTTAAAGGATGCTGGAATCCAGATTACAGAGATGAATTCCGGATGCATCTGCTGTTCCTTAGTCGGTGATTTTGGCAAGAACTTAAACGAAGTTATTACCAAATATCATCCAGACCGTATCTTAATCGAGCCATCCGGTGTCGGTAAGCTTTCGGATGTTATGAAATCCGTAATCGATATTGAAAAAGAGCAGGATGTAAAATTAAACGCACTGGTAACGGTTGTGAACGCGCTCAAGGCAAGCAAACAGATGAAGGCGTTCGGTGAGTTTTTCAACAACCAGATCGAGTATGCGACAACTGTCATTTTAAGCCGCAGCCAGAATGCAACACCGGAACAGCTGGAGTTTTGTGTCAACAAAATCCAGGAACTGAATCCAAAGGCTGCCATTATTACAACAGACTGGGAAAAATTATCCGGAGAACAGATCCTTAAGGTAATGGAAGGACAGGATAATCTGGAGATGAAGGCTCTTGCCGAGGCACATCATGCAAAGGAAGAGGCAGAACATGAGCATGAGCACCATCATCATGACCATGACCACGAAGACCATGAGCATCACCATGACCATGACCACGAAGACCATGAGCATCATCACGATCATGAGCATGATGAAAACTGTACCTGTGGCTGCCATGACCATGAGCACCATCACCATCATCATGCAGATGATGTATTTACCAGCTGGGGCAAGGAGACACCGCACAAATTCGAGCGTGCAAAACTTGAGGAGGTGCTCAGGAAGTTTGTCGATTCTGACAATATCCTCCGCTCCAAAGGTATGGTGGAGAGTATCGATGGTACCTGGCTTTACTTTGATATGGTACCTGGCGAGTATGAGATCCGTGAGGGTGAGCCGGATTACACCGGACGTATCGTGGTAATCGGAACGGAGATTCATGAGGATGAATTACTGAAGACATTTGGTCTTTAAAATGCTGTAAACCCCAATAAAAATGTAAGGAGAGCAATTATGGCACAGGATATTCCGGTATATTTATTTACAGGATTTATGGACAGCGGAAAAACAACTCTCGTAGAAGAAACGCTGTTTGAGAATAACTTCGGTGATGGTTCGAAAGGAATTATCATCATGTGCGAAGATGGCGAGAAAGAATATGACGAAGCAAAACTGGCAACCATCAACTTCAAGCTGGTAACGGTCGAAGAGGAAGAGGATTTTACGCCTGCAAAACTGCAGGAAATCCAGGACACCTATCAGCCGGAACAAATTTTTATCGAGTACAACGGCACCTGGGGGATGGACAAGCTGCTTGAGGCAAAAATGCCGGAGGGCTGGGTGATTGTACAGTCACTGGCAACCGTAGATTCCACGACGTATGATCTGTATATGAATAATATGCGTGCAATGATGCAGGAACAGGTTTTTTCCAGTGATGTGGTTATTTTTAACCGTACAGATGATGATACCGATCGCGGACATCTGCGCCGTACCATTAAGAACATCAACCGGAAAGCACAGATTGTCTATGAGCGCAAGGACGGAACGATTGATGAGCGTCCGGAGGAATTACCGTTTGATATCAATCAGGATGTGATTGAGCTGACCGATGCGGATTATGCTATCTGGTACATGGATGCCATGGAAAATTACAAGAAATACGATCGCAAGAAAGTAAAATTCCTGGCTCTGGTATATAATCCGGATAAACTCAAGAAAGGCGTGTTTGTTCCGGGACGGTTTGCGATGACATGCTGTATCGAGGATGTGACATTTATCGGTTTTAAATGTAAATATGACCGGGAAGAGGAACTTCCGCACAAGTCATGGATTACAATTACGGCAGAGATTCGTGTCGAATTTGCACGGGAATATAAGGGAAAAGGACCGGTTCTTTATCCGATTTCCATCGAAAAAGCCCAGAAACCGGAAGATGAGCTTGTATATTTTTCGTAAAAAAGTCGTTGCGAAAAGTGAAGAAGTCATATACAATAAAGAGGTGTGCTATACACCTCTTTTTGTAGTCAGCAGACAGAAAGAGAAAAAGGATTAGATTATATATTACATACAGGAGGCAGTTTATGTACCCGATTGTTCGAAAAGAAACATTGGCAGATAACATTATCCTGATGGACATCAAGGCACCGCGTGTGGCCAATGAGTGTCTGCCGGGACAGTTTATCATTGCAAAGACAGATGAAGTAGGAGAGCGTATTCCGCTTACGATCTGTGACTATGACAGAGAGAAGGAGACTGTCACCATCGTGGTACAGACGATTGGCGCAGGAACCGAGCGTATGATGGCCTTAAATGAGGGCGATGCTCTCGAAGATTTCGTTGGACCTTTGGGATGTCCGTCCGAACTCTGTGAGGAGGAGAACCTTGAGGAGACCAGAAAAAAGAAAATTGTATTTATCGCAGGAGGTCTGGGAACCGCACCGGTATACCCACAGGTAAAATGGCTGCATGAGCACGGAATTGATGCAGACGTGATCATGGGTTCCCGTACCAAGGATCTGCTTTTTTATATGGATGAGATGAAGGCAGTAGCCGGAAATGTATATGTATGTACGGATGACGGTACTTACGGATTTCACGGAAATGGCTGTCAGCAGTTACAGGCATTGATCGATGAGGGAAAACATTATGATGTATGTGTCGCAATCGGACCGATGATCATGATGAAATTCGTTACAATCCTTACCAAGAAGCTTGAGATTCCTACCGTTGTATCCATGAACCCGATCATGGTAGACGGAACCGGTATGTGTGGCGCATGCCGTCTGATGGTTGGCGGTGAAGTAAAATTCGCATGTGTTGACGGACCGGAGTTCGACGGACATCTCGTTGACTTTGATCAGGCAATGAAGCGTCAGCAGCAGTATAAGACAGAAGAAGGCAGAGCAAAGCTCGCATATGAAGAGGGCGCTACCCATCACGGTGGATGCGGCCATTGCGGAGGTGACAAGTAATGGAAGGATTAGTCAGAGTACCGGTTCGTGAGCAGGAACCAAAGGTTCGTGCTACGAATTTTGAGGAAGTATGTTATGGATACAACGAGGAAGAGGCAGTTGCAGAGGCTTCCCGTTGCTTAAATTGTAAAAACGCACAGTGTATGAAGGGATGTCCGGTTTCGATCAATATTCCGGCATTTATCGCACAGGTCAAGGAGCGCAATTTTGAGGAGGCTTATCATATTATCTCCGAGTCTTCCGCACTTCCGGCTGTCTGTGGACGTGTCTGCCCACAGGAGAGCCAGTGTGAAGGTAAATGTATCCGCGGTTTCAAGGGTGATCCGGTTGCCATCGGTAAATTAGAGCGTTTCGTTGCAGACTGGGCACGCGAGCACGGTATCAAGCCAAAGAAAGCAGAGAAGTTAAACGGACACAAAGTAGCAGTGATCGGTTCCGGCCCTGCAGGTCTGACCTGTGCCGGAGATCTGGCAAAGCTTGGCTACGATGTGACCATTTTTGAAGCACTGCATCGTGCCGGTGGTGTGTTAAGCTACGGTATTCCGGAGTTCCGTCTTCCAAAGGACAAGGTTGTAGCAGCCGAGGTAGAAAACGTAAAAGCACTCGGTGTGGATATCGAGACCAACGTTGTCATCGGTAAATCCGTAAAGATCGATGAGCTGATGGAAAAGGAAGGCTTTGAGGCTGTATTTATCGGTTCCGGAGCAGGACTTCCACGTTTCATGGGAATCCCTGGCGAGCAGGCAAACGGAGTATTCTCTGCAAACGAATTCCTGACAAGAAACAACCTCATGAAAGCATTTGAGGAAGGATATGAAACCCCGATTTCCCATGGAAAGAAAGTTGTCGTTGTCGGTGGTGGTAATGTAGCCATGGATGCTGCAAGAACCGCACTCCGTCTCGGCGCAGAGGTACATATTGTATACCGTCGTGGTGAGGAAGAACTTCCGGCACGTAAGGAAGAAGTACATCACGCAAAAGAAGAGGGAATCATTTTTGATCTGTTGCAGAATCCAACGGAAATTCTTGTCGATGAGAATGGCTGGGTAAAGGGTGTGCGCATCATCAAGATGGAACTCGGTGAGCCGGATGCATCCGGAAGAAGAAGTCCGGTGGAGATTCCTGGTTCTGAGTATGAGATGGATTGTGATACCGTGATCATGTCACTCGGTACCTCTCCAAACCCACTCATTTCTTCCACAACCAAGGGGCTTGAGACAAACCGCCGCAAGTGTATCGTTGCAACCGAAGATACCGGTGCAACAAGCAAAGACGGTGTTTATGCAGGTGGAGATGCCGTAACAGGTGCCGCTACCGTTATCCTTGCAATGGGAGCAGGTAAGGCAGCTGCAAAGGGTATTGATGAGTACCTTTCCGGAAAGAACAATTAGACAATAACGGATAGAACTGATAAAAGTGGAGACGGCTGCCGCGTAATGTGGCAGCCGTTTTTGTATGAAGAAAAATGTCAGATACGAAGAAGCGTTTGACTTTTTCCTCTATGATGTATACAATAATCTGTAGTAAAAAAAGAGGAGAACCCTAGGATGAAGACATTAATAGATCTGATCACCGAGCAGGTGACAAATGCATTTACCGGTCAGGGATATGATGCAAAATACGGGAAAGTTACACTTTCCAATCGTCCGGACCTGTGTGAATACCAATGTAACGGAGCAATGGCTGCAGCAAAGGAGTACAGGTGTGCACCATTCATGATTTCGGATAAGATTGCGCAGGCGCTGGCAGAAAACGAATTGTTTGAGAGCGTAGAGTCTGTAAAACCGGGATTTATCAATATGAAAGTAAGTCCTGCCTATCTGGCGAAATATGTCAGCGATATGAAAGCAGATGAGGGAAGATTTGGCTGTGACAAAGCGGCACATCCGAAGACCATTATTGTAGATTACGGCGGGGCCAATGTTGCCAAGCCATTGCATGTCGGACATCTGCGCTCTGCTGTCATTGGAGAGAGTATCAAGCGGATCGGCAAATTTATGGGACATCACATGATCGGTGATGTGCATCTGGGAGACTGGGGTCTGCAGATGGGACTGATCATTGTAGAATTAAAAGAGCGTAAGCCGGATCTGGTATACTATGATGAAAGCTATACCGGAGAATATCCGAAAGAGGCGCCGTTTACCATTTCCGAACTGGAGGATATCTATCCGACTGCCAGCAAAAAGAGTAAGGAAGACGAAGCGTTCCGTGAGGCTGCCATGGAGGCAACCAGCCAGCTGCAGGCCGGCAGACGGGGATACCGTGCACTTCTTGCACACATTCTGGATGTTTCCGTGACAGATTTAAAGAAGAACTATGATAATCTGAATGTCTCCTTTGAGCTCTGGAAGGGAGAGTCGGATGCACAGCCGTATATTCCGGATATGGTACAGATGATGAAGGACAAGGGCTTTGCCTACATGAGCGAAGGGGCTCTGGTTGTGGATGTCAAAGAGGATACGGATACAAAAGAGATTCCGCCATGTATCATTTTAAAGTCAGACGGAGCTTCGTTATACAGTACGACAGATCTTGCTACGATTGTGATGCGTATGCAGGATTACAACCCGGATGCCATTATTTACCTGACGGATCAGCGTCAGAGCATGCATTTCGTACAGGTATTCCGCTGTGCAAGAAAGACCGGACTCGTCGGACCGGATGTGGAACTGACCCATATCGGATTCGGTACCATGAACGGAAAAGACGGCAAACCGTTTAAGACAAGAGATGGCGGCGTTATGCGTCTGGAATATCTGCTTGATGAGATCAATGAGGAGATGCTCAAAAAGATTACAGAGAACCAGAAAGAAAAGGAAAACCTCGATATTTCCGAGGAAGAGGCAAAGCAGACTGCAAAAACGGTTGCTCTGGCAGCAGTCAAATACGGAGATCTGTCCAATCAGGCAAGCAAGGACTACTGTTTTGATATTGAGCGTTTTACTTCTTTTGAAGGGAATACAGGACCGTATATTTTATATACGATTGTGCGTATCAAATCCATTTTAAAGAAATACACTGCAAAAAATTCGCTGCCGGATGCACCGATTCTTGGGGCACATTCTGCAAGTGAGAAGAACCTGATGCTTGTATTGTCACGTTTCAATGCCATGATGGAAAATGCATATGAGGAGAAAGCACCGCACAAGATCTGTGCATATATTTATGAACTGGCCAATGCATTCAACGGATTTTATCATGAGACAAAGATTCTTTCCGAGGAAGATTTTAAGGTACAGGCTTCTTATATCGGTCTTTTGGTACTGACCAAAAATATTCTTGAGACCTGTATCGATGTGCTTGGTTTTTCCGCACCGGACCGTATGTAAATCGGATGTTCTAAAATCACATATAAAACATATAAATGAGTCATAGGGATTTGTCCTTATGGCTCATTTTTTATGGAAAGAAACATGGAGGAAGTGACAGAATGGAGATTACAGAATATCTTCCGGTAGATTTTCGAACGCAGATGGAAGCAGAAACGTTGTGCGGGGCAGAAGAAATCCGGCTTCGGGTCGGACAACCGCTGGAAATTTTATATGCGGATGAGAAAGAAAAAGAGATTGGGCTGCTCACGGAAGCACATATGCGGGAGGTACTGAATTATCTGAGTGGATATTCCGTGTATGCACTGGAAGAAGAACTGCGACAGGGGTATTTTACGCTGGAAGGCGGGCACAGGATCGGGGTTTCCGGGCGGGCAAGCTATGAGAAACACGGAACCTCAAGCTGTATGAAGCTGTTAAGCTGTATCAGCGGTTTAAATATCCGTCTGGCTCACGAAAAAAAGGGGTGTGCATCGGTACTGATTCCATGGCTGTATTGCGGAGAGAACGTATATCATACGTTTTTCTTTGCACCGCCGGGGGTCGGAAAAACAACATATTTAAGGGATTGTATCCGGCTGCTTTCGAAAGGAAATCACTTGCGTGCCGGGAAAAAGGTCGGGGTAGTCGATGAACGGTCGGAAATTGCCGCGTGTTACCGGGGAATTCCGCAAAACGATCTGGGCCCCCGCACGGATGTGCTGGACAATTGTCCGAAAGAACATGGAATCCATATGCTGCTTCGTTCCATGTCCCCGCAGATCATTGCAGTGGACGAACTGGGACTTCCGGAGGACTTTGCTGCGGTGGCAGACTGTGCCCGGTGCGGGGTATCGATCCTTGGAACCATACATGCCGGCAGTGTCTTAGAGGTTTTGCACCGCCTGCAGATGGGCGGACTGGATCTGATCCGCTCACAGATGCGGCTCATCGGTCTGCAGAGAGAACCGGACGGGCGCCGGATTCTCACCGTATATGAGGGAGGAGGAAATCCATTGTGGCAAGGATTTTCGGAACCGTCCTGATACTGGCAGGGTGTGCCGGATTTTTGTACAAATGGGCAGAGGGGGAAAAAGCCAGACAGCGGATGGCGGGGGAATGGATACGCCTGTTTGTGCGCTGGGGATATGCACTGGAACAGGAACACGTGCGGTTGTACGATTTTTTGTCTTTTTATGAAACGGCAGATGCATCCATGCAGGCATTTCTGGATGAGGTCTGTGTATGTATGCGCAACCATCAGAATCCAAGCGGGCAGAAAATCTGGCAGGATTGTCTGCAGAAGCACAAAAGAGAACTGCAGATCGGGCAGGAGGGCTGGGAAATCCTTACGTCTGCCGCGGGAGCATTTTATGGCGAAAGCAGTGCAGAGAATCTGCGATGCAATGAAATCTGCAGAAAACGGATGGAAAAATTTCTGGCAGAGTCACGATTGGAATTTTTTAAAAAACAGCGGGTGTATCTGCCTGTTGGAATGCTGACCGGCGTGGTTATGATCATTCTTCTGGTGTAAAGGCGTAGGAAGGGAACCTTGAGTGTATGAGTGTAACAATTATTTTTAAAATTGCAGCGCTTGGAATTGTTGTGGCAGTACTCAGCCAGATTCTCAAGCATAGTGGAAGGGAGGAACAGGCATTTCTGCTGAGCCTGGCAGGTCTGATAATAGTGTTGTTCTGGATCGTGCCTTGTATCAGTGAGCTGTTTACAACGATGGAAACCCTGTTTCGTATGTGATGTCTATGATAAAGATAGGAATGATCGGAATTGCTGCGGTTTTTCTGGCTCTTTTGCTGAAAAAAGAAAAGGGAGAGCTGGCGTTGCTTGTGGGAATTGCAGCATCGGTTTTGATTTTCGGATACACACTGTCAAAAATTTCGTTTATCCTGGATTTTTTACGGGAACTGATGGACACGCTTCCGGTAGATCCGGCACTTTTGAAAGCACTGTTAAAGATGCTTGGAATTACATATGTTGCCGATTTTTCCGCATCGGTCTGTCGGGAAGCGGGATATGGATCTGTCGCAGGACAGATTGAACTGTTTGCAAAATTATCGATCGTTGCTTTGTCCATTCCGGAATTGTGGGTTTTGTTGCGGCTGATCGAACAGATGACCGGGGGGTAGAAATGAAAAAAATTGCTAAAATTTTGTTCTGGTCTGTTTTGTTCGTATGGATGATTTTTTTACAGCCGCAAAATGTGATGGCGGCCGAGGCGGATGAGATCATAAAAGAACTTGATTTTACGGATATCAATGCACAGACGCAGGATCTGCCGGAAAAGATGGATTTTGAAAAAATGGTGAATAAACTGGTGACGGAAGGAACAGGCGGACTGGATGCGGGAATGATCTGTGAATATATTGCAGATTTATTTTTTTATGAAATCATGGCTGCAAAGCCCATGTTTTTGCAGATGTTTGCCATAGGACTTTTATTTGCGCTGTACGGAAAAGTGATGATGACGCGACAGGGGTATGTTTCGCAGATGAGCTTTTTTATTGTTTATCTTGGGGTGGTTCTGTTGTTGCTGCAATCATTTGCCCTGATCTCAGAGGTGGTAGATCAGGGGATTGACCGTCTGGTGGCATTTATGACCGCATTTGTGCCTTTGTATGCGGCAACGCTGTTTTGCTCCGGCAATGCGGCATCTGCGGGTTCCTTTTATCAGCTGGCATTCGGACTGATGTATCTGCTGGAACTGGGAATGAAATTTATTTTTCTGCCGGGGGTTCATGTGTTTGTGCTGCTTCTTTTGATGGATAACCTGTTTGAGGAAACAAAACTTGGAAAGATGGCGCAGCTGTTCGAAGACGGAATACGACTGGTCTTAAAAGGCGGGCTGACTGCCGTTATGGGAATCGGTGTTGTACAGTCTCTGATTGTACCTGCAAGAGACAGGCTTTCCACAAACAGTATTTTTAACAGTATATCCGCGGTTCCCGGAGTAGGAAATACCTTCGGTTCCGCAGCAGAGATCCTGCTCGGAAGCGGAATCCTCATAAAAAACAGCATTGGCGCGGCTTCCCTTATCCTTCTTCTTGTAATCGGGATGACACCGCTGCTGAAATCTTTCTGTTTTTCTGTGATGTACCGCCTGACCGCTGCATTTTTGGCACCGGTCGCAGACAGCCGGATTGCGCAGTGTGTGCAGGCCGCTGCCAGGGGATGCGCGCTTTTTTGTACCATACAGCTGGATGCGCTGCTTTTATTTTTTATTACCATATCCATGATCAGTGTTTCCACCAGTTTCATCTATTGAGAAGGGAGGAGAACATGGAAGTTGTACTTACATTTGTGAAAAATTATTTCGTGCTGATGCTGATTTTTTATCTGTTGTCATATCTGACACCAAAGGAAACCTATCAGAAATATTTTCATTTTTTTGTCAGCGTGCTCGTGATCACCGTGCTGGCACAGCCGCTTTTGGTCTATGTGGGAGGAATGAAAAAAGAAGAGGCAAGGCAGCAGCTGCATGAGATTGTCGAGCAGATGGAAAGCATAGAATATCAGGAGAAGGGAGAGAATATTTTTGAACAGTATCTTGGAAAAGTGGATCAAAAAGAGGAATAAATCGGATTTCGTTGTACTGATTCTGCTTGGGGTGATGGTAATGATCGTTGCGATGCCGACGGGGGCAAAACAAAGCCAGAAAGAAACACAGACGCAGGAACAAAAGGAGCAGCAGCTGCAGACGGAAGATTCCTATAAAGAGCAGCTGCAGCAGCAGCTGAAGGAGCTGCTTGAACACATGGACGGGGTGGGAAAAACCCGTGTAATGCTGACATTTTCCGATGAGGGAACCGACCAGCTGGATAAAAATGTGATAAAAGATGGAAACAAAAAGGAAGAGACAACGGTGGTGTACGATACCGGTGATACCAGACAGCCCTATGTGATCTGCAGGCAGATGCCGAAAATTGAAGGGGTTGTGGTTGTGGCACAGGGTGGAGGAAATGCAAAGACCGTTACAGAAATTTCCAACGCGGTAATGTCATTATTTCCGGTGGAAGCGCATAAGGTAGTAGTAGTTAAAATGTCGGTACAGGAGGAATAGACGTGAAAAAAAGAGTGCATAAAAATCAGATTGTTATTACAACGCTGGCGGTGCTGATTGCGGTGGCCGGTTATGTTACTTATGACAAAAAGGGCGCTGATATCAAAGATGCCGAGACGGTAGCTAATATGAATCAGGGTGCCGTAAGTGACCAGGCGGATAAAGATTATGAAACCGGGGAGGATCTGGATATCACAAGCAGCAAGGAAGATCTGGCGAATGCATCGACGGAAGATGTGGAAAATCCGGGAGAGACGGTACTTACCTCTGTGACAAGCGGGGATTCCGACTATGCGGAAAAAGTGAAACTTAACAGGGAACAGGTGCGTTCCAAAAATAAAGAAACCCTGCAGGCAATCATTGACAATGATTCTTTGGATGAGTCCAAAAAGAAAGATGCGGTCAATGAAATGATTACACTGACGGATATTGCGGAGAAAGAGTCCAATGCAGAAATGATGCTGGAGGCAAAAGGGTTTACGGATGTGGTTGTCAGTATGAATGATGACGGCTGTGATGTGGTTCTTAATATGGGGGAGGCAACCGATGCCAAGCGGGCGCAGGTCGAAGATATTGTAAAGCGTAAGACCGGAGTATCCGCAGATAAGATCGTGATCACTCCCATCCAGTAGCACTTGCAAATACATAGTTTTTAGTATAAAATGAGGTACAGTGTGCAATTGGTTTGGAGGATATACTGTGAGTGACTTAAGAAAAGAAATAGAAAAACGGCGTACATTCGCTATCATTTCCCATCCGGATGCAGGTAAGACGACTCTGACGGAGAAGTTCCTGCTTTACGGAGGAGCCATCAATCTTGCCGGTTCCGTAAAAGGAAAGGCAACAGCAAGACATGCGGTGTCTGACTGGATGGAGATCGAGAAGCAGAGAGGTATTTCGGTCACCTCGTCGGTGCTGCAGTTTAACTATGACGGATACTGTATCAATATTCTGGATACCCCGGGACATCAGGATTTCTCGGAGGATACCTACCGTACACTTATGGCGGCGGATTCCGCAGTCATGGTGATTGATGCAAGCAAAGGAGTAGAGGCGCAGACACGTAAGCTGTTTAAGGTATGCGTAATGCGCCATATTCCGATTTTTACATTTATCAATAAGATGGACCGTGATGCAAATGATACGTTTGAGCTTCTTGATGATATTGAAAATGAACTGGGAATCGCAACGTATCCGGTCAACTGGCCGATCGGTTCCGGAAAAGAATTCAAAGGTGTATATGACCGTCATACCAGAAAAGTTATGACATTTGCCGATACATTAAAGGGAACAAAAGAAGGTTCCGAAAAGATTATTGATATCGATGATCCGGCACTGATCGACGAGATTGGTGAGGAGAAAAAATCAATTTTGGATGACGAAATCGAACTTCTTGACGGTGCCAGTGCGGAATTTGATATGGAACTTGTGACAAAGGGAGAACTTTCCCCGGTATTTTTCGGTTCTGCCCTGACCAATTTTGGTGTGGAAACTTTTCTGCAGCATTTCCTGAAGATGACTTATGCGCCAATGGCCCGGAAATCAGACATCGGAATGATTGATCCGTTTCAGGAAGATTTTTCTGCGTTTGTCTTTAAGATTCAGGCAAATATGAATAAAGCACACCGTGATCGTATCGCATTTATGCGTATCTGTTCCGGTGTTTTCGAAAAAGGGATGTCCGTCCTTCACCGCCAGAGCGGCAAGATGATTCGTCTTTCCCAGCCGCAACAGTTCCTCGCTACAGAAAGAACTACGGTAGAGAAAGCTTATCCAGGCGACATCATCGGTATTTTTGACACCGGTGAACTGGGTGTAGGCGATACGGTATGCGACAAGAAGCATCCGATCACCTTCAGCGATTTCCCGGTATTCCCTCCGGAATTGTTCGGCCGCCTCTCCCCGGTTTCCAGTATGAAACGCAAGCAGTTCCTCCGTGGTGTAGGCCAGCTGGCACAGGAAGGTGCCATTCAGGTATACAGCCAGCCTTATATCATGGAATCCTTCATCATCGGCGCGGTAGGCCAGCTCCAATTTGAAGTCCTTAAGTACAGACTGCAGAAAGAATATAACGTCGATGTCCGTCTGGAACAGCTGCCCTATACTACGGCACGTTGGACGGAAAACAATACTCTGCCGGAAGATCTGGTCGGCATTGATAACGCCCTCGTGGTATACGATGTAAAGAAGAGACCTGTCTATCTCCTGCCTAACGAATGGCAGGCCGGATGGCTTATTGAAAGAAATCCAAAAGTTAAATTTCTGGAATCTCCACCTATCATTACCGTGGATGAATAACCAAAGAGGTTGTGAAAAATATTGAATCAT
>ERZ780207.2165-NODE-2165-length-14769-cov-5.947737_pt1 | contig 14769 bp, 16 predicted proteins | sample MGYA00510977_ERZ780207 | MGnify/ENA primary metagenome ERZ780207 (study PRJEB29588, sample SAMEA2151383) | human gut metagenome | biome: human gut; feature: human-associated habitat; material: faeces | place: Denmark | collected 2008/2010 ... | reverse complement strand
GACATAAGTATACTTAACATCGTCTTCGGACGCACTGCTGTTATATATAACGCTGGTTTCGGACGAGCCGTCAGAAAGCGATTTATTGCCGGCACTGCATCCGCCAATCAGCATTATAAGCAGAGCAATCATAATTACCGCATATTTTTTCATACTCACCCCTTACTTTCCCGTTTTCCGTTTTCTTCTGTCCGCTCTTACAAGCAGCACCGTCACGATCGCAACACCCGCGATTATTGCCGCAAAGCTGACTATAGTCATGATCTGCGAGCCCGAGCTTATTCTTATCGGAGAATTATCAACCTTTCTGCTGAAAAACGTCGGATAAACATTAGCGAATGTTTCCATACAGTCCTCACTGTCCGAAAACGACAGTTTAAAATCCTTCATATAGAATTCTATCGTTTTTGTATCGGAAACCCCGTACGCTTTTATAACCATACTTTTTGCATCTTTCGGGATAGGTGCAGGTTTGTCATCGCCCAGATAAGCCTCGATGAAATTCTCCGCATTATATATGTAAAAAGTTGAATAATCTCCTACCGTCTTTACACCGTTTGCGTCATAAAATTCAACGTCTATACGTCCGCCGTTGTTATCAAACAGCGGCGAGCTGTTTCCTACCGTCACCGAAAAATAAAATCCATGACTGCCGTCAGGTATTTCAAACGTCCGCACTGCCGCAACATCATAGTCTTCGTTTACATCGGACAACTTTTCCGTAACCTTTGTCTTGTCAAAATACAGCACATGGTTTTTTTCATCGTATTGCAGTGAGCCGTCAGTCGTCCAACTTGCCGTATCATTCCAGTTTTCAAATAAATTATTCAATTTTCGACACCTCTATCGCATTATTGGCATTTTTTTCTTCGCTAGTGAAATCGGAATTATTTATGTCCTCAGTCATAAGCTCTGCCATAATTTCATTGCTTTTCAGCCGCATTTCATAATCGGATTTCTTTATGTCAATTCCGTTTACAGATGCCATAACATCATTGTTTTGAGCACAAGAGCAAAATAATATCATGGAAAACACAGTAACAATAATCATTAAATTTAACTTTTTCATATTTTTCTCCTTTTACAATTTGCCTGTATGATTTGGTTATTCGCTTTCGCTGTCCGTATTGTTTTCTGTAAAGAAATACTTGTTGATTATTTCATTTACCGAGAAATCATCAGCCGTGCTGTTGTTACGTTCTTTTTCAATATCAATAAATCCCTGCTCGGGAGTTACTAAAAAAGCCTCTTTGTTATCACGGATGCGCAATAAGAATAAATATGATTTACCGATTTCAATCTCAGGTCTGTTATAAACGGTTATCGTTCTGCTGCCACCGAGCGCCTTTAGCTGTTCGTCAATGTATTTATCCTTAAAACCGCCGTTAACATAAATGTCAATACTGTCTGATTCGTTACCGACTGTATTTTTATATGCAGATTCCTTCTCGACCGTATAAACCGTACAGATTTCCTTGTCGCTTTCAGACGTATTCCCGGTAACCTCGTCATTCGTTCTGCCATCCCTTACCGTGAATGATATTCCCTTAACCTTGCCCGACATTACTATATCGCACGCTTTCATCAATTCATCGGCTGTGTTGTAATATATGTACTGAGCGCAGACATAAGTATACTTAACATCGTCTTCGGACGCACTGCTGTTATATATAACGCTGTTTTCAGACGAGCCGTCAGAAAGCGATATATTGCCGGCACTGCATCCGCCGATCAGCATTATAAGCAGAGCAATCATAATTACCGCATATTTTTTCATAATGTTTCTTCCTTTCTGCAATGAATTTTTAACTTGCCAAAACCTTAGGAGTGCTTATTGAGTTTGTTACTATACCTATAATCAATACAATTCAGCAAGGCAAATTGTCCATGCAAAAATTTAAAATCATTACAACACCACATATCAGGAAGTCATCTGACATCATACGAATAGCATACCATTATATTGGAATAATGTCAATATAATTTATATTTAAAAACAAATCCTGCTTGTTAATTAAAGCATAAGCAAAATGCACCGACTCTGCAACAGCCGGTGCATTTTTTATATATTGAAATTTCGGCTTTACAATGCGATTTTACAGGTTTATGCGTCAATTCACAAATATTGTCGCTACGTTAAGATAAGTCGCAAATGCCACCCACAGAAAATACGGTATGTTTATATCGCCTGCAATGCGATTTACTTTTCCGAATCCGAGTATCATTATCCCTATCAGAACAAGCAGAAGCACTATATCCGCCACAGCAAGCCACAATAGTTCAAAGTGCACGAATATTATGCTCCACAGGAAATTCACTATCAGCTGAACCCAGTAAACCATCAGAAGTTTACGCTTGATGCTGACCGCCGCATCACTGTAATGTATCATATGCGCCGATACCCCCATTACCGCATACAGTATCACCCACACCACCGGGAACACCCACGACGGCGGCATCAACGGCGGTTTGTTATACTTTTGGAAGAATTCATTAAAACTGCCTGCAAGCAGTCCCGATGACATTCCGATGACCTCCGCCGACAGTATATAAAGTACAAGATCAAGCCATTTATTATTACGCTTCATTTTATCACCTTTCGCATTGCTAAGCCGTTTAACAACGTATTTCACAATAATTGTATGCCATTTACGTCCGTTTATTACCACTTGCATTTTGCCCGTAAACAGTGTAAAATATACTTTGAAACAATATGAAAGGATTAATATTATGTTTGAAGGTTTTGACAGATCGGCTATAGATTTCCTGTGGGGAATACGGCTGAATAATGATAAAAACTGGTACGAAAGTCATAAAGATGAATACAGGCAAAATCTCGCAAAGCCCATGAAATCGCTCTGTGATGAGCTTTTCTGTGATTTTTACAGTGAGATAGGCTATGAAACCGTAAGCTCTGTTTCAAGGATAGTAAAGGACGCACGGTTCCCTCACGCCTACCCGTACCGTGATAACTACTGGTTTACTTTCAAGGAAACACGCAAGGACTGGTGGGTCGCACCTGCGTTCTACTTTGAACTTTCCTGCGAGGGCTGGGGCTACGGAATGGGTATGTGGAGCGCCTCAGCAGGCTCAATGCAAAGGCTCAGAAATGCGATAGATTCAGATCCCGAAACGTTTTCCGGGCTTGCCCGTGCATTTGACAAGCAGAAAATTTTCACCCTTGAGGGCGACTTCTACAAGCGGAAAAAAGGCGAGGTTTCTCCCCTGCTTGACGGCTGGTACAACCGAAAATCCATAAGCTGTACTGCGAGCTTTACATACGAAAATGAAACGGTTTTTACTAAGAATCTGCAACCGCTTATCCTTGACGGCTTCCGCTCACTGTACCCAATATGCAGATTTATCCATAAAGCAATAAACGAGGAATAATGTACACCGACATACGAAAATGCCCTGTGACGCAACCGCATCACAGGGCATTCTTAACGGCTTCACGCCGATTTATCCGTCTATAATCACTTTCTGTAATATGAGTTGAACACCGGTCTTAACACCTTATAAAGCGGCATACACAGCACCGACGCAACAAGACCCTTTATCAGTGTGAACGGGCAGTTGAACACGATAAGGCATTCAAGAAGGCCGTTTACATTCGGGTTTATCTCCTTGTACATATTGATGATTGCCTCGATAGGCATAATATTCTCGTATATCGGATATACAAGGAAATAGTTGGATACTATGCTGAGCAGAGCCATTACAACGCTTCCGACAACACAGCCGATTACAGCGCCTTTATAAGTATTTATCTTTCTGCCTATAATGCCTGCCGGTATGACAAGGCAACAGCTAAGAATAAAGTTTGAAAGTTCTCCTACACCGCCTGTCATACTCGAAAACAGGTTGATGATATTCTTTACAAGGCATACGAAAACGCCTGCTATGGGTCCCATTGTGAGCGAAGCCATTACCGCCGGAAAATCCGAAAAATCAAACGAGATAAAGCTCGGCATCAGCGGTACCTTGATACTGAACAGCATCAGCACCGAAGAAATAGCCGCAAGGAGCGCCGTGAAAACGAGCTTTCTCACATCGAATACGATATGTGCCTTGTTTCCGCTTGGATTTGTTGTTTGTGTCTGCATAAAAATCATCCTTTCTATATCTGCTCCAAAGGTGACTTTCAGCTGTTCGCCAAAAAATAAAAGCCCCGTATTTTCGGGGCTTTACCTTATCTCAAAAGTGTCGTACCGCTTAAATAAAGGATTTGCGGTCAAGCATTTCTGATTCTTTCATCCGGACTATACCGTCGGTTTCGGAATTTCACCGAATCGGCACAAATACTTTGCGCTCGTGGACTTTACCACCGGTGGAGAATTTCACTCCGCCCTGAAACAGATTACCTTTATATTATATGCCTGTTTTAGCGTTTTGTCAAGGGGTTATTTGAAACTTGCTTCGCCGTCCTTGTTTTTGGTAACAAGGAAGCTCTAAAGATTTGCCGCCTTATCGACAAGTGACACAAAACGTATTCTTGCGTTTCTTATCTCGATTGCCTTTTCGATATTGTTCATATCAGTGTCCTCCTTTCTGTTTTTGGGTATAAAAATACCGCTCCAAAAGGGGCGGTAAAATTATTAAGTTTTGTTCACTTTTTTGCTCTTTTATCCTCAAATTTAAACCCATTTCCACATTCTTTCAATTCGTGAGGTTTTATTATGCTGTGGACGATTTCTTCCGGGAAGCCTTTAGGATAAGCTCCGCAGACCAATCTATACTTATCATCTTTTCGCACATTTTTACAATATACGCAATCGAAAACATATACCGGTACCATATCAACCACCTCCTGTTGTATATGTCGTGTAAAAATTCATTATTTCATCGGATAGTTTTTCTCCGTGGCTTAAAAGCACCTCACATTCGGCTATACCTTCTAAGCCATCGCTACTTGCTAATTTAGATACATCAATATCATGAACAAACTCAAGTTCTTCTGCTATTCGCTCGTAATTAGCGTAGGTACGAGAATAAATTGTTTTTGCATGACCTATTTCATGAATTACTGCATCTTCTAAAGAGTTACATACTGTGTTTTCCGCATTGATAAACATACAATCTATCGATTGTTTATCTGCATCAGCAAAAACATTTTTATTGATTTCTAATACTACTTTTGGATAACCTCCGCTATCAATTGCATTTGTGCGTAGGACATCTTGACCGCCGTTTTTATTTGGGGGAATATTCACCATTCTTACTGCGTCAAAGTTAAATTCATGCCCATCTTTTTGGAATTTTTCAATAGTGCTTGCAATAACTTCTTTGCATTCATCGGATATTGCTCCGTCCTTGTCAACTGCGGCAATATCATCTACTGTTATTGGTTTAATTATACCACTTTCTGTTGTATTGTCAATCGGCAAATCTGCAATCTGCTTGTGTTTTCCGCTCTTTTCAGCATAATTCTCGTTAAGCATACGGATATTATCCCGTTGCATTTGTGCCTTTTGCTCGGGCGGCAGGGATTTTAAATCTTTGTCTATAACCGCTTCAAGTATGCAGTGACAGTTGAGATAAAACGCTTCTTACCTATTGAAAAAAAGCGTGAAATGTATTATAATAATAAAGATTAAAGGAAATGAAGAAGTTAAGAACAGCGGTAACGAAATACCGCACAGAGAAAGGAAAACATTTTGAATTTAGAAACACTTATTATCGCCACATTGTTTGAAAACGGTGGGGGAATGACATTAAAGCAAATAGCAAACAAGAACGAATTGCCGAAAAAATATCTTGATAAGCTGAAAAACACAGCAAAGTCAATGATACGTCAGAAGACTATATTCAAAGCCAAAAGCGACCTGTATTATATAAGCGACATACGCACCGTATTCACAGGAAAGGTTGCGACGCTGTCACGCACATTCGGCTTTGTTACAAATCTCTCAACAGGTGAGGACTGCTTTGTAAGCGGCGGAAAGCTGAAGGGAGCTGTTCCCGGCGATACGGTCATCGCCCGTGAGATAGCCGCTAAGACAGAACAAAGAAGTGCGACCGCCGAGGTGCTTGCAGTGCTTGACGTGTCGGAGGAGCTGTTCGGCGGAGTTATCGTAAAAGAGGGAATGATGCTTAAAGTTCTGCCCGATTCGCTCGGCTGTCCTCCCCTCACCATTCTTAAAGTCAAGGAGCAGATAAAAGAGGGCGACAAGGTGCTTTTCTCCATAAGAAAGCGTGGCGAGCATCACTCCGAGCATATCGTTGATATAGTAAGGGTGCTTGGCTCAAGCGAATACGCAAAATCCGCCACCGAGGCTTATCTTATCCAAAACAATATACCGGTCGATTTCTCTGAGGAAGCACTCAATCAGGCAAAGCAGTATGTGAATGCGGTTATTGACGAAAAGCAGACAGCTAAAAGGCTTGACCTGCGTGACCTGCCCATATTCACCATAGACGGCGCAGATACGAAGGATATTGACGATGCGATAAGCATTGAACGGACAGAAGGCGGTTATAAGCTCGGCGTTCATATTGCCGATGTCAGCCATTATGTCACCGAAGGCTCGCCTCTTGACAATGATGCTTTTGAAAGAGGCACAAGCGTTTATATTGCCGACAAGGTAATACCTATGCTCCCGAAGGAACTCAGCAACGGTATATGTTCTCTTAATCCCGGAGTGGACAGGCTTGCATTCTCCTGCCTTATGGAAATTTCGGACAAGGGTACAGTGAAGAAATACAAGTTTGCAAAAACGGTCATCCGTTCCCGTGTACAAGGCGTTTACAGCGAGGTAAACTCTATACTTGACGGCACCGCAAACGCACAGATAAAGAGAAAATACAAGGATGTCATCGACTGCATACCCGTTATGAACGAGCTTGCACAGATACTTATAAAGAAACGTAAGGACAGAGGCGCTCCCGATATAAAGTCAAGCGAAAGCAAGGTCATCTGTGACGAAAACGGCATCTGTATTGACATTAAGCCGAGAATACAGGGTGTTTCGGAGGGTATTATAGAGGAATTTATGCTGATGGCGAATAACTCAGCCGCTAAGGTAGGTATGAAAAAGGAAATTCCCTTTGTTTACCGTGTGCATGAAAATCCGCCCGCAGAAAAGATTGAATCGCTTAAAACCACTCTCGAGGCACTCGGCATAAATCCGCTCGGAATAAACGAAAAGGCAGAAGCGAAAAACTTCGCCAAGCTGCTTGAAGAAACTGCAGACGATCCTAAGAATATAATCATAAACAGAATCGTACTGCGTACTATGGCTAAGGCAAAGTATTCCGAACAGCCAATCGGTCACTTCGGACTTGTAATGAAGGAATATGCACACTTCACTTCCCCGATAAGACGTTACGCCGACCTTTCTATCCACCGTATCCTGACCGACTATGTTTCAAGAAAAGGTGCGGACAAGCTGAAAAAGAAATACGGCGAATTCTCTGTCAAAGCGGCGGCTCAGGCAACAAAGACAGAGCTTTCCGCAGTAGCGGCGGAAAGAAGCTGTGAGGACTTCTATGCGGCTGAATATATGAAAAAGCACATAGGAGAGGAATTTGACGGCATTATTTCGGGCGTTATCGGCAGCGGACTTTTCGTTGAACTTCCGAACACGGTAGAGGGCAAAATAGATGTACGCTCACTGTCGGAAAACTACTTCGAGGTAAGGAACGGCATCGCTCTTTATGACGGTGTAGCCGGCACTATGTATACTATAGGCGATAAGGTGCGTGTAAAGTGCATCAACGCAAACGTTAACTTAGGACAGATTGACTTTGAGCTTATCAAGGTTTACGAGGACGCATCAAACGGCGATAAAGCCGAATAATAAAGGAGAAATATCGAAATGTCAACAGAAAAGAAAACACAGCACAAGGACATTCGTGATGCAAAGGCATTCAAGGCGGTAGGTCAGGGTGTTGAAAAGGTCGGAAAAATCAAGTTCATAAGCGAATTCAAGGACTTCATATCCAAGGGCAACGTAATGGATATGGCAGTAGGTATGATTGTCGGTGCGGCATTCACAGCAATAGTTACCTCGCTTGTAAACAACATTCTTATGCCTGCGCTCGGTATGATTACAGGTCAGATAGACTTCTCCGATCTTAAAATCGTACTCAAGGCGGCTGTGAAAGAGGGTACGGAGATTATCGAGCCTGAGGTCGCTATCGGCTACGGCGCATTTATCAATTCCGTTATCAGCTTTTTACTCATCGCACTGTCGGTATTCATACTGATAAAGGTACTCGGCGCATTCAAGAGAAAGAAAGCGGAAGAGCCTAAAGAAGAACCGAAGCCCGATCCTCAGATAGTGCTTCTCACCGAGATCCGTGACCTTCTTAAAGGCGAATCTGCAGTGAAAGCAGAATGCGAGGAAGAAGAAAAAGAGCCTGAAACAGTTACCGAATAAGATACATACATTTCTACGGAGGGCAAATTGAAAAAGCAGGACATAATCATTTCCGATGATGCACTCACAAAAGAGCAGAAAGAAAAGCTGGAACAGGAGTTTTTTGAGCGTCAGCAGAAAAAACTGCATAAGGGCAGGCTGTTTCTGACAGCAAGCGTAATCGCACTGTATGTGAATGCGGTTATCACTGCGGCTTTGTATCCGCTGTACCTGAGAAATCTTCTGCGTTCTATATTCTTTATAACAAACCCTAAAAAGCCTGATGATTTCGCTCTGCCCGAATCGGCAATAATGTTTATCACAGTGCTGATAATTTTAATCATACTGTGCATAAATATCGGTATGGCGATAGCCACCAACGTCTGTGCCGTAAAGAAAAAAGGTGCAAGACCTGCGGCGGCTTTATCCTTTATACTTGCAGAGGTCATAAATCTGCTGATAACTGTAATGCAGTTAAGCTCGGCTCTGACCTACAGCGATACAGCGGCAGAAATTGCAATGTTCGTAAACATTCTGTTCTGCTGTGTGTGCGGAGCAGGCATATACATAACGATATTCAAGTCGAATATTTCGGATTATACCTATGCGGCGGTGTCGGAAACGTCAGAAAAAGCCGAAAACGAATAATTTACCTAAAATCGAAATATCTTTAAGTAAATTTAAGAAAAAGTATTGCATTTTCCGTGTGGCTGTTGTATAATCATATCAAAGGCTATTTCCGCTAGCTAACACAACTAAACCGAAAGGAAAAGTACTTAATAAATGAGCTTATTTGAAGATAACAAGAAGAGAGTGATAGACGATTACGAGCGTCTTATCAACAGAAAGAATGCCGTTGCCGACTGCTATAACGGCATATATGACAGATATGTGAATCCCGTTCTGACAGCCGATCATGCGCCTTACTTCTGGAAGTATGATATGGACCCAAAGACAAACCCTTACTTTATGGAGCGTCTTGGCATCAACGCTGTACTGAACTCGGGTGCGCTTTATATGAACGGCAAGTATTATCTTGTAGCAAGAGTTGAAGGTAACGACAGAAAATCGTTCTTTGCCGTTGCCGAGAGCGACAAGCCTACAGAGGGCTTCCGTTTCCACGACTACCCTGTTTTACTTCCCGATACGGAAAAGGAAGAAACAAACGTATATGATATGCGTCTTACTCAGCACGAGGATGGCTGGATTTACGGTGTATTCTGCTCAGAGAGCAAGGACAAGGACAGCAACGACCTTTCCGCCGCTGTAGCTCAGGCAGGTATCGTTCGTACCAAGGACTTAAAGACGTGGGAGCGTTTACCTAACTTAAAGTCAAAATCGCCCCAGCAGAGAAACGTAGTTCTTCACCCCGAATTTGTTGACGGAAAGTATGCTTTCTATACACGTCCTCAGGACGATTTCATTCAGACAGGCTCCGGCGGCGGTGTATGCTTCGGTCTGTGCGAGGATATCAACAATCCCGTAATCTGCACAGAGGAAGTTGTTATTTCGCCCAGACAGTACCACACTATAACAGAGGTCAAGAACGGTGCAGGCGCTGTTCCGATCAAGACGCCTAAGGGCTGGATACACATTGCTCACGGTGTCCGTAACACTGCGGCAGGTCTGAGATATGTAATTTATGTATTCGCTACCGATTTAAACGACCCGTCAAAGCTGATTGCGTCACCCTCGGGTCTGTTCATCGCTCCGCATAAATCAGAGCGTGTAGGCGATGTATCGAACGTGTGCTTTACTAACGGTGCGGTTGTTACCGAAAACAACGATGTATATATCTACTACGCTTCTTCCGATACAAGACTTCACGTTGCGGCTACAACAATTGACAAGCTGATGGATTATACATTCAACACCCCGTCCGATCCGCTCCGCTCGGTTGACTGTGTAAAGCAGAGATGCGAGCTTATAAAAAAGAATCTTGAAATAATGAACAAGTAATCATACTGCCCCCGATGGAATATTCGGGGGCAATTTTTTACAAAGACACCTTATCATGCACATTGAGGCGATGATGAGGATAGCCGGTAAAATCGGGATTGAAATATGACAACACAAAAAAGCCGATGATTTCTCATCGGCTTTACTTGTGTTGTATCGTTAGTCGTAATCGTGTTAATTAAACACCGTACTTAGCTGTGCTTACCTTAACGCCGGGGCCCATTGTTGAAGAAACTGTGCAGCTCTTCAGATATGCACCCTTTGCAGCGGCGGGCTTAGCCTTAACTATAGCGTCCATCAGTGTGTTGAAGTTCTGCTCGAGCTTCTCCTTGCCGAATGATGCCTTGCCTATGGGGCAGTGGATTATGTTAGACTTGTCAAGACGGTATTCGATCTTACCTGCCTTAGCTTCTGAAATTGCCTTAGCAACATCAGGAGTAACTGTACCTGCCTTGGGGTTAGGCATAAGACCACGGGGACCGAGAACCTTACCTAAACGTCCTACAACACCCATCATATCGGGAGTTGCAATTACAACGTCGAAGTCCATCCAACCGTCGTTAATCTTCTTAACTGTATCATCGTCAGCAACGAAATCAGAACCTGCGTCGATAGCAGCCTGGATCTTTTCGCCCTTGGCGAAAACCAGTGTACGAACAGTCTTACCTGTACCGTTGGGCAGTACAACTGCGCCTCTTACCTGCTGATCAGCGTGACGTGAGTCAACACCGAGTCTAACGTGAAGCTCAACTGTTTCATCGAACTTAGCCTTTGCAGTCTGGCAAACTAAGTCGAGAGCTTCGCTTGAATCGTATGCTTTAGTGCTGTCGATCAGCTTTACGCTGTCAACGTATTTCTTACCTTGTTTCATTCATTATCCTCCTTGTGGTATAACGGAAATTATCCTCCCACCGTCTTAATTAGTCAACTACTTCAATACCCATTGAACGAGCTGTGCCGGCGATCATAGACATAGCAGCTTCGATAGAACCTGCGTTTAAGTCACGCATCTTGGTTTCAGCGATCTGCTGAACCTGAGCCTTAGTGATCTTGGCAACCTTGTTCTTGTTGGGAACACCTGATGCTGTTTCAATTCCGCAAGCCTTCTTGATAAGAACGGCAGCAGGCGGAGTCTTTGTAATAAATGAAAAGCTTCTGTCGGCGTAAACTGTGATAACAACAGGGATAATAAGACCTGCGTCATTCTTTGTACGCTCGTTGAATTCCTTTGTAAACGCCATAATGTTTACACCGTGCTGACCTAATGCAGGACCAACCGGGGGAGCCGGCGTTGCTTTACCGGCAGGAATTTGTAATTTTATAAATCCTGTAACCTTCTGAGCCATTTTACTCAACCTCCAAAATAACAATTAGAACTTAAATTTCTACTTTCTGGACAGCGGATATTTCTACCGTTGCCGGTGTAGGTCTTCCGAACATGGAAACCGTAACCTGTGCAGTACCGTTCTCCTCGTCGATCGAATCAACCGTTCCTTCGAAACCTTCAAGAGAACCGGATACAATCTTTATCGTATCGCCTACTGCAAATGAAATCTCTGCGACCTTTGTCGTAACGCCGAGGTTCTTTACCTCTTCGTCTGTCAGCGGTATAGGCTTTGATCCGGGGCCTACGAAACCTGTGCAGCCTCTCGTGTTACGGCAGATGTACCACGACTCATCGGTCAGTATCATCTTAACGTAAACGTAACTCGGGAAGAGCTTGCTTTCATAAGTCTTCGTCTTGCCGTCGTGTTCCTCAACCACTGTTTCGGTAGGAACCATAACTTCTTCGATTAAATGGTGCAGGTTGTTGTTTTCAACGACCTTCATAATGTTGCCGGCAACCTTGTTTTCGTAACCGGAATAGGTATGGAGAATATACCATTTTGCCTCAGACATTCTTTAGTCCCTCCTACTTGAAAATACTTAGCCTGCTGAACTCATGTTGAGCGCTAATCTTAACAGAGTAGCGAACAGAGTATCAAGGCCCCAAACACAGATACCCGATACTACCAGGGTAACCAGTACAACAACCGTGTTGTTGAATACTGTCTTCTTGCTTGGCCACACAACCTTTTTGAACTCGGATTTTAAATCCTTGAAGTACTTTACGATGGATTTCTTGGGCTTTTTGGAAAGAGCGGCCTTCTTGCTGTTCTTTTCGTTAGCCTTTTTCGCTTTCGCTGCTTCTTTAGTCAAGCTTGCATCTTTAGCCATCATAAACCTCCTTACTTAGTTTCCTTGTGTGGAGTATGCTTCTTGCAGAACCTGCAGTACTTGTTCATTTCAATTCTGTCAGGATCGTTCTTCTTGTTCTTCTTGGTGTTGTAGTTGCGCTGTTTGCACTCAGTACACGCAAGGGTAATTTTAACTCTCACTTTCGGCACCTCCTATTTTTTTGCCCTTCTGGGCTTTAGCCTCCCTCTTTGCCTCAGACTTTTTCTTCGGCAGGGTTTATTGTGAATTAAAAAAATTGCACAAAAAAATAAACCCCTAATGAGGTACTATAATCATAACACATTATGATAGGTTTGTCAATAGGAGTTTATTAAATTTTTGTGTTTTTTGGTGCTGACAGCGCAATTTCACTTCATCTTGAAATAAAGCACCACCTGAAATGCGGCGAGTGCCGCAAACAGTACAAGAACTATCACCTGTGCAATGCCCCACGTCTGCATTCTGAATATAACAAGCAGACAGCCTGCGGCAAGAATTGCGGCATTTATAAGAAAACGCTTGTTTCCGCCCTGCCCTGCTTTCTTAAACGGATTTTTTACCTGCTTATTCATACTTTTGACTGTATACGCTTAGCCATAAGCGTATTCTTCATCAGCATTGCTATCGTCATAGGGCCTACTCCGCCGGGAACAGGTGTTATGTATGAGCATTTCGGTGCGACTTCATCGAACTTCACGTCGCCGCAGAGCTTGTTGTCTGCGTTTCTGTTCATACCGACATCAATAACCACTGCGCCGTCCTTTACCATATCGGCTGTAACAAAGTCCGCTCTGCCTACTGCGCTGACTAATATATCTGCTCTGCGGCAAACCTCAGCGAGATTCTTTGTTCTCGAATGGCATACGGTCACGGTTGCGTTCTCATGAAGTAAAAGCATAGCCATAGGCTTACCTACTATATTCGATCTGCCGATAACAACACACTCCTTGCCCTCGACCGATACGCCCGTGCTGTGAATAAGTTCCATAACGCCTGCGGGGGTACAGGGAAGGAACGAGTAATTTCCTATCATTATCTTTCCGACATTAACAGCATTGAATGCGTCAACGTCCTTGAGCGGTGAAATAGCCTCGATAACTTTTTCTTCGTCAAGATGCTTCGGAAGGGGTAACTGGCAGAGTATGCCGTTTACCTTATCGTCCTTGTTCAGTGTGTCGATAAGCTCCATAAGCTCGTCCTGCGTTGTATCTTCGGGCAATGCGTACTCGTATGACTTTATTCCGCATACCTCGCAGGCCTTTTTCTTGTTGTTCACATAAACACGGCTTGCCTGATTGTTTCCTACTATTATTACGGCAAGACCTATATCGAGCTTGTCACGCTCTATCTCGGCACGGATCTGCTCTTTAACGCTTGCAGATACTGCTTTTCCGTCAATAAGATTCATTATTCTTCCTCCGTTTTATCAGGGGTATTTTCTTCGTTGCTTTCGGATTTTTCCGTCTTTTCTTCTTTCTTTTCGGTTTCAGCCGATGTTTCCTCGTTATCGGAAGCTTCGTCATTGACTATTATGCTCGGTGCTTCTTCGCCTGCCTGCTTCATAGCCTTCTTAGCCTTAGCCTTTTCTTCAAGCATCTTCTGACGGGCATAATACGCTTCGTTCTTTTCCTTGCACGCTTCGCTGTCCTTATACATTACATAGCCACGTTTCTTCGTCTTGAAAATCTTGCCGAGTATGAACAATGCAAGTCCGACTATAACACAACCGCCGGCTACTATCTGGGATACCTTGAAAGGTCCGATGAACAGGCTGTCTGTACGCAGTGCCTCTATCCAGAAGCGACCTAAGCCGTACCATATTATATACAGCAGGAAAATCTCGCCGTCAAAGGTTTTCAGCTTCTTTGAGTAGAAATGAAGTGCGATAAAGCCGATAAGGCACCACAGGCTCTCGTAAAGGAAACACGGGTGAACAAGTGCAAACAGTCCGTTTCCTGCCGCATCAAGCTCTGCCTGTTTTGCAACAACCACGGGATCGTTTATAATAGTTGTGCCTGTCATGCCCCATGGGAGCGAGCCTGCCGTAGGAGCACCGTAAGCCTCCTGATTTACAAAGTTGCCCCATCTGCCTATGCACTGACCTATAAGAAGTCCGAGACCGCCCACATCGAACATTGCGGGAAGGTTTACCTTATGGATAACGCAGGTAATCGCCGCCGCAATCGCCGCCGCCAATCCCGCTGCGCCGCCGCCGATGACCAACACGCTTCCC
>ERZ780207.2163-NODE-2163-length-14787-cov-2.723120_pt1 | contig 14787 bp, 9 predicted proteins | sample MGYA00510977_ERZ780207 | MGnify/ENA primary metagenome ERZ780207 (study PRJEB29588, sample SAMEA2151383) | human gut metagenome | biome: human gut; feature: human-associated habitat; material: faeces | place: Denmark | collected 2008/2010 ... | reverse complement strand
CTGTTGGCTAAAGAGAAAATACAGGAAGCATTCTATAATAGAACATCATTATATATAGAGTTTGAGTATACTTCGTTTTGCAGCCAGGATAAATGCATTTTCATGTCCCATTCAAGAAGATGTTCCAATAAGGAAAAGAAAAGGTTTGACCTTAAGACATTGTATGACTCTTGTGAGCAAGAAATCACGTATGACAATATTAGAAGGCGTAGCGACCTGAAATTTTTCTCTAAGGAATTTCCGAAACGTAAACCTATCTATATAGAGTTTTGTGTAACCCATGCAAGCGATGAAGCCAAGTTGCATAGCGGAAACAAAATAATAGAAATCCTTATAGAAGATGAGAACAGTATTTCTTCCTTGGTAGAATCTGGACTTGTCGAAAAGTCTAAAACCGTTGGCGAAGAGTGGGAAGGTAGGAAAATAGGAATAGTTGCATTCTATGGTTTCAAAAACAAAGATTATAACAACTCCAACATAAATGAAAGCGTATGGCTCACTCGCTGTGCATTTATGCCATCCGGGAAAATATATCTTTCTAATGAACATTGCAACTGCAAACAAATAAAAAGAAAAGACCATCGTGCATTATGTGAAGTTGTATTCTCTGCACATAACAGATATGAAGCATATAATTATGCCTATACCATTTGTTCTCAGAAATACCATATCTCTAATTGTAACTCATGTAGGAATTTCGTAACAGTTGCTCCATGGGCTGATGCACCTTATAAAATGTGTAAGATGTATAAAAGTCTCCAGCTACATCTCGAAGACTTTAGAACTACAGGATCTTTTGATACTTCTAGGGCAAAAGATTGTAGGTTTTACTCCCAAGTGAATGCCGTGTTGGATGATACTGTAGAATATTTTATTCTATGATATAATTTAAACTTATTTGTAGTATGGAAACAGAAAACAAGATAGCAATGCTGATAGATGCGGACAACGTATCTCACAGAAATATTAAAGAAATGACAGATGAGTTGGCGAGATTTGGCAATCTTACCATCAAACGTATATATGGCGATTTCACGAAGCCTTCCATGAATGGATGGAAAGATGTACTCTTGGAGAATGCCATTAACCCGATTCAGCAGTATAATTACACAACCGGGAAAAACGCCACCGATTCTTCTATGATAATCGATGCTATGGATATTCTCTATTCCAATCAAGTGGATATCTTCTGCCTGGTATCTAGCGATAGCGACTTTACACGTCTTGCTATGCGTCTGAGAGAGGCAGGAAAGGAAGTAATAGGTATGGGGATGAAGCAGACTCCTAAACCGTTTATTGCTGCATGCAACAAGTTTATCTATCTTGAGGTTCTTTCGTTTTCTCTTGAGCCGGAGCAGATAAAAACCATATCTCCAGAACCGGCTTCTATTGTGGAAGGAAAATCAGTTCCAGCTTCGGGGGAAGGGGAGAAACAGCAAATAGAGAACGTTCCAGAACTAACTATAAAGCAGGAAACAGTACCGGCATTCCTTAGTAATATAGGGGAAGCTGTTGATTCTGTAGCAAATGACAGCGGTTGGTCTCAGCTTGGAGATGTGGGCAACCTTCTGGTCAAGAAAGACCCTGCTTTCGATACGAGAAACTATGGCTTCAAAAAGCTTTCTTCTCTTATTGAGGCATATCCCAGCTACTTTGATCTAAGCAAGGTGAATAATAGTCACCTCATCGTAAGAGAGAATGAGATAAAAGAGGTGGGCAACTCTCCACCTCTTATTTGGCGATTTTCAAAGAATCAAAATATTTGTCTTATAAATCTATATTTTGTTTCCATTCCCCATTGTACATGCCATTTTCGCCCATAATCTTTGTCAATTAGAATGAACGTATATATATTCTTTGTTGGATATAGTTCAAAAGAGCCTGTTCCACCAGAATCAAACGAATATTTAAGATCAATAGCATTTATGAAAACTTCTCCTTCTTCCCCCTCCTCCATTGACCATTGAAGCTGCCAAATTTGACCGGTCTCTGTGTTTAACTTCAAAAACGTATAGATATTTTCTGTAGGATAGAGTTTGTATCTACTCTTCGTAGAACTATAGACGAAAATATCTTTTCGTAATTCTCTGCATTCTTGAAGCAGCGAATCTATCTTTGCGACTTCTGCAGCTTTTTGAACAGTAGTCGCTGGACTTTTCGGCTTAGACTGTGCCAAGCACATGCCTGGCAATCCTAAGACCATGAAAATTATAAATATAAACTTTTTCATAATCAATGACTTGACCGTGGTGTCGAGGGCTTAATTTGATTAAACAAACTTATTCACTTATATTATTTTTTAAACGTTATTTCTTGCTTGCTTTTTTAATCTGCTTAGGAAATTCTTTCTGAATTTGAGTGATCATTTCACTTACTTCTTGATTGATTCGGTCGAAGTTCTTATAAAGAATGCGCTCTTTAGCATCAACAGTACCAAAATCATAGAACTTTGGCAAAGGATAATTCTTATAATCTGCTTCTTCTTTTTTAATATCGTCCATATCAAAATTCGTTTTACAGAAGAACTTCGTTGTCTTGAACTCATCGGCTTTCAGGATATCCATGGAACCTTTTCTGCCAGTTTTGGTTACCGTAAAATCTCGTGCCGTCTGACCACAGAGCCAACCTGATGCCATGTCGGAAATCTTAGATGCAGGAACCAGGCTGTCAAGGTTCTCATTCAGATTAATGGAGGTTTTATCTCTGTCAATGGTAATGCCTTTTTTCATCTGAACTACCTTTCCGAAAATATCACCCGATAACCAATCAAGGGTTTCTTTGGATCTGGCAGAACCGCTCACTACATTACCTACGGTTGTGATAATCTTCTGCATACCGACCTTTCCGTAATCCGCTTCTAGCTGAGGAAGTTCCTGGAAGCCTAACGTAACAGCAACCTTATTACTACGAGCTGTACCGATAAGACGGTCTATTTTATGGAAATATAATGTTGGAAGCTCATCAACTATAATACTTACCGGTACATTCTTTCCCTGTCCACTATTTACTCGGGTAACAAGTCGGTTTAGAATCAAAGCATTCAAGGCTCCAATGATACTTTCCATTTCTGGATCATTGGCGATAAGCAGATAGCTTGGATTTTTCGGGTCAGAGACCTTCAAGTCGAAGTCATCACCACTGAAGACCCAATAAGCCTCCTTGGTTGCCAGACGTGAGGTTTGTACACGAAGTGTACCAATCATACCTTCCAACTGCTCCATCGCTCCATTTTCGTAAGCGGTCTTGAAAGGACCTAGGAGAGGAGAGACTTCCGGATCAGTAATCAGAACTTCGAAGATTTCCTCATAGCTATGATTCAAAAAGGAAAGTACATGCGGCATATCTGAATATTGCCCTTTCCAGTAGGCTGGCTCTACAATGAAGTTATTGTCGTCCTTATGTCCTTTGGCATAAACCTTACCTGTTAGCCTCAAATGAGGTGTACCTGCAACAGGTGCATATCCTGCCTCTAATTCGTTTCCGTCGGCATCGTATGGTTTCTTTCCATAATTGACGAAGAAATAGATACAGGCGGCAAGGAAGTTGGTTGCCGAAGTCTGAAAGAACTGGTCACTACCACCACCGTTTCCTTTCTGCCCCTTCTGAAGAGACTCAATAAGTGTCTCTGCTGTTTCCTGGGCAGCTGCTAAGTTGGTAATATATTTCTGCTGTATAGGATTGACTCTCCTTGAATATTCTACATCCACGAAGTTGATGATATTGAACTTACATCCTTTTGGGGTAAGACCCTTCTTAAGGTTTGTCTTGTAATGATAGTACAGCTTCGTTGCCAGGGTAGGGAACTTATAATCATATACTACCATGGCAAAACCTTTTGCACTATGTTGCCTGATATAAGGTTCTATCACGGAAAAGGTCTTACCGGAACCTGGAGTTCCTACAACCCACGTACCTCTAAATGGATTTATGATATTAATCCATCCGTGCCGGAATTTGCCACCATAATAATAACGCATCGGTATATTGACAGAGAATTTGTTTTCTACCAAATTTTCAGGCTGTTCAAAACTCTCATTCTCCAAGTTGAAACGGTCTTTCATAAGTCCATTTCTGAAATACTTCGATACGTTATCCAAGGCAACATGTATAGCAACTACACCAATGAGGGAGAAGACCATATATACCCAGACATTTGCCTTGAAAAGCCATATCCTGCTATGCCAGTCCCAGTTATAGATGAATACTGACAGTATCACAAAAAGCAATCCTAGAGTTATAGGCCAAAAAACCATTTTTCGGGCATCAAACTCTAATTGCTTTTTGTTTTTGGTGCCGATACAGGTGATGATGACCAGCATAACCGTAACCATTTTGCTATAGGGCAGGAACTGATACACTGACAGTAATTGCAAGCGTGAATGTATGTTGGTTATCAATCCCCCAAGGAAATCAAGGGAAGATGGATCCAATGCATACATGAAAAATTCAAGCAACAATGAAATATAAATTGTCGCTCGAAATATGGTATATAATCCTTGTAACTCTTTTGATTCATCCATTTCTATTATTATTTACGTTTCCATTTTGAGGCATTGTTTGCCCACCGTTGCTGACAACTCTTACAGATGGCATGCATACTTTTAGGTCTGTAATATTGTCCCCTCAAATCATACCAGCAATCCATCAGTGTTGTATAGCGTAGAAGAAGGTTCATCTTTCTGATTTTCCTGTTCATCTCCCTTAAACTCTTTCTGACGTTACCGATGCATTCCAGGCGTTCTTTCTCAGACATCTTTGTATTTTTCTCCTTGTCCTTCTTTAGAGGAAGAAGTTTCTCGATATCCAAAGCTATCTGTACTCCATTTTTTACGACATCTTTATAAATGTAGTTTCTTGACCTTGAAAGGGCTACGGCTACGATGTTGGTAGGAGAGGAGGAAGCCACAGATTTCAGTTCGCTGAGGTTTCTAACTGTCTGATCCACTTCATAATAGATAGCGTAGATTTCCGCTGCATAGGTAAGGATATTATCAAAGTTGGTCAGATATTTGTTAAACTGGGTTTGGAATTTCACCACCTTATCAATTTCTTCCTTTGACATCATGTGTTCTCCTGCATTCACTGTAAGTACAGCATCAGATGCATTGAGAGCTTTTGTGGCAGATATTGCAAAAGTTTTGAACATACCTGCTCTTACCACATCCTCTGCAACACCAATGGCACTAGATGATAAAGGAGCCAGGATTAAAGCAGTCAGTAGGAAGAGATATCTGATTATTTTAAAATGTTTCATTATTACCACCCCCATGTTTTATGTGTCTGTCTTTCCCGGTAGAACCTGGCAACTACTTTCATGGCTCGCTTTTGACGGTTCAGAGCCTCTTTTGCCAGCACCCTATTACTCTTTTGAATCTTACCGGCAATGGCTTTGTTCCATACGTCTTCGAAAGTATACAAGCTGATACTCAATGCCAGGCTCCTGAACTTCCTGTTAAGCTGTTCCAACTCTGTACTCAGCTGCCACAAAATTTTTGTGCGTTCCGAACCTTTGAGCATGTTACCTTCACCGCCTTTAGTTACAACCTTCTTCAAAATGCGATAGGTCTTGACAAGTTCTACAGCTGTTTCGGCATAAAGCGTATTCATGGAAACAGAAGCAGCAATACCTTGCGGATTGATCTTACAGGCTGTATTGATTTCCCATAAAGCGGTAAGCGTCTGCATGCCTTGCATATAGAGGGTACAGCCAGCTTTGAGGGCATCAGCAAACCCTTGAGTTGTTTTCAGGTAGCTGTTATACTTCTCTTCCCATTTCTTCATCTTTGTTTCTTCAACAACCATTCCACCATGAAGCACGCCTAAGGTGTCCAATATATCATTCTGCTTGCCGATGATATCATTGAGGCGTGATTCTCCCTCACCAATAGCTGTATATTCCAGAGGGTTGGATTGGGTGACGCTTTGCCCGAAGCATGTAACTGCACCTAAAAAAAATAACAGAGAAAAACATGTTCTCCTAATTTCTGTTTGTAATTTCATAGATACTTTTGTGTCGTTTATTAAATTCTACTCTCATTCTTATGTCGGCAACAACATTGTTATTGACTTTAATACCTATCATATCCAGCTTCGAATTATTCCGGTCACCAGAGAAAATGGTTACGGTTTTCAGCCCGAAAACCTGCTGTGGAAGACTTCTGTGCTGCCGATAGTCAACTACTCTGTACAACTCGACGTAATCGGTAGAGTGGGACAGAACACCATGCATGATGATAATCTGTTCCCCTGTTATCACATATTCCATCCTTGCCAGATATATCAGTTTGAACAGCAGATAGAGGAATAAAGCTATGCCAACGTATTTTGCCAACTCGTGGTATTGGAAACTGCAAAATTCCCATACCCAGATGCTGCCAAAAAAGAAACACAACGCTACGAACTCATTGATAACATACTGAAACCAATGAGGACGTAACGTTATTGTTCTAAAGATATGTACTGTATCGTTCATATATATTTTCTGTTAGATATGAAATCTGTTATCTACCTAAACCATAACCTTCTGATGGTGCTGGTCCATTATTCATAGACTCGTAAATGGATGCTGAAACTTCAGCAGCAGAAACAACACCAGGCTTTGAGAAAACTGGTCCGCTTTCAAATACCACCGGACGGTGATGCGGACGAGGCTCTGATGCAATTGCCATGACTCCCACGCCTGTTGTCACGGCAGCAAGAAGGGCTGCTCCAAGGTTGAAGCGGTTTTCTGGCTTCGTCTTCATTTCTACCTCTGGGAAGATCTTGTCAAAGAGCTTCATTCGCTGGAGGTTGTTTACGGTCATAAACTTGTTGTATTGCTTTTCCGTAATTTCATGGGAGAAGACATTGCCATCGATGACAGCTGTCATCTTGTATTTGCCATCGATAACCTTACCCTCAGCATCTTTCAGTTTCTCGACGGAAATGTCACCAACCTGGGTTGCTCTACCATGTTCACCGCTTCGAGTCCACTTTTTGCTGGCTTTCAAATTGTCGAGGGATTCACCGTTTACGGAAGCATCGCCAAGAAGGTTGATCTTTGTCTGCTCTCGAAGGTCGTTGAGATTGTACTGCTTTTGCTCTGCTGACTTCAACTTTGATTTCTGCTGCTGGTCAGGAACCTGCGTGTGAGGATGCTCCTTAATCATTTGCCAAAGTTCTGAATCGGAAGGGATGGCTATCTTGGCTCCGGACTTGTTGGCTTTTTCCTGCAACTTCTGTACACTTTCCTTAAGGACCCGAAAGCGTTCCTGCTCCGGAAGGTCACGGTTATTGACGATTTTATAGCCTAATCCGGCTTTCTCCAAATCCTGCAAGACCTTCTCCAAGGATGCTGAAACATTTGCATTTTGTCCTTTTACATAGCCACCTCTATACAAAGAAGCTGATTCTACGACCTTCATCTTCTCCTTGTTTTCATCTGTAAGAGGAATCAGGGAGGTAAGCATTTGGGCACGCTCCTCATTAGTTGCATACTTGAACTTTGTATACTGATCTTCCGTAATCTTGAAAGACCACATACCGGCATCCTTGTTGGTTCTCACATTGATGGTATAATCGCCTGAGATATTATCCTTCCATGCCATAGCACCGGTAATGGCTGCGGAACTTTTGCTGCTTACCAGGCTGTAATCACCTTCAAGTCTGACAACATCTTTTGCTTCGTCAAGATATGATGAACGAGTATTGTCTTCCAACATGCCGTTGGATGCGCTCTTAATTTTCACTTCATCGAAAACCTTGTCAAAGAGCTGCAAACGGTGTTCGTCATCATAGTTGATGAACTTGATATAATCATCCTTGGAAATTTCATGACTCATCACCTGATTGTTGATGACTGCTGTCATGCGATATGATGTTTTGGTACCATCATTGGTAGGGTAGGCTTGTATCTCACCAACGGCAACTCTTCTTCCTTTATCCATAGGAAGATAGAAACCTTTATCCTCAGAAAGGGTTCGTCCGTCCACAACACCAATAGAGTTCCACTTGTCTATAAAGCCGGTCCTGTAGTCCTGGCGCATTTCCCTCATATCAAGGTCCAATGTATCAATATTCTTGTTATATGCATTTGCCTGTTTTTCTAGCAGACCAAGCGAAGCTGCTGTTTCCGGCTTCAGCTTGATGTTGATATAGTCTTTGCTTTGAAGATGATCGACTGTTATCTTGTCGGCAAAGTCATTTGCGATAACCTTATTGATAACATCAAGACGCTCACTGATGTTAGGGGCATTCTTGTTGTGAACATGCTTTTTCTTGCCTCTGGTATCTGTAAATCTCAACTTATCATTCAGTATGGTATTGAGCTCTTCATCGGTAAGAGTATATTCCAGATTTTTGTTTACGCCGTCTGACTTGATGGTGAGGGTCTTCTTGTCTTTATCAACCACAATACCATGGGATGAAAGTACCTCTGCAAAACCTGCACCGCTAAAGGTCAGAAGGGTACTGTAACCATTGATATAGTCCTTCAGAGGCAAGGCTTTGCCTTTTGGTCGTTCCAGAACCCTAGGCTTGACATCCACTTCAAGGTTGGAGAGAGCATCCTTTTTCTGGTTTCCTTTATCATAGAAACCATAGCTGCCCGATTTCAGCTCACCGGGTTTCAGTCTGCCATCAGGACGTTCTATCACAACAGGTGCGCTGTTAGCGAAGTAAGGTCTTCCTGCCACTCTTCGGATGTGATATCTGCCACCACCGAAGAGGAAGCCAAAAAGTGAATTGTCAAATTTTCCAAATCCCGGACCGGCAAACGGACGGAATCGTGGGTCTCGATACCCATATTCTCCATCCATGATAGTGTGTCCCCACAAACCGTGGTTTACCGGAGAATTGGCATTTTTGGCTGCCACCCAGGAACCAGGAATATAATAATCGTCTTTCACAATGGAAACAAAGGTGTTATATGCATTTTTGTTCCATGTATTCGTGCCACCATTGACCAAGGCATCCAACTGCTTCTCGTTGAGGTCATAATAACGAGGTTGAGAAGAGTTGTGTGAGATGGTTACGAGTTGGTAGGTTCCAGTCTCAGACAATGAGATATGGGCTTGCATACCATTGGCATGCAATACACTTTGAAGCTGCGGAGCAACATCGGTTGCTCGTGGGTTGGTATTTTTACGTATGATAGTCATGACAATATGATTTGAATGTTATTTATTTCTTGTTTCCAAAAATTTTCAGAAGATATAGAAACAGGTTGATGAAATCCAAATACAAAGTTAATGCTCCCAAGAGAGCTAACTTTTGAGACTTTTCGTTAACTTCATATTGCATCTGCAAGAGCTTTCTGATTTTCTGGGAATCCCAAGCTGTCAATCCTGTAAAGATGATGACTCCTGCATAGCTCAATAAATAGTCCAGTGTGGCACTCTTCATGAAGAAGTTGACAACGGTTGCAATGAATAAACCTAACAGTGCCATGTAGAATATTCTACCGAAAGAGGACAAATCTCTTTTTGTCGCATATCCGTAGGCTGCTGTAATACCGAAAGTTCCAGCAGTGATGAAGAAAACTTTAGTAATGATCATCGGCGAATATACATAGAATATCGAGGAAAGCATGCATCCATTGAGCACTGAATATACGATGAACATTAAGGTGGCTACACTTAAAGACAGTCGATTGATAGCTGCACTCAATGTGAAAACCAATACCAGTTCTGCTATAATTAGTCCCCACATCATCTTTCCCATGGTCATAAAGAGTGTGGGGGTTGTAGCAACTCCATAGGCTGTAACGCCTGTGATGGCTAGTGCTAGCGTCATCCACACGTATACTTTACTTATCAGGGATGAAGACACGCTGTTGATGGAATGATAACCTTCAATCCGTTCATAAAACTTTTCTTCCATATTACATTAAATAACGCCCTCTCCCTTTCGGGAAGAGGACATGGGTTGTTACTGCTGTTCCTTATAAACGATGACGCATGTATGGCGGTTTGCGGTGTATGGCTTGTAGATGTTGATACCGCCTCTGCTGAAACCACGCATCTTACTCTTGTCAACACCTGCTTTCATGAGCAGCTTGGCAATATACCTGGCTCTGCGAACACTGAGCTTCTGGTTGTGCTTCGGTGTTCCGGTCTTGCTGTCGGCGGCTCCATAGATGTTGATTCGAAGATCGTTTTCATTAACAGCTTTTGCAATCTCCTTAATGTTCACCAGCTGTTGCTTGTCAATGAGGGTGGTGGTATTGATCTTGAAGAAGAACAGAATCGGGGCATCCAGTTGAATACCGGAAGATGCCAAGGAACCATCGTCTCCCTTGCTCATTCTTTCCTTCAAACTCTTAAGTCCTTCAAAATCATTTTTAGGGAATTGGCTGCCGTCATACAGAAGGCTAGTATGATCACCGTCATCACCCAACACTTCAAGAACCGGTTTTCGGTCAAAGCCCTGTTTACCAATACCGATGGTAACACCCAGGGATGCATGAAGGATATTATCGCCAAAATGCTTGTCCTTGCCTATGCCGTCAAACCTCTGAAAGGTACTGGTTCCACCCAGCTCGGCTGTTACGTGGAGACGGTTGGTTGCTCGGTAGCTACAAAGGAAACCATGACTCACTGCAAAAGGTGCTTTATGAATGGTGGTGTTCTTGATAGCACCAGCTCCCAGATAGAGAGCGAAATCCCATCTTGGAAGAGGATTATAGCTGCTACGCACGAAACTGGAGAGATTCAGCATCAGATCTCCATGATAGTTTTGATAGTTCATAGCCTTGTTGTCGGCATTGGTGAAGGTAAAACCCTGATAAACCAACCGAGTTCCAAAGAAACGTGAATGCCATTTTCCGAAACTGACAAGCATCGTTGGGCGTGTATGACCAAAGAAATCGGTACATCCTACAGGGGCACCGGTGAAAGTTGACATTCCTGCCTTCACGCTGCCAAACCAGTTGTCGCCGACGGCAGAGAGCTTGAACTTCTCCTGTCCCGAAAGATAAGGCTTGGCATCTTTCTTTGGCTGTCTACCACTGGAGAATGAGGTACTTTTTACAAACTCCTTTTCATTCTCTCCGAAAACTACTTGTGCATTGGCATAGCTTGCCATCAGGAAGGTTGCCAATAAAAACATTAATTTCTTCATTTTTTTATCTTTTATTGTTTTATTTTCTTATTTTGTTTTTTACATTCTTTGTGCTTGCTGGTCATAGAGATACAGTTTATGTTGCCGGATGATACGCTCGCACACCTTTACATAATCCCTACGTGTGGCATAACCGGCTGCCTTGATAGACAAGAGCCAGTTATGGTAGTCGGTGGGCTTATATCTCCAGCACCTAGCATATCTGTCACTCATCAGCAATCGGGAGTGATATTCTATGCTTTCTTCCGGTGACAGGAAGTTGCAGAACTTCTCATTGGGGCGGTCATCATCGTGAATGCTATAAGGGAGACCGCTGTTCAGCCAGTTCTGGTTGGCTTTGATACCGAAGAAGTTATAGCCCACCTGTGCCAGGTTGCTGTTTCCCCATTTGCTTTCGAGAGCCATCTGTGCCAGGATAACGGAAGATGGAATGCCATATTTCCGCTGTTGCTGCATCGCTGCTTCCGCATAGTGTTTTATGAACTCAGCTGGAGAAAACAGGTTGTTTTCCTCTACTCTGAGGGCTTTGATAGCCCTGGCTTTTGTCTCTTTTATATACAGCAGTAGATTGTAGGGGTCTTCCAGTTGCCCTTTCAACCTGCAACTGATATGGAGATGGGGACCGGTACTTCTTCCTGTATTTCCCGACATGCCCAACTGCTGACCGGCATTCACGATATCGCCCTTTTTCACGTCTATCTGGCTCAGATGCATATAGGTGGCACGTATGTTAGTACCATCCTGTCGGTTATATTCCACCGTAACCATATTACCGGCAGGCCCCCTATTGTGTTTTACATTGATAACCCTTCCGTTGTCTTCCGTTGCGGCTACCGGGAAATACTTACCCTGGGTGGATAAATCCAGTCCACCATGGAAATGACCAGGACGTGATTCCTGAAACTGCCCTGTTACCTTCACCTGGGCAAGGTCTATAGGCAAAGCCCAGTTTCCCTGAAGAGGATTCAGCAACTGCTTGGAAGGGGCAGAGGTTGGAGTGGCAGGGGCTTTGCCGTTTCTCATATATCCAATCTCTACGCCTCGCTGCCGGGCTTGCTCCAATGCCATCTGGTCATATTTGTATAACTGGTTCTCACCGATAAGCTTGATGAGCTTCTGGGCATAGGTCTTGTCTGAGGCATAACCAGCTGTCCTGATTTGGATAGCCCAGTTCTGATAGTCGGTAGAGGAGTAGTTGAAACAGTTTCTGTAACGTGAAGCCATCAGTACTTTAGAATGGTTCTCCACGCTTTCCTCTACACTGCCATAAACCCTGAATGCTTCCGGATAGTTGTGGTCATCCACCTTCATAACAGTGGGACCTTTCCAGCTGCTACCGGCTTTCACACCGAAATAGTTATTGTAGTTGGCTGCCAGGTCGGATTTTCCTTGACCGCTTTCCAATGCCATCTGCTGCAGGGTGATAGAGGCAGGAATGCCGTATTTGATCTGCTGGTCTATTGCCAACTGGGCATATTTCTCATAAAAGTTCTGTTGTGACATTCTTCTTTAGCGTTTAAAGAGTGCGCCTTTTGGCACACTCTTATATATTAATGTATTCCTCGCCCCTTACGGGAAGTTTGTTCTACCTGTTCTTCCTGCTCCTTTTCAGGGGCAGGGGAGTCCGGCTTTACAGTTTCGTCTTTTTTCTCAGAGGCTTGTTGGTTGACATCATTCTTCACTTCTTTCTTGATGAAAGGCTCAAAGATGACAGCAGCCAGGCGTTGCTTGTAGTCACTCATATCTTCTGAAAGCCACATCTTGTTCCACTGTGCCTTGGAAACCGGGGCATGCATACGTTCTCCATTCACGGTAGCAAAGATAATGTGTTGCTTCGGATCGTTGCGCTTTGCCGTAATACAGATACGATCAATCTTGGCATCGCCGATATTTACCTTTCTAGGGGTTATGACATCCACCCTGGCATCCGGATGCTTGGTTCCCAGCTCATAATACTTCTTTGCTAAAGCGTTATGAACAACTGCCCTGTTCTCACTCTTCAGGGAGGAATAGAACTGGTTGACATGCTCTTTATTCGGATATACGGCAAAGGATGGCTCGTTTTCAGCCTTGATGAAGAAAGCATAGCGTCCCATATCATCTGGTAAAGCCTCGAAAGTGGTAATCTTGACTTCCTTCTTTGGGGCAAACTTATCCTTCAAGTCAACAGTTTGTTGAGTGAGCAATTCATATTGCTTAAGTTTACTGACAGTCACCTCTTTACCCTTATAATAGTCGTTTGACTCATGAAGGCTCAATCCACCACCGGCATTATAGAAGCTCACTTCCTTTACTCCCATTTTACCGAGGGCAGTAAGGATTCTCTTCTTGTTCATTCCCGGTACTTCATTGTTTACCTGAAGGGAAGCTCCAGCTGGCAGAATGACATCTGCAGTTTTATGCTTCTTATCTAATACAACAACCATTTCCTTGGTTTCCATAGATGGAAGCTTTGCCAAAGAGGAACTGATGCTGAAACGCTCAGGATTCTCGGTGAGAATTTTTCCCGGCATCTGTCCACGGATAGCCTTGTAGTCCACCTCTCTTTTTGCAAGGATGCTGTCAATGGTTTCTACAGCGTTATTCACATCACGCTCCAACACTCCCAACATCTTCGGATTCTCTGTCAGTTCTCGCTGCCAGTAAGGAACCAGTTTTTCACTTTCCTTGGAAAGGATGGCTGGAAGTCCCTGGCGTGTCATCAGCACTCCTGCAGCCAACTCCTGTACCAACTTCTCATGCTTGGCATCGTCTTCCGGAAGGAAACTGTTTCTGCCGGAACGGTCAAGACGTTCTTCAGAGCCTACAGCGGCAACTACAGCCCGGTAGATATCATTTGCCTTATACAGGGTGGCATGATTCTCATCGGCTGTTTTCTCACTCATGCCGCTGACAACGATTTTGTCATCTACCTTATCATATTTGGTATCCTGGACAACCATAATACGCTCATATTTCATGCCACTCTGATCGGCAACAGCCTTTGCGGTGGAGTAGGCTTTGTTGAGAATAGCAGTATTATCCTGCACAGGAATGCTTACCTTTTTTTCCTTCAGGTTGTCATTGATGCTAACGCGGTTACCTGCCCGGATAATTTTAGGAAGATACGTGTCAAGATGTTGGCTAGGGAAGGAAACTAAATCCACTTTCTTTCCATCCATCTTCTTTTTTTCAATTTCCAAGTTGAGAATTTTTGCCACGTCTGAGGCTTTTTCCCCATAGATTTCATAGGAATCCCCAGTCTTTTTAAGAACTACCACATCAGGATGTTTTTTCTGATAGTCGTTATACTGCTGTAACACAGATATAGTTCTCTCTTCTGCCTTCACGAATGGTGCACCCTTTGTTTTCACCAAATTACCATAGGCTTCGTGATCCTTAGCATTCATAATGGTCTGGTCGACATTATAGATATGCTGCTCCACTCTTGATGCATGTTTGGCATAGAAACTCTTCTCTTCATCGGAGAGTGTGTCATATTTCTTCTGGGTGATGATATCATCATGGTTCATCATATTCTGGTAGTTCCAGTTGACCCAGTTAAATTTCAAACTCTCTTCGTTTCTTTTTACCGGCAGATTATTTTCTGCAGCCGATTTATAAAAAGTATAGACGTTGGTCTTATACTTGTTGGCATCCGTGTTGAGAGTCATCATGATGCTGTTATAGGCTGTAACAGGAGTATGGGAA
>ERZ780207.2156-NODE-2156-length-14822-cov-4.505180_pt1 | contig 14822 bp, 10 predicted proteins | sample MGYA00510977_ERZ780207 | MGnify/ENA primary metagenome ERZ780207 (study PRJEB29588, sample SAMEA2151383) | human gut metagenome | biome: human gut; feature: human-associated habitat; material: faeces | place: Denmark | collected 2008/2010 ... | reverse complement strand
AGGTCAAAGGGACAAGCATCTAACTTCTTGTCTGGTTATAATATGAAATCAGCAGAAGAACGAAAAAAATATGATGAAAATGCTATGTGTAAGGCATATGGGAAGAGAATGATGTTTATGTCAATTCCTTTTATTGCTGGAATGATTATAGATATTTGGCATATAGGAATCGGTTGTTTAATTGCATGGGTGATATGGTTTGTTATGTTTATTCTGCTACTTATGGATAGACATAAAAGAGAAGGTTAATTTATAGAGGAATAGAATGCTTTTGGGGTGAAAATACCGTTTATTTGTTTTAGACATACGATGTCCGGTTGAAAATTAGCGGATTCTCATTTTATGTCGTGGTAATTTTGAAACATATTGGTAAGCTGTAAGTGGAAGAGAGGTAGAGACATGGACACAAAAAAGATTGGAGCTTTTTTAAAGCAATGTCGTAAAGAAAAGAATCTTACACAAGAGCAGCTTGCTGAAAAGTTTGGAGTATCTGCAAGAACAGTTTCCAGATGGGAAACAGGAATAAATATGCCAGATCTCAGTATACTTGTTCAACTTGCTGAGTATTACGATGTTGAGATGAGAGAGCTCCTGGATGGAGAAAGGAGCCAGACTATGAATAAAGAGATGAAAGAAACATTGGACAAAGTTGCGGTGTATGAAGAATGGGTGAAACAAAAAGCATTAAAGGCTGGAAATCTTGCATTTGCATCAATGTTTGTGATTAGTGTGTTAGCGATTATTATTCAGATGTTATTAACGGTGGATATTCGCTTGGTTTTAGGAGAGACAGCAACTGCTTTAGTAGGAGGAACCCTGTATGCCTCTATTATGGTGTATAATGGAATATGGGATAAATGTTTGCCAAAAAGTGCTACTATATGGAGAGATTTTCTCACCAGTGTAATATGTGCAGGAATTTTTACAGTCATCTATGGTACATGTTTATTTAGAATGGGAGCTACAGAAACACAGATAACACGATTAGCATTGGGATTTCTGATTGGTATTACTATTGTGGCATTTATTATTCTTAGGCTCTTGGCATTTATTAATCGAAAAAGAAACCAGAATTCGTCAAATGTTCAGGAGAAAAAGGAAATTTCCCTATCTAAGGTAGAATGGATAAAAATTTATAATGCACAGAATATAGTAGAGACAGAACAACTTGTAGAAATGTTAAAGCAAAATGGAATAGCAGCTTTTTCACAGGAAGCAGGTGCGAATGTTGCAATGCATGGGGCACCTGGATTTGGAATATATGGTGTGGATATATTCGTGAAAACCGATGATGCAGAGAAGGCAGTACAGTTGATCAAGGAGATTAATAACCAAGAATGAAGAAAATTTTTGACATTTTCACACATGCGTGCTAATATGATTATAGAAAAAGAGTGCTACCGATAGACGGTTAGTCCGATATATGTTTTGACAAAAATTGCCGCTTAGTTTACCAGACCAGGGCGGCTATTTTTGTGGTTTATTATTATCCTTGCCAAAGGTATATCCAAGACCAAAGCAGGTTAAGCCGAAGCTCACTACTGCAATAAAATCAACAATACTCATGGCTTAGCCCTCCTTTCCAGTGGATTCTCTTTCGAGTTTCTATGTAATCAGAGGGTCACAGGTCTCCGTTTCACTTCGGTCGTTGCAAAACGAGTGCCACTGGCACTCTGCAACCCTCTGTTGAAGGACTAACCGCCTACCGTTATGGTAGCACCCATGAGCAATTGTATCAGACAGAATTCAATTTATCAATTCCTAAAATATTTTTACCACCCTTTAATCTATCTGTTCGTTACTGTTCAGACGCAAGCTTGACACCACGCTGTCAAGCTATGCGCCAATAAATCAACTATTGTCAGATTACAGCCCCCTGCCTCGTAGAGGCACTTTTAATGGGCTGTAATCGTTACTGGTCACACTGATGTTGTGAGCAGTAATGGGCAAGGAGAACCGCGCCACGGACGGCGCGTTTCGACGGTTTCGTCAAGCATAGAAAATCTAAAAGCATAATTCCTACAGTATCTTGGCAGTGTAGCGTAGCTCTCACGAGAGTGTATGCGTTAGCCGGTCACATGGGATGAAGCCCCTTATGCTGTGGCGGAGTATAGCTCTGGAAAAAATTTTTATTGAAAAATATGATATAAATGCAATAAAACGGATGAAATTTGGTTAAAATTGCTAAAAAAGGCGAAAAAAATTATACAGCAATGATACTATTGTACTAGAAAATAACTTGCAATATGCTTTGATTTATGGTACAATGAGCGCATACAAACCAAAGAGATGCTGATAGGGCACAGCTCTTTGCACAAAAACCATGTTATAATGAAAAGGAGAAAAGAACTATGGTAAAGAATGTATTTAAAAAGTTAGGAAAGAAACAGAAGAACAACAAAGGTTTCTCTCTCGTAGAGCTTATTGTTGTAATCGCCATCATGGCAGTGCTTGTAGGTGTACTTGCTCCACAGTTTATCAAGTATGTTGAGAAGTCTAGACAGTCAACAGATATGCAGAGTGTACAGCAACTTAAGTCTTCGGTAGAAACTGATATTTCAGATAATGAGAATGTTACTTCTGTAACTATTGCAATTAGTGGCAAAAAAGCAACTACTACAATTACTGCAAGCTCAGGTACGGTCACACCATCTACTTCAAGTGCTGCATTAAAGTCTAGTGGATGGCCAACAATAACATATACATTAGATCCGGGAACAGGCGCGTGGTCAACAACTGCTACTGCAACTACAAATACAAAAAATCCTAAGAAGGATATGAATGAAGTATTTTCAATAAGTAAATAAAAAGATATAGCTGAATAATTACTAAAAGGACCACCAACCATGACCACAGAACTGATACCTATCTACATCTTAATATTTGCATTCGGTATAGTTATAGGCAGCTTTCTAAATGTCTGTATTTACCGTATACCGCAGCATGAGACAGTGGTGACCGAAAGGTCCCACTGCATGAGATGCGGGTATCAGCTCGCATGGTACGATATGGTGCCGGTTTTCAGCTGGCTGTTTCTTCGTGGCAGATGCCGCAAGTGCAAAGAACCGATATCACCTCAATACCCTATTATTGAGGCGTTAAACGGTATATTATACATAGTAGTATTTGCAGTAAATGGACTTGAGCTTACGAGTATCATCTACTGCTTTCTTACATCTGCACTCATAGTTCTGAGTGTGATAGACTGGAGAACATATGAAATTCCATTCGGAATCAATATATTTATACTGGTACTTGGAATCCTGCATGTGTTTTTAGACCATGATAACTGGTCTGAATATGTGATAGGATTCTTTTGTGTCAGTTTATTTCTTGAAATCCTTCTTCTTGTAAGTGGAGGAAGAGCCATAGGTGGCGGAGACGTCAAGCTCATGGCATGTGCTGGCCTTGCAATAGGCTGGCAGAATATTACATTAGCATTTTTCTTAGGATGCATCATCGGTTCCGTGATACATCTGATTCGTATGAAAGTAACAAACGCAGGCAACAGGCTTGCGATGGGACCGTACTTGGCAGCCGGAATATTTATTTCGATGCTATGGGGTGAGAAAATGATATCGGCATATTTGACACTCGCAGGCTTTTGAAAAACGTGTTATAATATAGCGTACTTAATATAATACAGGTAGTACGACAAGCAGTGAGACAAAAGCAGAGAAAACACAGATATGCCGAAATATATATATATAGAATGTTTGTAACTGAACAGTTATGAATGTTTTACAGATGTATACAGTGTAAAACAAAGATAAACACGGAGGACTAGGTTATGGCAAATAGGGTACTCGGTATTGAAATAGGGGAGAACCTTACCAGAGTAGTTGAGATTGATTACAAAGCAAAAAATCCCAAGATTTATAATATGTTCGGTTTTCCGACACCACCGGGGATGATTAATGATGGAGTGGTACAGCCGGATGGGATGTTTCGTTCTATCTTATACAGTAAGCTGAAGGAAAAGAAGATTTCCACCAAAAAAGCTGTTTTTGTTTTAAATTCTGCGCGTATAGCAAGCAGAGATATTGAGCTTCCGCTTGTTAAGGAAAAACAGCTTAAGGAAATGATTGCAATGAATGCATCAGATTATTTTCCGGTGGATTTGAGCCAGTACAAGCTGGTACATCAGATTATAGAGAAGATTGACAGACCGGAAGAAAAGAAATTACGTCTTTCGGTTATTGCTGTGCCTAATGATCTTATTTTGTCGTATGGTGCTCTTGCAGCTGATTGCAGGCTGCAGCTTGTAGCACTTGACTATAGTGGAAATGCCATCAAGCAGCTCATGAGAAGAGAGATTCCCGGAGATGTGAAGGTGACTGTCAAGGTGGATGAGGTTTCTACCACACTGACTGTAATGGATGGAAGCATGGTAAAGCTGCAGCGCAATGTCAACCATGGACTTGCTGATGCTATTGAGGCGATTCAGGATAGTGAGCTTTTTGGAGAGTATCTGTCATTTACCGATGCAGTTGATGTGGCACGCAGAAAGACCTGCCTTGCAATAAGGCCTGATGGCACAGTACCTGATGAGCCGGCGGGCGGCGGCATGGATCCTATGGGGCATGAGATTGATTCTGAGCGCTTTAAGAAGCTTCGCCTGAATGTATCATATTCACTTTCCAATCTGATAAGCAGTCTCGGACGAGTTATAGACTATTATCAGTCGAGAAACTCAGATACTCCTATCGAGAGAATTTTCCTCATTGGCTTAGGTGCTGATTTCAGCGGACTCTCAAAGCTTTTGACCAATGAGCTGAATGTCAAGGTGGTTCCGCTTCAGCAGTTTGACGGTATACATGTGGCAAAGAGCATAAACCTCGCAGAGGCAAAGCTGGCAGAGTATTTCAACTGTGTCGGATGTTCACTGAGCCCGCTTGATATACTTGACAGTAAGAAAAACAAGGGAATCGGTGCTCCGATTATGGCAGGAACAGCTGCAGGTGCCATGCCATCCGGCGGCGCACAGGCAGGGATGCAGGGAAAACCACCTGTTGGTCCTGATGGAAAGCCTCTTCCCGTACCGGCAGGGGAGGAAGCCGAAAAGCCTGTTTCTTTTGCAGTGCAGCTTCTCATTTTTGGCTTGTGTGTGGTAGTTGCAGTTGGTATCACGGCATACAGCATTTTTTCAAATCTTGTTTTAACTTCAGACAATATGACGCTTAAAGCTCGTGTTTCTGATTTGTCATATGCACAGAATATATATGATGTGTACAACCAGACAAAGAAGGACTATGACTGGACTAAGCTTCTTGAGAGCGCCTCATCCAACAAGAATGATGAGATAACGGGCTTCGTGGATGAGCTGGAGCAGAAGCTTCCGTCAGAGGCCAAGCTTGTGAATATGTCTGTTACGACTGATGGTGTTTCGATGACCATAAAGACGGGCAGCAAGGATATAGCGGCTGATGTAATTGCACAGCTTCGTACATTTGAGAGTATCATGGTATCCAATGTGTCAACCATCACAGAGGAGGTTGATGAGACCGGTGCTTCAAAGGTTCAGTTCACAGTAGATTGCACATATGTAAAGGCTGATGACAGTGCTGCTTCTGAATCGGGGGATGGCACAGGCAGTGAGCCAGATGATACATCAAAAGATGCGTCATCACAGTCACAGACGGATAGTAATTCATCATCAGATACAGACAGTACAAATCAGTAGGGGGTGTTAGGATGTCAACGAGAGATAAAAAGTTACTTATTATATTAGCGGGTGTTGCCATTTTAGCACTGACATATTTTTTGATTTTTATTCCACAGTCCAATAAGAGGGATTCACTCAAGAGCGAAAATATGAATCTGAAATCACAGTACAATCAGCTTTCAGCACTTGCGGCAAAGGCGGATGACTACACAAAGAAGACAAAGGATATGTCTGATGCCATGCAGCAGGTATATGACAATTTCCCTTCATATTTACAGATAGAAAACGGCATCATGGATGCGGTTGCTATCGAGAAATCTACCAATACAAATATTACAGAGCTTACAGTCGGCTCACCGACAGCTATTGATGTGAATAATCCGACCGGTGAAGCCGGTACAGATTCTTCGTCAGGAAGCAGTTCGGACAGCAGTACCACGGAGAGCAGTAATGCAGACAGTTCGCAGAGCTCTCAGACTGCTGATGGCAACAGCTCTCAGTCACAGACAGGCGACGACAGTGCAGCTGATGGCAGTACATCAACAGGCTCTGCAAAGTCTACGGTTACAGGCTATCAGCTTTATGATGTCAGCACAGTTATGGCATTCAAGACAGAGTATCATGGGCTTAAGGCTATGCTTGGAGAGGTGATTGGTTCATCACAGAAGAAAACTATCAGCACGCTCAATGTGAGCTTTGATGATTCGACAGGCAAGCTGACAGGTGAGATGCTTGTGGATTCATATTTCCTGTATGGACTTGATAAGCCATATGAGGCACCATACATACCTGCAGTACCACATGGTACAAATAATCTGTTTGGTACAACAAACTAACTGATTATTATAATATTAGGTTATTAGATTAGCGGGTTATTGAGACCGTAAGTGATAAATATCAAATGTTAGATTATTGAGTTATGAGATAACAAAATACAAGAGGGGAGGAAGCAGATTTGAGAAAGCTAAAAAACGATGATCGAGGAGTAACACTTGTGGAGATTATTGTGTCGATTGCTATTCTCGCAATAATCGTGCTTCCTTTTTTGAATGCATTTGTCACAGCTACAAAGACCAATGTAAAGGCTAAAAACGAGATGAATGCTACACATCTGGCGACAAACATTATGGAGGGTATTGAAAAGAACTCCATGAAGACACTGGCATATCAGTTTAACTATCCGTCGGAGGGCTTTGATGTGGCGGACGGTTTTAATATATCAGATGGAAGCAGTGCATGTGAGCTTCTTAAGAAGTCGGGTAAGTTTGATAATGTAAAGAGGCTTGAGGATATCAGTGTTGAGATTGTAAACAAGGACGATGTCATCACTAGCTGTATCCACAAGACTGATGCATCAGCCAAAATAAGCGATACATCGCTTTGGAATTTCAGGGAGTCGGATGCGCACAAGTATTATTTCTATATGTCTGGTGTGCAGTCAGGCACAAAGAAATACAATGCTCTTGTGACAGTGGATGCAAAATCGGACGCAGAGTCGGACAATAAGGTTAAAAAGTACAACATGGACGAGGTAGCGGATATGTCGGCCATGGATGCAAATTTTGACTGCATGAGTGCAGACAAGTATTCTGCTACAAATATTATATATGCATTTAATAATATGCCTGGTGTAGGCGGCATCACTCAGCAGGATATCAAAAGAACTATCACCATAGATATAGAAAAGTATGGAGCTTCGAGTAATAAGGCTACCAAGGTTACGGTGTCGTATTCATATTCTATCAATAAGAATGGAGTAAGAAAGACTTTTCCGGATCCGAATAGTGCACTGAAGGATGATTATACCATGGTGATTTATGATAATTCTTCAGATACTGTGAACCATAATCTAAGGAATGTCTATCTGTTTTACAATCCATGGTACACATCTACAGGAACACTTTACAATACCTGCAACGATGTCATTATAATCAATAATAAGGACAAGCTGGACTGCACGGTAAACATTGTAAAGCAAAAGACTATATCGGATCAGTCAGAGTTGAGCACGAAGGAGAGTACATATAAGGCATATGTGAAGGTAAGTGAGCCGGGAAATCGTACAGGTCATGCTTATACTCATATAGCCACCAATCTGAATGTAAATATGGGAGCACCGGATAATCCACTACAGCCCGATCAAGCTATATATGGCTTTAATAACAATGTAATTCAGAATGATGTAAAGGCAATTGTCGATATAAAGAATCTGACAAAAAGCAATGCATCTGAAAGGCTGTATGATGTGAAGGTGGCTGTATACGAGAGCAAGGCTTCACTGGATGATATATTTAAGGATAAAGACCCGGTTGTTACGATGACCGGAAGCATGGGGTATTAATTATGAAGCGTAATGATAACCGTGGTGCTTCCTTTGTGATGGTTGTAGTTGCAATGGCTATAGTGGCTGTTTTAGCTGTGACTGTGCTGTGGATAGCGCTTATGAACCTCCAGATGAAGGTGACGGACGAAAAAAATACAGACAACTTTTACTCGGCAGAGGGTGTGCTGGATCAGATATGTACCGGTCTGCAGGGAGATATTTCCAAGGCTTACTCAGCAGGATATACAAAGGTTATGGAGAATTACTCTGACAGCAGCATAAATGAGGCCGGCAGACAGAGTATATTTGCGCAGGAGTATTTAAAGAGCTTAAAGGGAAGTCTTGAGTCTGACAATACCGGTATGCACTATAAAACTGAAAAGCTTAAAGACTATGTGGATAGTAAGCTCACAGACGAAAACTCAAAGCCACACGCTGTGGTCAAGGCGGTAAATGCCGATGAAAATGGAAATGGACTGCTCAAGGTATACAACAGCCGCGCAGTCATTAATGGCATCAGGGTAGAGTATACCGATGAAAAGGGATTTAAATCAATAATAGAAACAGATATTTCTCTGGGAGTTCCATCCATGAGCTTTACAGCATCGGGAGGAGTTCCGGAGCTTTTTACATATTCTCTTGTCGGAAATGAAGGACTGGATATTATATCAGGACTTAATAAAGTGAATCTATCCGGTAATCTCTACGCCGGCTGTGAAAATGCGGCAGGCACAGGGACTTCTACTACGAGTGTTACCATTCCAAACAATGCCACACTTGATGTAAAGGATACCAGCTATATGATTGCAGAGGGCGATATAGAGGTGGGAGACTTTGCCGGAAAAGATACTGGTACAATAAAAAAGAATATGGCGGGGGTACACAATAACAGTACACTTTCTGTTGATTCACAGTGCCAGCTGTGGACAAGCAACATAAATGTAAATGGTGCAACAGTCAATTTAGATGGCATGACATATGTGGCAGATGACATGACCTTAAAGGGTACAGGCTCAAAGGTTACACTTGGCAAGAATAATAAGAATAACAATGCGAAGTACGTCGGCTTTGGCAACGGAGGTGCTGACAAGGAAAATCCTGTCGCAGGCGATAGCTCTGCTATTATCATAAACGGCAGGGAGGCATCTCTTGATATGTCAAATATCAGGGAGCTTATGTTAGCAGGAACCGCATATATCAATACCCAGGCTATTGTAAACTCAAGTAGTGTGGGTACACAAAACAGCAATGTGGGCATGGGTGAGTCAATCTCTGTAAAGGGTGACCAGATAGCATACCTTGTGCCGCCTGAGTGCATAGGCACAAGTGGAGATGGTGCGGATGCCAAATCGCTTTACAACAAGAATCCACTTTCCTATAAGGAGTACAAGGATATCACGGCAACCGGACAGGATCAGACAAAGTATACTGAAGTTAATGCTAATGTGGTCAGCACAAAGACAGGTAAGTCTCTCTCGGCATATCTGCCGGAGAAAAAGACAATCGACAACTGTATAAAGAAGGTCTTTGTTCCTTCTACTGATAATAGTGATGATGGACTTGTATACTATTATGTAAATCTGCCAACGAACAAGGCAGCTGAGTATTACAGAGACTATTTTGGCGCAGACAGTGACAAGCTCAATAGATACACTAAGTTCTATACTGACAGCATAAAGGTAAATGAGGCAGCAAGCATCTATACTGCCGGCAATTACAGCATCTACGATGGCAGCAATTTAAGCCTTTTGAAGGGCATAGCTGATGGTGTGGACATGGATGCACAGTCAGATGCCTTACAGCACACGTATACTGCACTAAACTCAAAGCTTTTGACAAATTATGCAGATTTACCGACAAATGCAGCAAGTGTTTCGCTTTTTACAAATATAGTTAACAATACCAATTTGCTGAAAATAGTGCCAAATTCCGGTAATAAACATATATTTGAGACTGAGTATCAGGGAAAAAAATACCAGGCAATTGTCAAAAACGGTAACTACACCTATGATGCAAATGACAAATCACACAATGTGGATATAATTGTTGCTACGGGAGATGTGACACTGAATGCTGACTTTACAGGTACCATAGTTGCAAAGGGCAGGATAATTGTAAACAAAGACCAGTGCGAGATTGATAATGGTACTCAGGAGGTATTTAAGGCATTGCTTCTTGAAAAGGTAAGTGATGCAGACGATGCACTGCACCTGTATGATGTGTTCATGGACGGTGCCAACTATCTGGGTAATGTTTCTTCTTTTTCAAATAAGAAAGAGGCAGATACAAAAATAGATTATGCTACGCTCATTACATACCAGAACTGGACCAAGGAGTAGAAAACAAGCGGCTTTTAAGGCGCAAAACAGCTGCGAAATATTTATATTTGACAAATTTTGACGATATATACAAGGGAGGAATCCAATATGTCTGTAAAAGAAAAAAAGAATAATGGTGGTTTCTCTCTGGTAGAGCTTATAGTAGTGATAGCGATATCTGTCGTACTTATAGGTGCGGCAACCATATCCATTCGCTCGGTCATGGGTGTTGAGGTGAAGCAGTGTGCCAGAAATATTGAATCGATAATTAATAAAACAAGGGTCACCACTATGGGAAAGGACAGCGCAGTTCTTGAGATATATAAGGATGCATCAGATGGTGCCTACTATTATAAGACGACCATAAATGGTACAGTATCTGCTCCTAGCAAAATAGGAAAGAGCAGGATTGATGTATATTATTCCATGAAGGATGATTATAGTGATAAGACACAATTGAACAGTTCAGGCAGTATAGTGCTTCAGTTTGACAGAAGCTCAGGTGCACAAAAGCCTGATGCCAATGGTAAGTACTGCAGCCGTATCTGGATTCAAAAAAACAGCACCGAAAAGGTTATCACGATATACAAGGAGACCGGCAAGGTGGTATGTGAGTAATTTACATAGTTTAATGATGAATATTTTATTTTGACGCAAGGCTGTTATAAGGTTGTATGATGAAATCGGAGAGGAAGATGAACCATGAAACTTTTAAGGCGCATGAACAAATCAAATAATAGGAAAAACAGTGGCTTTACACTTGTTGAGCTTGTCATTGTCATGGCGATAATGGGAATACTGGGCCTGGCTGTTGCAGGCTTTATCGGTACGAGCACGAAGCAGTATAAGTACGCTTCAAAGGACGTAGATTTACAGTATGAGGCACAGCTTACCATGAATCAGATAGGAGACCTGATAATTGATGCGCAAAAGGGCGTTAAGTATGAGCCTGCTACAGTGGCAGCGCCGGTGGAGGTGGCATCGGCAGCCCCTGAGGCCGGTTATATTGCAACTGCATCAGCGGAAGAAGCGTCATCCGAAGAAGCATCATCTGAGGAAACATCATCCGACAGCAAGCTGATTATTTACAACAAGGATTGTACATACAATATCATATACAGACCGTCAGAGCACAAAATCTATCTGCGAAAGGATACACTGGATCCTGCAACTGGTGCGGTGAAGGCGGATGGTCAGGGCAAGGAATCTCTTATGGCAGAAAATGTCACAGGCTTTACACCTGATTTAAGCGAGGCAGAAAGCAAGAATTCTGTCGGAATTGTCGTGGACTTTAAGGCAGGGGACAAGAAGTATACATCAAAACAGAACTTCACTATGCGCAATAAGGTGCCGACTGGGGCAGATGTGGAGTATGTGGCACCAGCAGAACCTAAAGGAATAAGGATATATTACAAAGGCAAGGATGTAACCAACGGAACAGTATACTATGAGATGAAGAAAACGAATAATAATTTAAAGTTTACTGATAAGATACTTGGTGGAAAGTATGATTCAAAAAACGTAACATGGGATCATTCAGGAAACAAAAATGGTGGAAACTTTAATGCTAATGGTGATGTATATGATGTACAACTGATGAGCGATGAAACTACAGATCAATTAGTCATCACCGTAACATCCATAGACGATCCGTCATTGACGGCAAAGGTAACTGTAAACATAGCACATCCAATCAATATTCTGCATTGTGATGCAGATAAGCATTTCGATTTAGGACAGACGCATCAATTGTTTATTGATGAAGGGGAGTTAAAAAATTCTTCATTAAAGGGCAAATATCAGGTTAAGGATTTTGTATGGCATATGGAGGTAGAAAGTGTCAGCTCAACGGGTGCAACCGAGTACAAGGGAGATATATCCTTTAAAATGGGCGATGATGGTAAGCTGATTTATGGTCCTGATGGCAATGGTGAGCCTGATGGAATATTTAAGTTTAGTTCAAAGGAGATTGCCGGAGAAACCGGAGCAGAAGGTCATGAAGATGATCCTAAATATAGGAACTATCTTAATTATTATATTGTAGATGGTAATCAAAATGAAAAAATGCATATCACTCTCGGAAAAAATTTTTTTGTCGGAGAAAAATTAAATATCAGCGTTTGGCTTGGACTTGAGGAAGAGTCGGGATTTAAGTCAAATACAATTACGTTTTACACATATCATGAAACAGAGTAGTTTTTTACAAAAGGAGCAATCGCAATGAGCAAATTAAGAAAAAAAATAGTGGTTCCAATATCACTCACACTTACAGGATGTCTCGTTGTGGCAGCTTTTGTGCTCAATGACAGCCTAACAAAGGTCGATGCAAATGTAGCATTCAATGGAATATCTGATATAGTCAGCTCACATGGCAAGGACAAGCCCTTCAATATAGTGGAGGTGGTGCCGGACAAGAAAATGGCATCCATCGGTTATCTGATTGACGGTCAGGAGCCTGACGATTGGTTTGGAACACTGGCACAGATGTCTGACAAAGAGGGTGCCGGTGTACAAAAAAGGGCTGACTATATGTCAGGTCTGAAAACAAAGCTTGCACCTATTACTACCGAGAAAAAGGATAACACAAAGCCTCTTTACTATGAGCCGTATGAGGAGAGTTATGTCAGTTTAGACGATGACTGGAGTGAGCTTGCCCTTGTAGATATGGACAGAATAAACAAGGGTACCACCGGTTATAAGATGACAGAGCAGGCGGAGGGAGATTATAAGTTCAATACCGATTACCAGCTTGCTGTAAATGGAGAGGGACTGCCTACAGGTCATTACAGACAGAATGTTGACCATTATGTTTTCATGCAGGGCGAGGATGAGACAGAAGATGGCTCTGAATCTGTGGATACAGGAAAAAGAGGCTACTACAGTGTTGCGTTTACTGCAGTCAAATTGCCGGATGGCATGACAAATACACAGTATCTGGTAGGGACTGATAATTCACAGAAAGCTGATGGAAATACAGACAGCGGTACAGATGGTAATATCGATAGCAGCACAGACAATACGACAGATACAGGCACAGCAGATGACACATCAGACAAGCATGTGGTTTATTCTATAAAGAGCGCATATGCCATTGGTTCTGCTGAGGGCATGCAAAACATAGCAAAATATGACCCGAAGGCATATATTTACAGAAAAGACAATTCAGATATCACATCACCATATGAATTTGTTGCAAGAGCTGACCGGATGGCAAGTCTGCCTGATGGCAGTAAGCCGGATTATGAGAAGTATACATACTGTACGGTTGAGATGGAGTATGTGCCTGCAGATAAAATCACTGATGACGAGACCTACTACGAGGTGGACACTGAGGTACCTATTGAGTTTAATTACGATGAGACCGGCGAGTATGGAGCAGTGCTTGACTCACAGAATCCATACGAGAAGATAGATGATGGCACACAGGACAATCAGCCGGCAGGTAAGACCGGCGCAGATGATATTTCAGATGACGCTTCAATAGCTGATTCTGCTACAGAGAATAATGATGGTAACACAGGCAGGGTAATCCTCACTGATACAGACGGATATTTTGATATAGTTAAGGACAGCCAGACATACACCTATATGGGTAAGGGAAAAGGTGACTATATAATGGAGGCTGATAAAAACGGCTCGCTTGATTATCCTGTAAATACTCCACACATATATTATAAGGGTGGTTTCAAGAACAATAACTGGTTCAGAACAGGTGTGTTCAATCAGGAGGGCAAGACTGGTGATGATGATAAGACTGCCAATATGACCTTTAAGGTAAAAACAGTCACACCAGAGGAGCTTGAGCAGATAGATGTGTCAACAATTGATTTACTCTATCTTTCCGGCTCAAAGTCCGTCCTTTCAAATGATTTAGTAAACGATGCTGCAACATATAAACCTGATAATGACATTTCATGGGACAAGGTAAAGCAGATAGTCCAGCGTGTGCACCAGAGTGGTATAATGATGCCTGTTATAGTGGATAATGGTATTGTGTGGCCTGCTTCAAGTGCAGACTACTCAAGTAATATTAAAAAGCTTGCAGGCCTTTTGAGCTGTAACAATTTCAGCTCCTTGAATTTTACCAAGGACTCAGCTGATAATTTTATTAGCTGGAAAGATAACAATGTCATAACGTATTACCAAGTTGACAGTTCAACTCATACACATGGCTATGTAATTGGCAACGAATATGTCATTCCACGAAACTATAATCCTGATAAGGATGTACCATTTGTTTTAAGAGATGATTTTGCTTCTGCGTTTATTGAAGATAAAGATGAAACTAAATTTGTCGAAGCAGCTAAAAATGAAAATTTTGACGAGATAGCAGAGTATATCAACTCAGAGAATACAAGCAGGAAAAAAGAAAAAATTCCTAATCCTGAAAACAAACCGCTATAAAGAAGAATTGTTTTGAAATTCATGGTGCTATGATAGATTTCTTATACAAAGTTAAATAAATCGGTTGAAAACCGACTGATTTTCCCGTCAGGAGTCCGAGACTGTGCCGGAC
>ERZ780207.2154-NODE-2154-length-14837-cov-4.710188_pt1 | contig 14837 bp, 15 predicted proteins | sample MGYA00510977_ERZ780207 | MGnify/ENA primary metagenome ERZ780207 (study PRJEB29588, sample SAMEA2151383) | human gut metagenome | biome: human gut; feature: human-associated habitat; material: faeces | place: Denmark | collected 2008/2010 ... | reverse complement strand
GGCCGCTGGTACTGCGAAAGCGGGAGAGTAGGTCATCGCCCCCTTCAAGAGCCGAAACAGCAATGTCTCGGCTCTTTTCTTTATATACGCTTCTGTAACTTATGTAATTTATGTTACTTATGTAATGTATGTTATTAGGTAACATGAGAAGTTAAGCTTCGAGCTTCTATCTTAGGGCCGCTGGTACTGCGAAAGCGGGAGAGTAGGTCATCGCCCCCTTCAAGAGCCGAGCTGCATAGCCTCGGCTCTTACCTTTTTAGCAGAGAAGTTAAGCTTCGAGCTTCTATCTTAGGGCCGATGGTACTGCGAAAGCGGGAGAGTAGGTCATCGCCCCCTTCAAGGCAGTGTATCAAAATTCTGGTACACTCCCTTTTCACAACTAAACATGTTGTAAAACATGAAACAAAGCCCTGACTTTCCCAAGCCGGGGCTTTGCCATATCACAAAAATTTTATAATTTTGTGAAAGAATTAAAACAAAAATGTCTGCAAAGATACACTTTTGGGATTACAATCCCAAACAAATGATTCTTTTCCCGCCGCGACTCGACAAAGATATTGCGGAAAACGACCCTGTCAGGGTGGTTGATGCCGTAATCGACAATCTCAAGCTCAACAACTTTCGGAAACTGTATAAAGAGCGCGGCCGCAGTCCCTATCACCCCAAGATGATGCTCAAGGCCATTATATACGGCTATATGAACAACCTGTATTCATGCCGGAAGATTGAGACGGCGCTCAAGCGTGACATACACTTTATATGGCTTGCCGGATATGAGCAGCCCGACTTCAACACCATCAACCGTTTCCGCAACCGAGTCAAAGAGGAGATCAACCAGGTGTTCACACAGTTGGTGATCGTGCTTGCCGAGAAAGGATTCATCACACTGGATGTGGAGTACATTGACGGCACGAAAATCGAGTCCAAGGCCAACAAATACACCTTTGTATGGCGGAAGTCCACGGAAAAGCACCGCGCAAAACTGATTGAAAAGATAAAGATGCTTCTCGAACAGATAGACGAGTCGATAGCTCAGGAGAATGCCGGGCAGGAAAACGGACAGAGCTTCACTCCGGCAGAACTGATGAATATAGCAGAGGAACTGAACCGCAGTCTTGACAATGAACCTGCGCCTCAGACCAAGGGACAAAAGGAAAAAGCAAAGGAACGGAAAAGACAGATCAGGCAACTGAAAAAACATGCTGACAAGCTGAGTGAATATGATGAAAAGCTGCGTACACTGGGTGATCGCAACTCATACTCCAAGACCGACCACGATGCCACATTCATGCGCATGAAAGAAGATGCGATGAACAACGGCCAGACCAAGCCGGGCTATAACCTTCAGATCTCATCCGAGAATCAGTTCATCACCGACTTCGCCCTGTTCCCCAATCCCACAGATACTTTGACTCTGATACCCTTCTTCAACTCATTCCGCAACCGATACGGACACCTGCCTTCAGTTGCCGTGGCCGACTCAGGATACGGTTCCGAAGAGAACTACCGCTTCATGGAAGAAGCAGGCATGGACGCCTACGTCAAATACAACCGCTTTCATATCGAACACCGTCCCCGTTACAGCCCCAATCCATTCCAAAGCGATAATTTCTATTATAATGAGAAGGATGATTACTTCGTCTGCCCGATGGGACAGCACATGACGCGCATTGGTACCCGCCATACCAAAACCGCCAGCGGTTATGTCAGCGAAAATGCCCGATACCGGGCTCAGCGCTGTGAAGGATGTCCGCTCAGATGTCTTTGTTATAAAGCCCGTGGCGACAGACGCACCATCGAGGTAAATCACCGGTTGCGACGATACAAAGAAAAAGCCTCGGAGCGGCTCATGTCAGAGGAAGGAATCAGACACCGCGGACGACGCTGCATAGAGCCGGAAGCCGTCTTCGGACAGATGAAACACTGCATGGCATACAAACGCTTCCGACACTTCTACAAAGACAAAGTTACAATGGACTTTGCCTTCTTTGCCATAGCCTTCAACATCAAGAAAATGTGCTCAAAGATAGCGAAACATGCCAAAAATGGGGGAAATACACCTTCCCATGGCCTGTTTTTGGCTATATCCGGATTTTCACCCCTTGAGAATCGCATATTCTGGATAAATCGCCAAAAATCAGTTGCCTGAAAAATATCCGAACCCCAAAACTCAAAAAAAGAGAGTGTATCGCAAAAATCGAATTACGATACACTCCCATCGTATTTTGATGTATGTCTTAGCCTTATACTTTAACCATTACAATCGATTGATAAAATTGTAGGGGAATTAACAATCTCCTGAAGATTCCAAATCGAAGTGCAAAACTTTGAGATGAGAATTGCACAAAATCCACTCTCCTTCTGGTGAGGGGATGCCTGAGCGGCGGGGGCGGCCTAAACCGCACCCGAGAGCGGACATCGGCAGGGTTAAACTGGCAAAACAAAAAAGGGAGACCGAAATCTCCCCGAGATTAACTATCTTTGTTTTGTCATGAAATATAAACAATTAACCTCGCAGCAAAGGTCGCAAATTTTCGCTTTACTGCAAAGAAAGACTCCGAAAAAAGAAATAGCCCTAATCGTAGGGTGCAGTCTGTCAACAATTTACCGTGAGATAAAACGCAATTCCACGGCAAATGGCAACTATCTGTGGGACAAGGCTGATGCCAGAGCCATGGAACGGCGAAGACGCAGCACCTCCAACAAGAAGCTGGATAATACTCTGAAATGGAGGATAAAACAAATGATCATTGACAGTCAGTGGTCTCCCGAACAAATCCGCGGTGTATTGGCTAAAGAAGGCATAAGCGTATCCATACAGACCATCTATAATATCATAAAGGCAGATGAAAGCGGAGAACTGCGCCGTAACTGCCGTCATCCGAATTTCAGACGGCGGCAGACAATTGAGCGCAGGCCGACCAGAGCCACCAATATCGCCAACCGGAGAAGTATACATGACCGGCCGGCGGAGGCCAATGGAAAACGTTTCGGAGACTTCGAGATGGATCTGATTGTGGATGCATACGGTCATGCCATACTGGTCCTTGTCGAACGCCTGACTAACTTCGTGATGATGGAGAAGCTGCCTCATGGAAAGAAAGCCGCGCCACTGGCCCGAACTGTCGTAAGAATGCTTTACGCCTACCGCAGGTGTCTGAAAACCATCACTACAGACAATGGCAGCGAGTTCGCCGCACATCTTGATATAACTGCCGGACTGAGAATGCGGGGAATGGACGATGTGACGGTCTATTTCGCTGACAGTTACTGCTCATGGCAAAAAGGGGCAGTGGAACACGAAAACAAACTTATTCGCCAATATATCCCTAAAAAATCCAATTTCAATGACTTCTCTGATAATTACGTCCGTAATGTCGGGCGAAAACTGAATATGAGACCCCGTAAAAAACTAAACTTCTCAACACCTAAATCTGAATTCTTCAAACAAATCGCTAATTTTGCACTTGCCAGTTGAACCTGCGGAATTAACAATCTCCTTATGAAACAGCACGTTTTATGGCTATGACTGCGTTTACCTCGCAAAAAATTAGTAACTTTGCAGGGGCTATTTTTGTCTCAGTTAATTCATAAGCAATGAAAAAATGGATTGCCATTATAATTATAATCATTCTTGGCACGAGCGCATCTTATGCCGGGGTTAGGCGTGCGCTTTTGATTGGCATATCAGATTATCCCATACATCGTGCTCCAGAACTCACTTGGAATCCAATACATGGTGCCAATGATGTGGAACTTATGAAGGAGACCTTGCGTAAACAAGGCTTTTCTATCACAACGATAAAAAATTCTGCTGCTACCGCAAAAAAAATCCGCTTAGCATTCAATAAACTTATAAGCGACTGTCGCGCCGGAGATATGGTATATATCCATTTTTCAGGCCATGGTCAAGCCTATGAAGATCTTTCAGGTGATGAGGCGGATGGCTGGGATGAAGCTATAGTTCCCTATGACGCCATGCTTCAATATAAGAATGGGGTATACGATGGGTGCAATCACATACTTGATGACGAGTTGGAAAGATATGTCTCATCAATTCGTTCAAAAGTCGGCAGACAAGGTTATGTATATCTTGTCTTAGATGCTTGCCACATGGGAGGAGCCAGCCGAGGGGATGAAGTAGAGGAAGAATTGTTTATCCGAGGAACCGACCAAGGCTTTACGCCCAGCGGAAAGAAATATATTCCTAAAATAGACCGTAGAGGAAATATGAAGGTTCAGTTGAGACCAGGGATGAGCGGAATTTGTATATTGGAAGCATGCCGGGCTTATCAGACCAACGCAGAGATAAAACAGGACGGCCGTTATTATGGCCCGCTGACCTACTACATAAACCAGACTCTCCAAAACGTTAGATTGTCCTCCGATACGAGTTGGGTGGAATCAGTTCGTACACATATGGGTAAGGACAGACGACTGATAAAGCAAAATATGGTTACTGAAAAAAGCAACTGATGATTTACAACCACGACATACGCAACGCATCGCAACTCAACCGCTTCGCTTCGGTGCAGTGGGAGAAAGCGCTCGCGTTTCTACAAAATCGGTTCGGGATTCCGGAAGATGACTGCAAGGACATTTTTCAGGAAGCTTTTATTGTGCTTTACAACAATATTCAAGCCGGCAAACTTGATGAAATGACAGCCTCGCTATCGACATATTTCATGTCGATTTGTAAGAATAAGGCTCTTGAACACCTTAGAGGTTCGGCACGGTCACTGAACATAGATAGCGAGATGTCGCTTACACTGATGGACGGTGAGGTTGAAAGCGAAAAAATTGAGGCACTGCTTGCACTCGACAATGGAGACGAAACCATTGAGAATCAGAAAGAAGAATTGGTGAGGGCTATTGTAAAAGACCTCCCAAGCCCTTGCAACGAACTTCTTTGGGGCTTTTACCGCGACAATCTGTCGATGCGGTCGCTTGCCGAGATGTTTAACTACAGCAGCGAGAGCGTGGCCAAGGTTACAAAGCATCGTTGTTGCGAGAAGTTCCGTGCGAGGTATAATGAATTGTGCAACAAGTTATTCTGAACAGCCATGAATGAAGTTTACGATAAGGATATGAGCCGTTTCGATGAAATGCTCTCACGATATATAAAAGGACGACTTTCAGATGCCGAGGAAGTGGAGTTCAACCGACTTATTGCCGAGAATGAGGAACTGCGAAATAAAGCTATTGCGACAGCTCGGCTTGTAAAGGCTATGAATGAGGTTGGCTCCGAACAAGACAACGATACAATTGAAGCAATTAAACAGTCTTCGAAAGAAGATATAAAGCGAACTGCTACGAGCATAAGCGGAACAACGATAAAGAATCCCCGGATATTGACGTTCCGTAAATTTGTAGTGTCTTTCTCTGCCGCCGCTTCGATACTATTATGTATTTTCGGTGGATATAAGTACTACAAATACGAACAGGTTACGTCTCTTGGGTCAGAATACCTCGCGTATTTTCCGGCTTCCGAGTTTTCACGTGGCGAGAACGACGGTGTAAGTGACATACTTAAAGAATTGTATTCGGATATTGAGACAAAGCATAATCTTGGCGATGCCATTGCCCGATTATCTGATATGTGGACAGAATCCCGTGGCGACACGTTTAACGATTACACGGAATACATGCCGGAAATCGGATGGATGCTTGCCAATGCTTATCTGCGCAATAACGACAAGTCAAAAGCCTTGGAAGTGCTTGGTATTCTCATTGCAGAGTCGCCTGAGGGAACGGCGATGGGCGACAAGGCTCGTGAACTGAAAGAAAAAGTCGAGAAGCTTTAAAAATTCCCCGACGGCTGTTAACCTTGAGAGTTTAGTTTTCATTAAGGGTAAAGACAACTTAACAAAATTCTTTAATTAAGACAACGATGAAAACATTTCTCAAAGTACTCGGCTGGATATTCATCTTCATCGCGCTTGTAGGTGGAACTCAAGTAATGGTTAGAAATCATTTCGCATGGCCGACAGTGGCGGCGGAAGCCTTTTGGTTTATCCTTGCATGGCTCTGCTTCTGGGGGTCGAAACGAAACAAAAACAATACAAATTGAAAACGTTTATTATCTGTGTCCGGATATTGAGGTTCTTCGCTGTGATGCTGACCTCATTGATTTTGGCTCCTTGCGTAATTGCAAAGGAGCCAAAAACTATTAAGGGTTATGATGAGGTATTCAACAAAGCTCAGAAGTATCTGGACAAAAATCAAAATGAAAAGGCAATTAATATACTTACAGAGTTGCCTCTTACAGATATATCATCAGCAGATGATACTACCAAAGTATTTTACAACCTGTTGCTTGGGAAAGCCTATTTGTTTGGTCAGAAGAATGAGCTTGCTGATAAACATCTCGAAAAAGCGGTGTCTTTGTTTGAACGACTTCGATTCAAGTATCCGTCATATATTGATATGCTGGTATTTCGAGCATTTGCCAGCGATGCATTAGGCAAAAGAAATGAGGCGGCGAGATGGTATCGCAAGGCTCTTCTGAAAGGGAAGGTTGTTGAACACAACACTGATTTGGACAATTGTTGTTATCTGAATCTTGGAAATATTCATAATGAGGCTGGTGACTATGAACTTGCGCGTGAATACTATAACAAAATCCAATGGATGGATTCATTACAAAAAGTAGAAATACACGGAGATTATTATGGCAAAGCAGCAAATCGCTATCAACAATTCGCATCCTCTAACAATTGGATAAAAGCAAAAGAGATTAACGATTCATTGACCAATTATTGCCTGACTAAGTATGGAGAACAGGATGATTATTATCTGTGTTGCCTTCAAAGCGAAGGTTCTATCCAATATAGTCTTGGGGATTATGAAATGGCTTTAAGACCTTTCACGGAAACAATACGGATTGGCAAGGAACACAATTTGCATAATTATTACGTTGGCTATGCCTATTGTCGCCTCATAGAGTTTTACTGCAATCAAGATAAAATAGATGATGCAATAGCACTTTTCCCTGAAGCCATTTCATACATCAAAAATCTATCCGATAAGGATGTCAGCGAAGTCGAACCCTGCTTATTTATTGGAATGGCATGTATAAGGAATGGTGAATATGAATCAGGCATTATGTCTCTGGAGAAGTTTTTGTCATTTACACCAGAGTATATGCAATGGGGTGTACCCTATGCTATAAACAAATTAACGTGGGCGTATCTGAATGTGGGCAGAAATCAGGAGGTAATAGATTTATTGTCTCCAATGCTTTCAAGAGGAGAGTCTTTGCCTGAAAATTATCAATCTCTTCGTCCGTATCTTCATAAAACATTAGGGTGTTCTTACTACGTAATGGAACATAAGGAGGAAGCTATCACCAATTTTAATGAAGCGATCAGACTTTCCGGAGGAGAGTTGGAGAGTGATACTTTAATACAAGAAATCCTGTCTGAATATTGTGGCAAATGAAATGGTTGATATGTTTTCTTTGCGTTCTATCTTCTCTCACCTGTCTATCCAACGAGAAATTATCACTTGAAGAGTGTATAAATCTTATCGAGGCAGGGAGAGGCGCAGAAGCGCAAAAATCTTTGCAAGTGCTATTCTCCGAGCAAGCCGAAGCCGAGTTATGGAATGAGGACAGATTTGCAACGGCATTTATGTTGCTTTCCAATGTATATTCATCTGAAGGACAACTTAGGAAAGTATCCGATTTATGTCGCGAAGCATTAAAAGTTTTTAATCAAAAGAGCAAAGTAGCCAATACGGAGTTTTCACGGCAATTATGGCGACTTAGTGGAGCTGTTCAAGTAGAATTAAAAGATTATGATAATGCAATCCGTTACTTGCAGCAATCCCAATGGATGTATGAAGATGAAAGCATATACGACATGGGATATTTTACAGTTCTTACGCTACTGGGGGGCTGTTACTTACAAAAAAGTGATTTTGTAACGGCCAAACTATACATTGACGAGGCGGAAGAAGTTCATAATACATATTTGGGGAAAATTACAGATTCAAAATTTATTGACAGTTATTCTCTGCTTAATTATAAAGGGCTTCTTTTACAAGCACTCGGTAAGTCATCTTCGGCTGAAAACTGTTTTAAATCCGTAATTACATCTCGTCCGGATGACATTATATTGGAAAGCATAAAAGATATTGCGCGTAACAATCTCGCAGTTTTGTATTCCATTACTGGTCGATACGACGAGGCGATAATGACATTTAATTCTATGACTACAACCACTCCGGCACTGCAATATAGCAAAGCTCAAAACATTGCTATGAATTCACTAATTAAGTCGGATTTTGACTCAGCAATAGATTTTATGGCCTCTTATAATTTGGCAGGGTTCAGCTATCTGCAATCAATTATTTTTGATTTTGCCGAGGTCGAAAGAGAACGTTATTGGTCAGAGATTTCTGACCAGATGATGAGAACTAATAATCTTCTCGCCCTTTGGACAAATAAAGATAAAGCCCGGCTTATGGGATTTCAAATAAATTCTTTCGTAAGAGACTTCAATCTCAATTTTCAGCAAATAATCAAAAAACAATATTTGAGCCGAGAATTACCAAAGAGAAGAAAGGTTTGGGATGAATACCAGCTTAATCGTGGCAGATTGTCGTATGGTTTTGAATCCGTAGAACAACACGATTCAATCGCACTTGCCGTAATAAAAACTGAGCGGCGAATATTGTCCGAAACAGGTTTTGAAATTCAGGACTTCTTTCAGGACAATTATGATATTCAGAAGGTGTCGTCACAGCTTTCAGGTGACGAAGTAGTTATTGATTTCATATACTCTTCGATTTTAAAGGGTGATAGCATTACAGATGGATTTGAGGAAGGTTTTTCAATATACTCACTTTCAAAAGGCGATTCTGTTCCTCTGTTGACAGAAGTATGTAAGCAACGGGATTTAGCTTCGTTGGTATATAATCGTGACGCGGACGAAGTTTTCATCAACAACGTATACACAGAGAATAGTGATTCGATCTACAGACTGCTTATAGAGCCAATGTTGCCGATTATAAACGGCAAGAGAAAAATTTATCTACGACCTATAGGATACTTATCCTCCATAAATATCGAAGCAATCTCAATGCCAGACGGACGTAGATTTGGCGAGGCTTACGAGGTTGAGGTCGTCTCAGATGTATTCAATCTAAGTAAGCACAAATCAATTGAATTTCCTGATATTGCATTGTTTGGTGATCCAGACTTCTTTAATAGACAATCACCTGCCACTGGAGATTTAGCAATGCATATATCGCCAAATGGGGAATATAACCTTATGATTAGTGAAAACAGAGGTAATTGGGGACTTTTACCCTGGACAAAAACAGAAGTTGAAAACGTTTCAAATTTGGCATCGTCACGCAATATCCAGAATGTCATATTCATCGGCAAAGAGGCATCTGAAACAGCGATAAAAGAATTAAGTGGGAAATCACCTTCAATACTTCACTTTGCGACCCACGGATACTTTATTGCAAGTAACGAATCCGCTTGTCAGAATAATTTTTTACAACAAACAACCGGCTACTCTTGGGGTAATCATCTGATGTTGTATTCAGGTTTGCTATTCTCCGGAGCCAACGATGTTTGGAATGGAAAAGCGAAGCCGAATCCTGTAGATGATGGGGTACTTACCTCTGATGAAATAAGTCGTTTGGATTTCGGCAACACAAACCTTGTGGTATTGTCAGCCTGTGATACAGGCAGGGGGCATCAGAATGGCACAGATGGCGTCATGGGATTACAGAGGGCGTTCAGAGCTGCTGGAGCAAAGACTATGATCACATCTTTATGGAAAGTGCCAGATGAAGCCACAGCTCTGCTGATGCAGCAGTTCTATACCTATCTGTTTTCCAAACACTCAGTAAGAGATTCATTACGTCTTGCACAAGAAGATTTACGATCAGCCGGCTATCACGACCCCTATTATTGGGCCGCTTTTGTGGTGATAGATTAGTCGGAATGAGTATTTTGTGCAATGATAATACATAGATTTACAATCCATTGCTCTTTAATTATGTTCGTGGCTTTGAGATAAGAAACTTTTTTTGAAAAATTGTCATGTCTGCTTGTTAACCTTTGTGCTTGGGGTGTCATTAAGGACAAACAAACAACTTAAACACTTCAAGACAATGAAAAAATTCATCCTCTCAATCGTGGCGACTCTCGTCCTCGGACTCCTCTCCTTCAGCGCATCAGCTCAAACTACTTATCGCGGCTATACTGACAGCTTCGGCAACACCACCGTGACCGGAAGCAACGGCTAACGCTCAACGTCCTACACCGACAGCTTTGGCAATACGACCACCCGCACAAACAATGGCGTGACCTACAATACCCGTACCGATAGTTTCGGGAACACGACGACCACGGGAAGCAATGGCTACCGGTCGACTTCCTATACCGATAGCTTTGGCAATACCACGACCCGAACTAACAACGGCACAACGTATCGCTCCTATACCGACAGCTTCGGGAACACGACAACCACCGGGAGCAACGGTTATCGCGCCACCTCACAAACCGACAGTTTTGGGAATACCACGATCAGAATTTGGTAATACGCTCTTGCAGGATAACAGTTTAACGCTTGGTTATGACGAGAAATTTAGCTAACTTTGCATCATCACAAGAGTGTGACCTTAGTAAGATAAACTTCTCCGGAAGCGTTTCGCCAATGCTTGAGATAGAAAACGTAGGAAATTTTCTTTTGACGCAAGCAGAGCAGAACGGTTCCTACGCCATATGCGTGGGCTGTTTTCCTGCATCTTTTCGTCAATTGGTTTCCTACGACCATCTATCAAAAGTTGCGGCGGATTCAGTCCACGCTTCTGTTGTATAAACCGGTCAATTGGACTGAACGGCCATAATCAAAGCAGATGATAACAGTATTGATTCTTGCTGCCGTCATCTACGGCATTCTTAAACTTATCATTTCATCTAAGAATGGAAACAAAAACAACAAATGACCAAAATAATGGTCAGGACAATAAAGAGCCAAAGCCCAAGAAATCTTGGATAGAGCGCAATCTGTGGATTGTAGCAGTATTCATCGCCATCTTCCTTCTTCGCATGTGTAACGAACTTTCACGATAACATCAATGAAAAAACTGACCATTCTACTAATCACGCTGATAGTCTTCGCATTTGGAGTTTCAGCCCAGTCTTACACCCAGAAATGGGATAACCTCTATAACCGTACGGAGTTCTTCGACTCCAACGGGCGTATGATTGGTTATGCCAAGTACAACGACCTCTACAATCGTATGGAGTATTTCGATGCCAATGACAACCTCCAGAAGACAGAACAGCGCAACAACCTCTACAATCGGACGGATACAAAAGACCGCTACGGCAACATACAGTCCACTTGTTCGTACAACAACCTATATGACCGAGAAAAAGTAAAAGACACATATGGCAATGTCATAGGCTACAAGAAGTGGAACGACCTTTATAAACGGTACGATGTTTATAACTCCAATAACACGCTCATCGGCTATTACAAGTGGTGTGACCTCTACAACCGCTGGGAGTATCACCAAAACTAAAATGTATCATGAAAAAGCTGATTCGTATCTTCTTCATGTGCATCACATTTATATGTGGCGCTCAAAGCCTTAGCTCCGTCTCAAAATCATATGGTCATGGCTACTCGTTGAACGTAATCCAACCCACAATTGAGAATTTTATAAAAATATGCGATATGACGGAAGCTCAATTTGTATCGGCAATGAAAGCCAAGGGATACTTCCCTACAGAAGACAGTGGAAATCCTATTGCTTACTGGAATGGGTCTATCGACAACTTCGCCTATGCTTTTGCAGTAAATACTTGGGAATATAATATCTTATCCGATTGGCGATCCTTTATAGTGAAGAAGGAATACATATACCCAAGCAATAGCATGAGTGATTTTATTCGTTCCCTTAAACCATATTATTATGCTCGCAAATACGTCATATATGAGACTACACCGTCTGATGTGTTTAAGATAGAGCGCAACGCGAAAGTCTATGCTATATTCATAACGGATTTAGGTGAATATTACTATGTTCATGCTCGAATATTTCCTGAGTAATAACCCTTTAAGTAATCTGAGTTATGTATAGATTATTGTTTTTATTAGCAGGTGTGTTTCTTTCATTCTCAATGAATGCGAAGACTTTATATTCATGTTTCTTGTCACAAGATTTGAATATGGAGACCAATGAGGTGTCGAATCAAGTCTCCAATAATTCCCTAATTGACATATACGTCGATGGCAACAAATTGCTCTTGGGTAGCAAGAGATACTCAATGTATAACAAGCAGGAATCTAATTCCGGCTTTGTAAAAATCGTGCATTATGATGCAATTGATGGCGAGGGTCAACGATGCAAAATTAAGTTTATAAACGATCCATCAGCAGATTGGGTTACGAGAAATGCTATTGTAATTTGGTACGATGAAATATCACCGGTGGCTAAATGGTATCAATCACGTGATCCACAAGAGAGATAAGGGTATGAAGAAAGTTCTAATTTTGTTTGCCTTGATGCTAATTGCGTCACTCAGATTAAGTGCCGCTGAAAGAGTAATTCACAGCTACCTCTATCATGGATTTAAAGTCTATGACCGAGAGAACAACTTGATTCAAGATATGCCCTCTTCAAGTGGAGATCCTATTGGTCTATTTCTCGTGGCAGAAATAGATGGAGAGAAATATCTATCGGTCACAGTGGGAGATGAATCGGCATACGAATTCAGAGTTGCATTGTCGAAGAATGTTGATGAGAATGATGGTACCCGTGCCGATGTGTATGCCGGAGGTATGACTGTCGAAGGGCAAACGGTACCACTTCAAGTCTTTGTCTGCTACTCAAAGTCTTCTATTCCGGATGTCATTCTTGTAGATGTGTTTAATTCACCAACATTAATAGAATTGAGCAGACTTGTAAAAGCCGGCCATTAATCCAAATGGCTTTCTTTAGCATAAAGTGTTAAAAGTGATTTTTTATGTTTACCATCATACGCCCAAGTTCATAAAGGATAAACAAACAACATAGACATTATGAAAATGACAAAAAACACTTTTATCACATTTGTTCTGCTGATGGCTTTGTCTTCATGCGGCTCAGACAAAAAAGAAGTATCAACTGTAGTTGATTGCCCCAGTTCTGTTGAGGGACTATCTTCATATTCTGAGATTCGTCCTTTGCCAACAGAATTCTATTATGATGAAGATTATGATGAATGTGACGACATTGACTTGTCCGTGCAAGCCACCTACTATACATCAGAGGGTAACTGCATTTATATAACTCGTGATGAGTATGGTAATATCTCCGGACATGACTTGAACGGAAACTACATAAGTGGTTATTCCGATCAATATGGAAATACGACAATCCATGACATGAACGGAAATTATGTCTATTCCTATTCGGACGGCTATGGCAACACCACGACTCATGACATGAACGGCAACTACACATACTCATACACTGATGACTTTGGGAATACAACCGGACACGATATGAACGGCAACTATTACTCTGCCTATACTGATGACTTAGGTTATACAACTGTAACAACTTATTGACCTTAACCATGAAGAAAGCGATCAAAATAATCGGAGGCATATTCCTTGCCCTGATAGTCATCGGAAATATTGCCAAACTGGTTGCAAAACCTTCCTATGAAAACTCTATTGAATCTCAGATTAAGAGGGCGAATCGAGATTGTCCAATTCCGGTTGCCAATGGAATAGGACAAGTAACATCCATTACGCTTGAAGACAATTCTCTTACATATAGAATAGACTATCGTCCGGGACACGTCAACATTGATGCGTTTAAGAATAATCCCGATGCCACCCGTGCCATGTTCTATCTTTCCTTTGTGTGCTTGCAAGCCCAAGGAAGCTATGTTGAGAAGATGATAAATGATCTTGTCTCAAAAGGGATTGGACTAAAAGTGGTAGTGTCTGACGGTACCGGGGAGCAATTTGCCTCTATAATGACTCCCGAATATATCGCGAGAATGAAGCGTGAGGTTGATCTTAATCCTTCGGAAGCACTGCACGAAGCATTGGAATTAAAGCTTGCCATAGAAACGACAGGACTACCAGCACAAATTGACGAAGGTATGGTGATGACCGGAATGAAGCTTGAAGGGAACAATATAGTAGTAAGCATCGATATGTCGGAAGATATATACGATCTTGATATATTGGAAGAATCATCTTCTGAGCTCGCAATGTCGTTGTTGAGCGAAGCCAACGCCGGAGACCCGGAGTTAGGAGCATTGTTTGATTTATGTAAAGTATCTCATTCCGGCTTAGTATATAGGGCTATCGGCTCTAAAACAAATAAACATGTCGATATGGGACTATCCAGTGAACAGATTCGCAAAGGGCGCAAAACTCCAAGTCAAGTCAATATCAGATAATATGGATGCACTAAAAGACAAAATAATGACTGAGGTGGAGAACTTACGCCAACTAAAGCGGTCTGTTTTTGGTGAACAGTTTCATTCGTGCGATATTGAGGCCTCGGAAGTCTGTCTCTCGGCTGACGTTCTGCTTGTTCCATTATATTGGTATTGGGAAGAGCATTTCCCCAATGATTCTGAATTGGAGTTTGAAGAGTACCTTGAAGAAGCCATTGATACATTTCCGACAAAAGCCAATGAGCTTATACCTCGACTTATAGTCAGAACTGAAGAACTGAACACTCTATATAAAACGCGACCGTTGGAGTCTTATCGAAAACTTATTCAAGAATGTTATCCTGACTACTGTAGGGTTACTCAGAAAATAGCTAACTGATTATTTGTCAGTGTCATAGATTATTTG
>ERZ780207.2150-NODE-2150-length-14854-cov-3.518008_pt1 | contig 14854 bp, 9 predicted proteins | sample MGYA00510977_ERZ780207 | MGnify/ENA primary metagenome ERZ780207 (study PRJEB29588, sample SAMEA2151383) | human gut metagenome | biome: human gut; feature: human-associated habitat; material: faeces | place: Denmark | collected 2008/2010 ... | reverse complement strand
TGGAAAAACTACACAACCGAAGCCAATACCGGAAAAGGATTAAAAATTAAAAACTGGATGCGCGGCTACATTACCTATATTCTGCCGCTGATTGTGCTTTTTATCTTTGGATTTGGCATTTATGATAAATTTTTTACAAACTAAGGAGGATTTCTTATGTATCACGCAAATGAATCACGTTACGAAACCATGAAATACCACCGCTGCGGTGACAGCGGACTGATGCTGCCGGAAGTATCTTTGGGCTTCTGGCACAATTTCGGAGATACCGGTGTGTATGAAAATATGAGACAGATGTGCTTTACGGCATTTGACCACGGAATCACACATTTTGATCTGGCAAACAACTATGGACCGCAGCCGGGCAGTGCGGAGGAAAATCTTGGGAAGATCCTTCGGGAAGAGCTTTCTTCCTACCGCGATGAACTGATCATCAGTTCCAAAGCCGGTTTTGACATGTGGCCGGGACCTTATGGAAACTGGGGCAGCCGCAAGTACCTGATTGCCAGCCTTGACCAGAGCTTAAAACGGCTCGGTCTGGACTATGTGGATATTTTCTATCACCACCGCATGGATCCGGATACGCCGCTGGAAGAAACCATGGGTGCACTCGACCAGATCGTGCGAAGCGGAAAAGCACTGTATGTCGGTCTGTCCAACTACGATGGGGAAACGATGAAACGCGCGGCTGCCATCTTAGAAGATCTGCACTGCCCGTTTATTATCAACCAGAATTCCTACAATATCTTTAACCGTACCATTGAAGAAAACGGTTTAAAACAGGCCGCAGCAGATGGGAAGAAAGGAATTATTTCTTTCAGCCCGCTCGCGCAGGGTATGCTGACCGACCGCTATCTAAACGGTATTCCAAAAGACAGCCGTGTCAACACGGACGGACGTTTCCTGCATGCCGACCAGTTCGATGAAAAGCGGCTGAACAGTATCCGGAGCCTGAATGAGATTGCGGCTGCCCGTGGTGAAAGTCTCGCACAGATGGCGCTCAAATGGGTCATCCGTGACGGTGTGGTCACTTCTGTTCTGATCGGAGCTTCCCGCCCGGCACAGATTCTTGAAAATCTGAAAGTGTTAAACTCTGCTCCGTTTACGGAGGAGGAACTGGAAAAAATTGATCAGTGTGCACTTTCTCTCTAGGTAAAACAAAAACCCCGGATATTTATTTCCGGGGTTTTGTCTTTTCCTGCATCTGCTATTTGACTTTGACTTTTAATTTTAAAACTTTGGTCTTTCCATTGTTTAAGGTTACTGTCACGCGAATGGACGCAGTTCCTTTTTTGTTCGATTTTATGGTACCCTTCTTGTTTACAGATGCAATTTTTTTGTTATTGCTCTGATAAGAAATGCTTTTTACATTGTCCATATTTAAGGTGGCTGCCAGAGAAACCTTCTTTTGTTTTCCCTTCTTCACCTGAACGGTTTTATTCTTCAATGTAACCGTTTTTAATATTTTCGTTGTGACCTGATCCATATCTTTCTGATCCATAAGGACGTAATTCTTATTGGAATCTGCTGAAAAATTCACATTTCCGGCTTTTGTAACCGTATAACTCTTGTCGTTTACAAGGACATAGGCACCTGTCTTTTGATCTTTTGCACACACATACAGCTTATTTCCGGTCTGTATGTCTGCTGTATTTACGGTCAGTGTATAGCTTACGTTGCCAGCCGGATCGGTGACCCGGATCGTCACATCTGTGTGTTTTCCATTGTTTTCTTCCATGGTTTGTTTTATCAGATCAGCGGTCACCGTTGTTTTGATGGCTTTATTTTTCCGGGTTCCGGTAACGGTCACGGTTGGTGTATTTTGTCCGGCCGTGTTTCCATCGGACGGTGTTTCTGTACCGGCTGTATTTCCGTTAGACGGTGTTTCTGCATCGGTTTTATTTCCGTTGGATGGTGTTCCCCCTCCGGCTGTATCACCACCCGAAGTATTTCCGCCACCTCCTCCGGAAGATGAGCCACCTCCGGTTGCTCCACCGCCTCCGGAAGATGAACCGCCTCCGGTTGTTCCACCGCCTCCGGTGGAACTGTCCTCTTTGATTGTAACGGTCACGGCTTCACTTGTCACCGTTTCGTAATAAGTCTGTCCATCCTTATCATCCGGCTCATATACTGCCTTAAACTGATAAGAACCGCCACGTTTTAAGCCTGATACAACCGTATCGGCTTCCCCATATACGAGTTTTTCCTGTGCCTTTATTATGGTTCCGTCCTGATAAAAAGAAATCGAACCAAGCGGAATCCTGCCATTTCGGACTCCATCTACCTGTGCATACAGATGTACGGAATTACCGTTTTCTGTCTCTGCCGTAAGACGAATCGATGGTTTCGCCGCTGTAATGGTAAAGGTTCCGACTTTTTCCTCTATCACATCGTACTGGTTTCCATCCACTTTAAACCAGACATCATAACTGCCCGGCTGCACCGGAACAACATTTTTCCCATCCTGCCGATAGAAAACTTCAGGCTTTACCTGCGAATCTACCGTCTTTCCGTTGTCCGTTCGGACTACATTTACCGTGGAAACAAAGCAGCTCTGTTTCAGCCCTGTGTATGCAGCTGTCTGCTGGATGGTATCATACTGCATCTTTACGGCAATTGGATTTACCGTCACGGTTTCGTTTGCCTGGGAAGGAAGTGCCCTGTAGTTTCCATCGACTGCTCCTGCATAAGAAACTGTAATTGCATTTTCTCCCATATGAAATCCGTTTGCCTCTGAAACCGGAATCTTTATGGCTGCCTCTCCGTTTTGAAGCGTGTTACCGGATACTTCATAAGGGGTCTGGTTAATGTATACCGAAAAACCAGCAGACGGCACGTTCTGTCCCTGTAAGCCGCTATCTGTATAGACCGTCTTCACGGTAAGATTCAGTTCATCCTGCATGGACACGGCCGTTGATAATCCATTTATCGTAGTGGTTGTTTCCTTTTGGAAAACGGGTGAGCCGGAAGTATCCGGATCATTGTTTACAATCAGAGTTACGTTCTGTTCGATCTGTTCATCCGCTGAAAAAGGACGGATTTTGATATGGTAGGTTCCCGGTTTTACCGTAGAACTATTAGCCGTGCTATAGTACATTGGTGTGATCGCATTACTCTTTCCATCTTTTCCCGTTTCGAACATCAAATTAAAATCCGGAATACAAATAAAACTACCTTCCTCATTCGTAACCGTCTCTGAAGAAAGTGTTTTCCCATTAAATGTCACTTCATATTGTAACGGAACATAGACTAAATCTTTAACTGTCTCATCTGTTTCATCCGGCCAGCTCACGTCTGCCAGATATGACTTTCTACCTCCAGAAATCTCTGAAACCGTTGTAGTAATTACCGGATTTTTTATGGTCATATTTTTTACTGCAACCGGTTCCGGTTCATTCCCTGACAACTCACTGGTTTTCCAGATTTCTCCGTTTCCAGACGATGTCCGTTCCAGTGTCATTCCCGCCTGTCCGTCTGTCGGTGTAAAAGAAACCACCGTATCCGCAGCCCTTCCAAGTTCCAGATAGGTGTGATTATACTCCGCAATTCCGGATTTTCCATTTCTTCCATTTAAGGTTTCAAATGTAAGTGCACCCGTAATGGTATCTGTAACATTCAGCGTCTGTTCTTTTCCTAAGATCAGTCGGTTTCCTGCTGAATCCGCACTCACAATCGAATGTACCTGTGGAGTTTCCATCTGGGAAAGATCAATCGCACTTGCCCCTTCCAGCCTGACCGTACAGCTGTCCAACGCTGCCGGTGCAAATGTTCCACCGCCCTTTACTGTGAGGTTTCCTACTTTGCTTATACCTGGAATTCCGGTATAGGACTGGTCGGTATCTATGGTCAGAAATGTCTTCCCTGCGTGATTTTCAGATACTCCGTACACCTGTTTCGTGTCGGAACCGGTAAGTGAAATTTCCACATCGCCGGAAACCGTATATTGTCCATCCGCTGCCGGTGGATCCGGCTCCTGCGTGGAAAACCAGTCATCCTGATTTACATATGGTTCCCTGGCACCGGATGCATAGATTTCCCCATTTTGCGTACCGGAAACGTGCGCAAGCACGATCTGTGTCTTACCGTCATATGTTCCATTCATGGAACCGGCATAAATATTCCCCAGATTGGTACCACCACCCGTAATCAGAATCTGTGCCTCTGATCCCGGATGATTCCCCATATTCTTTCCATTCTCATAAAGGGATCCGCCAAAGATATCTACATAGCGGAATCCGCTGTCGCACGTAACATTCTCAAGAACAAGTTTATGCCCATTTGCAAAAATTGCATCGTGCAGACGATTGGAAAACCGCAGCGTAATGTTTTTAAATGTCACATCCGTATTCAGGATAAATCCCCCCTTACGGTTGGAAAAAGTATTTCCATTTCCGTTGACGGTCACGCTTTTATCAAAAATAAACGGTTCCGCAGCCTCGGCATTTAAAAAAGCACCACTTCCCAAAATTGAGATTTCATCCCCATTGCCGGCAGCCGCATAGGCATCCTCAAATAAATTGTAGGGATTTCCATAGCTTCCATCTCCGGAATGGGTAGAATTTCCATCTTTAAATTCCGTATAGATCGTTCTTGCCGCTGTCTGCACAGCCTCCTGCGCCTTTACCGGCACGACAGGCTGCACGGTAATACACATGGTGAGCACGATAAAAAATGCCCATAGACGTTTTGCTACATTGTCTGGTTTCATTTGCTTGTTCTTTTTCATCCATTTCTCCTGATAATCAGAACAGGGGGATGAGTCAAAAACTCATTCCCCTGTCACTTCATTGATAGTCTCTGCCATCATCCTAACATGGTTTCCTGTCAGCGTCAACAAATTTATGACCTGTTTTTATACCTATATCATCTGCTGATTTTATATTTTATTATTTCTATCTGTTCTATCTGTGTGATATCAATCTTCTGATTGAAAATATAACGAGCCCCACAATATTTCATTTCACTTGCAGATGCATAGCCATCTCCAAGCTCTTCAAGATCTGTACCATCCATGAAAGGATGTTTCTTTTTTTCAGTTCCTTTTCTGTCATCGGTAAGAGGTAACTCTCCTATGGAATATTGCTTTCCGTCTTTTGTTGTTGCAACTACATGATAAAAACACCCTTTTTCTCTCCAGTCATTGACGGGACAAATACTAACCGTATAAGGTGTAATTTCAACAGGGATTGTTTTTTTTGTTTTCTTAACATCCGCTTTTAACATCTTCTCCTTCATTGGAACAACTTTTCCCTTAACCAAAACATTTTTTAATGGCGTATTTGAATTATCCGGTGATTGAAATCCCTTATATACTTTCGGATTTTTCCACGCAGTATCATCGGAATAAAAGCCGCATACATTGATCTGAATACCATCACCTGTATCTATTACATCCACCTTACTGGTAGTATCTAACCCACCTAACCAATAATTTGTTCCTTCCAAATATTTTACGTTCGGAAGGAACACCTTTGCACGCATAACCTTCGTATTTGAAGCAACCTGAATTGATGATATGATTATCTTTTGTTCTTTTCTGCCATCATCGTCTCTACTGTTTGATTTTGCATCAGAATTTTTTCCACACGCACACAGACAATATAGCATTGTAAAAATTAATAAGTACAGACTGATTTTCTTCATTCATAATCCTCCAATTTCTTTTTCTTTAAAACACTAAGGATTAATATGCTTCCTATCACTATAATTCCAATGCCAGCCACATATTTCATCGAACTTCTGCTCTGTACTCCAGCTCCTGTACTTACCTCAGAATCTTCAATATAAGTATCTGAAATCTCCGCTACAGACTCAAATGAATAGACACCGCTTTCCACATTTTGAGTTTCCGGAATTTTCTCCATAACCGGATACTGATACCCCAACGAAATCCAGATACGTGCTGTTTCATCATCCATCCCAAGTGCAACCGGCTGTCTCATTCCCGGTTGACTTCCCACCAGTACTACTCTCGTACAGTCCGATAATGCCTCTCGTTTTTCCAGAAGTATATCATAGTAAGGTTCCACTGTATGTTCTGCTATCTCTGTAATCATCCATTTTCCGGCATGATTTTTTACTTCTTCCTGTTCTGCTTTTGTCAATACAGACTTTGCTTCTTCACGCAATGGAAGTCCTTTGGCTACGGTAAACATTCCATATGTCTTTTCCATTTTAAAAGGAATGACCCATACATAATTTGCACTTTCCAGAGCACTTGTGAGTTTTTTCGTATCTGCCGTCTGCAATTTTATAAGATTACAATCCACATATACTTTTAATGCCTTGTCATAATCGATGGTTGCATCCGGCTCTTCTTTTTTCATTTCATCCTGTAAATTACTGATTTCTGTCCAATCCCTGCTCGTTATTAACTGATCCTGATCGGAAACCGGTATTTCCGCGGCATACACAGCAGAACCTGCTATCGTAAAAATTGTAATCATCATAAGCATTATTTTTAAAATATTTTTCATGGCTATTTCCCCTCTCTTGTGTATACTATACTTCATTTTTCCCATTATTCTTTCTGCATGTTAAAATTGGTTTGATTTTCGTCAAAATCTGCATTAAAAATCCCATAGCATACACCATGGGATTTTTTCAAAGATATAACACAATCTGAACCTCAAATATATTTTCATCGATATTTATAGATTTCCATCCCCCGTATTTGTCTACAACATCTGAAATATTCTGCATACCGATTCCATGCAATGCCTGTTGTTTCTTCCTTGTCAGTAAACGTTCTCCCTGTTTATTGACTTTTCCATCAAACGTATTTTTCACCTGTATACCCAGAATTCCCCTGTCATATTGTATCCGAATCTCCAAAAAACGATCTTTTATCTGCTCCATTGCCTCAATTGCATTGTCCAACAGATTTCCAAACAAAACATTCCAGTCATATCCATCCACTGGCAACTGGCACGGAATCACAATCTGCGACTGAATCTGACAGGACATTGCCTCCGCTTTTGCCAGTTTATGATTCAAAATCATATCCAGTTCCAGATTCCCCGTATTCACATACTTATGCTCCGTCTGCAAATGCTCACTCATTTTATTTACATATTCCTGTGCCTTATCATACCTTCCTTCATTAAGATATGTCTGCAGAAGATACATATGGTTTTTCATGTCATGCCGCAAAGAATCCAGCTTTTTCTGATTCTGCTGCATGATATGCATCTGCTCCTGATAGGCCATCATATGTTCCTTTAAAAGCCGTTGCTGCATTTTATCCTGATAAGCTTCTCCCAAACGGTCATACAAATAGAACATTCCAAGATCTACAACGATCATAATAGCCAGTGATAATACTGTTTTTGGCGAATTTTCGCCGGATACACTCTCAAGAGCATATATCCAGACAATATTTCCGGCTAATACAAGAATCATAAAGTAATAGTTCTGTGTTTCCATAACCCTTCGCCGACATATCACCTGTCTTATTCCCATTGCTATGAGCAGATTGACCATTGCACCTGTGATGGTTCCCATTGCCCGCCCTTCGGAAAACAAAGAAAAATCTCCCAGATAATAATACATGATAAATTCTATGGTAAGCCCCAGCAATACTGTAAAACAACCTGCCATTATTTTCTGCAGTATACTTCCTTCATACAATATACCTTCTGCCGCCCAGAGAAGCAGTACCATACTCACCGTAGTTCCCATGGCATTTCGAAAACCAAATGCAACAACTGTATTAATAAGCCATACGAGCACATAAACAATATTTGCCATCCATGGCAGTTTTCTTTTCTTTTCCAGAAAAATATCCGTCACTTTAAAACTTACATACACACTTAATATGTTACATACCGCTTCAAATATTCTTTCTATGTTATTCACCCGCCACACCTCATCTTTTCCATAATTGCATGATCAAGGTTATTTTTCATAGACCGACTGACCGGAATGTCATCCCCATTGATCATGTGTACGCTGTCTTTCTGAAAAGATTCTGCATACCGCAGATTAATGACATAAGATTTATGTACCACGCAGAATAAATGCGGATTCAACGCAGGAATAACCTCCGAAAGTTTTCCATAAACACATAATATATCATTTGCTGTTACCACTTGAATTTTTCTGGCAAGGCTCTGCAAATAAAAAACAGAATGTTCTTCTATCCGTATCGAATTTCTTCCTTTCCCAATTTCTATAATATGTGGCTGAAACTGATACAGCCTTTCATATTCATCTAATATATAATCTACTCGTTCCTGTTGTATGGGTTTCACGAGGAAATTCATTGGACGCAGATCAAAAAGCTGCATGGCATACATTTCTTTTGCCGATACAAAAACAATCTGCATGGATTCATATTGGATCTGGGATCGAATCCAGTTTCCAACGATAATCCCCGAGCTGTCCCCTAATTCAATATCCAAAAATAACAAATCATACCTTTCGCTTTGCTGCAGTTTTTGAATAAATTCTGCTCCACTTGTATAACCGTCAACATCCACTTTTATTCTTTTCATTTCTGCAAACCGAAAAATACTTTGTTCCAATTTATAAATAAATTGTATATCATCATCACATATTGCTACTTTTATCATTGTATATCCTGTAATTTATTTTCCTCTCTATTTCAGGATTTCCTGCAGCCGCGCATCTGTATGCAGGAGTTCCTTCGCGCGATCCCTATATTGCTGCTCATGCAGATACGTATAGCGGAACGGTTTGATCGACGGTGCCAGATCAATTGCTTTCTCAAAATCCTCCCGCCGAAGATCCAGTGTTTTTACATAATCCCAGAAGCCCGTCTGCGTAAAAATCGTGTCTACCCTCCGGTAACGATGATCCTGCACAACACTCATCAGATAGGTTGCAATGCCAACCTGAATCCCATGAAGCTGCGGATGCTCAAGCATCTTGTCCAGCGCATGGGAAATCAGATGTTCGCTGCCGCTCGTTGGCGCACTGCTGCCCGCAATCTCATTTGCAATTCCGCTCATCGCAAGAGAATCCAGAAGTTCCTTTAAAAACAGATCATCCTGTATCGAAGTAAACGGTGTGCGCACAAAACTGTTGACTGCTTTCTTTGCAATCATGACAGCAAAATCGTTGACTTTTCCGTACCCATGTTCTTCCTCAAAAATCCAGTCATACAGTGCCGTAATTTTTGACACCATATCGCCGATGCCGGAATATAAAAATTTCTCTGGTGCACTGCGGATAATCCTTGTATCCACCACAATCCCATATGCAAGTTTCGCCGGAACGGACTTGCGCCGCCCCTCCACCAGAAGGGAAGCACTGGCACTCGAAAAACCATCGCTCGATGCCGAAGTCGGAATGCTGATAAACGGCAGATTTCGCAGAAATCCACAATATTTCGCACCATCAATCACTTTTCCGCCACCGATGCCGATGACTGCCTGCGTCTTCGCCGGCATGGAAAATGCAAGGCTGGTCAGATCTTCCAACCGCACGGTATCAAGTTCCTGATATTCTAAAATATCAATGTCCTCCTGCTGCAATGCTTCCATAACGGTAGAACCAAACATTTCTACAAGACCGTTTCCAAACAATACAACTACTTTCTGTAACTGTAACTCTTTTAAGTAAATCCCCAGATTGTCCAATGCACCCGCACCGATCTTTAAAAGTGCCGGAATGGAAATGTGTTTTCCTGCCATAATAAATGTTCTCCTTCTCATTCTCTTTTCTATTGATTTTAGTATAAACAAAGGTTCCTGAAATTACAATCAATTCCCCCGAAAAAACGCACACGCTTCTCTTTACAATTATGGGTAAGAAAAAAGACGATTTCCTGCGAAACCGTCTTTTTCTTATTAAAATTCTGACGAAACTCCTGTAAATTTACTTTGTCACTTTGATCGTCATCTTTACAGTCTTTGTCTTTCCGTTCTTTAAAGTGACTTTTACTTTCACAACTGCTTTGCCAGCTTTCTTTGCGACAATTGTACCATTTTTATTCACGGTTACAACCGACTTTTTGGAAGATGTATAAGTGATCTTCTTTACATTTTCCATGTTCAGGTTCTTATCAAAAGTAACTTTTGCCTTCTTTCCGTTTGCAACCGTTTTCTTGGTATCCTTTAATGCAATACTCTTTAAGATTTTACTGCTCAGGGCTTTTGCATCCTTCTCATTCAGCAGTACATAATCACCGGCATCTTTGGTATCCGCTGTCACAGTTCCGTCTTTGGAAACCTTATAAGTCCTGCTGCTGATCAGGACTTTTTCTCCTGTCTTTTTATCAACTTTTACAAGTGTCAGCTTTTTGCCTGCCTGCAGATCCTTCGCATTGACAGATACGCTGTTCATCACTTTGCCGGAAGCGTTCTTTGTTGTCTGGGTAATCGTGATGTCGCTGGTTCCTGCCTCTTGGACTAATTTTGCAACCACATCTGCTGAAATTGTAGTCTTCTTTGTCTCGGAAGCGTTCTTTACTGTTTTTTCCAGCTTTGCCCGGGCACCTGTCACTTCTCCCTTATCGTTCTTTTCAACGGTAAGTGTCGCATTTGTATCTTTTGCAATATTCTCAAATGTTTTGTCCGTTTTCCGGGTTTCCGATGGTTTTGTATCCGGTGTTGTTGTGCTGCCGGAATTTCCACCAGAGGTGCTGCTGCCGGAGGAAGAATTTCCGCCATTATTTCCACTCTGGCTGGTCTGTTTTACCGCAATCAGGCCATCGGCATCTGCTTTTGCAGCTTCTGCATCACTGATCGTTGTTCCTTTGAATGCATCAAAGTAAAGTACCGATTCCACATCTACCGCGGAACCTGCCGGGTTGGAATTACACCAGAGTCCGAATGCCTGCACATCTTTTAAAGCATCCCCACTAAGTTTTCCACCCGTCTTCCCTTTAAAAGCGGAGAATGGAACGGTTACTTCATAGGCATCTTCTGTCTTCGCAAGATTGGTCAGATATACTTCATACTCTTCTCCTCCTGCCTTGATCTGTACAACAACCTTCTGCCCTTTTCCATCAAGTTTTGTCCAGAATTTCAATGCATTATAGGCTGAAAAATCTGTATTGCCCAGAGTTGCATTTACCAGACCCGTCCAGACTTCCGAACCGGTTGTTTTTAATTTGTAATGAAATGCAGCACCATATGTACCGTCTGCCTTATGCTCCTGATCCAGCGTAAAGGACGAACTGCATCCAGCGGCAGAATTTCCACCATAAGCTGCATCCAGAAGTCCATTACTCCCGACATAGTAGTCAAAATTTTCCAGCACACCTGCCGGAGCTTTGTCCTTTTCTTTTCCGATACTCAGATTTGTGATTGTGGACAGTTCTTTTCCATCTGCAACGAGTGTAATGGATGCAACATCTGTTTTTCCGATCTGATCCATTTCCTTTTGTGTCAGCTGCGCCGTATAGAATCCGTCGGAGCCTTTCGCAGCCGGCAATGTCAACTCTTTGCCTTTTGCCGTATCCTTTACAACAAACGATACCTCACCGGCATTGGAAACACTTGCCTTTAACACAGTTGGCTTTAAAATCGTATCCATATCAAACGGTGCTACCATGTATCCGCTGACATCTTTGTAATTATCCGTCTTTACTCCTGCGTACTTATCGATATTTCCATAGAAATTCGTACCGTTTCCAAATACTGAATCCGCGTTGTTGTAGTAATCAATAAACTCATTGATCATTTCCTGACCCATGGTATCACTGTATTTATACGGCACATAGAAATTGGTATCGCTGAAATTTGCCCATACCATATAATATGGCATGTCGTTTTTCTTTGCGATATCATTCACTTTCTGATACCAGTTCACACCCGACTTTGCCTCACTGACCGGATTATTTTTTACAAGAAGCCCTTCGTTATCACTTCCATCCTTCTTCATCACACGTACACCGGTCTCCGAAATTGCAGCCAGCTTGTTATGCTGTTTTGCAAGTGATGATACAACCTGACAGGTCTGATCCAGATGATCAAAGAACGACGTATCTGCTTCAGCCGGATAGGTATTAAAATCGTTGTAATAGTCAAATGCCAGAATATCTACACAGGCATCTCCCGGATACCGCGACATATACTCTGCCTCGGTCTCCAGCGGTCCGTTTGGCGAATACACATAAAGCATATTGTGCACGCCTTGGGATTCCAGATAATCTCTGGTATATGCATACAGACTCCTGTAACTTTCTGCGGTGTTTGCACTGCCCCACCAGAACCAGCCGCCGGTGTCCTCATGGAATGGCCGGAAAATCACCGGGATATTCTCTTGTTCCAATGCATTGGCATAGACTGCAATCGTATCAAGATATGCCTTAAATACCTCATTCTTCTCTCCACCAGGCAAAATCTTCTTTAACGAATCACCGGATAAATCTTTTGCTTCATTAAAATCACAGTTATAGAAATCGTAGGTTCCATCTGCATTCTTTTTAATCTTTGCGTTGGTGAAATTCGGCATATGGGTGGATAAGGTAACGATTGCACCGTTTTGGGCCGCCTTTTTGCTGTAGTCAATGGAATTCTGCAGTGCAGATGCCGCATCCATACCACCAGCCTCGCTTCCAAACAATGCCAGGGAGTCAATGCCGAAAATACCGCTGACGGAACCGGTCACATCTTTTACATCTCCCAGATCGTTGTTTCCTACGGAATGGCTCACATCATTCTGATGTCCGAACAGTACCTGATCACTTTCGGTCAGTCCCTGCAGATATGCATACAATGCCTTTGCGCTATTGCTGGCATCCGGATCTGTCATGGTCAGGGTTTTATCTGTTGCTTCTGGTTTTGCCTGTGTTCCGTCTGTATTCGGTGTTGCGGTAATTGTCACAAAATCACCACTGGCATCCTTCTGGGAAAGTATCAGATTATCCAGATAAACATCCCCTGCAAAGGAACTGTTGGCTCCGATAAGTCCGATTGTCAGATCATCCATTGGTGTGGCAGATGGAGAAAATCCTAAAGTAACTGTAACTTTCTTATATCCGTTTCCTGCATCTGTTGCCTCGGACGAATCTATGCTGGTATCTTTATTGATTCCGCTGTTGGAGAAAAATTTTATCTTGGAAATATTACTGCTTTCCGGATAAATCAAATCCACACTCACCTGATTATAATTGCTGATATCAGCCGGTGTCTCCGGTGTGAATTTCACTTTTGCCTCACTCCATGATTCGCCGGAGTTGGCTGTATAATTCAGGCTTACTTTTAATCTTCCGTCTCCGCCATTTGCATCATAGGAAAATTCCGGAGCAGCATTTTTTGTTCCACCGTGGAAATACTGATATCCGGTTTCACCTGCCCACAGATTTACCTGGGATTCATCATTTAAATCAGAAAGAACGGTTGGCTCCTGTTTGGTCAGTTCCTGTTTATCGCTTGATAAATTTGTGAGAACTACATTTGAAAATGTCACAGTTCCCTTAAATCCGGTTCCCACAAGAACGAATTCAACATCCATCAATGTATCCGGTGTTATTCCTGAAAACTTTACTTTCAGATCAGCTGAATAATTCTCCCCATCTTTCGTAAAAGAATCCTGCTGCAGCCATTGGCAATCCGTACTGTTGTTCCATCCCCTATCTGATCCCAGTTTTGTTACACCCTGGATATTCAGATGCGCTTTATCTGCAGCCAGCGACTGATAGGATGCTTCATCCAGTGTTACCTTTGCAGTTAATTCATACTCTTCATTCACATTTCCCAACGAACCCTTGATGGAATCATCATATGCAAAAGTAATTTTTCCTGCACCATTCCAGTCTTCTTCTTTCAATTCTGAAAAATCAATGGTTTTTGTTGTTTTTGCGCCCTCATTTTTGTACAGTTCTGTACGTGTTACTGTTGGTGCTGACGCTTCATTTGTCTCCGCCGCATACACCACCTCATTTTGTAAAAATGTGCATGCCTCCGGTGTCAGTGACCCCATCATTGCCGCTGCCAGCGTGATGGCAACAATCTGTTTTCCTACCCTTCTCATGTTTTTGCTCTACCTTTCCTTTCTTCTCCATTTCTTGTAAAAACCTTCCAGTGCCCTCCATCTATCCGGTTTCACTTAATAAAAAAGCAATTGCACGCTGCTTCCCATATTTCAGGGAGAGGGTACTGCATACTTGGGGAGTGCAGTAAAAATATGGGAACCAGTGTGCAATTGCTTTATTTATTTGATAAATTCAGTATATCATAAAGTAATTTTAAGTCAATATTTAGTTAATAGAAAATTAAACATTTGTAAAGTATTACTTAATTTAAAGTTTTTTAGTCTTTTTTTAGTCTTTTAATTAGACATTTTCACAAGAGGCGAAAGTACCAGTTCCTTATTAATTGAAAAAAGCACCTGTAAAACAGATTATGTTCTGCTCTACAGGTGCTAATATCGTGCAAGTTCTTTTAAGCTGCCTTCCAAAGAATAACCCCCTCTTTTTGTACATTCTTATAAAATGGAAGCACTTCCCCCCACTTTTTCATATTTTCTTCTTTAATATCAATGATAGAAAAAATCTTATCATAACGTATATCCATCTCTGCTGACCAGCAAATAAATTTATTTCTTATTTCTTCATTCATATCATTTTTAGTGATGATTGCTATATCTATATCACTTTCTGATGTAGCTTCATTTCTTGCAACAGATCCATACAAAATAATCATTGATAAATTTTCATGAAACAGATTAAGTAACCCTTTTACCAATTCGTCTTTCATCATATCCGTTAACATTTATTACACCCCTACAAAAACTCTTTTTTATAGTCTACCATTTTTTCTGCACCTATTCCATATTTTCTTTTTCATAAGATGAGATTGGTTTAAATTAATTCATAGCTGCAGATTTGAATCGGCATGTCGAGATTATGCAACACCTTTTCAAGCTGTATACCTTCACGGTT
>ERZ780207.2148-NODE-2148-length-14867-cov-3.635566_pt1 | contig 14867 bp, 8 predicted proteins | sample MGYA00510977_ERZ780207 | MGnify/ENA primary metagenome ERZ780207 (study PRJEB29588, sample SAMEA2151383) | human gut metagenome | biome: human gut; feature: human-associated habitat; material: faeces | place: Denmark | collected 2008/2010 ... | reverse complement strand
ATTCTCTGCGCCTGCGTGACCACGATAAGGATGAGCTTTGCTTCTACTCAAAGGCTACAACCGACTTTGAATTTTTGTTCCCGTTCGGCTGGGGCGAGCTTTGGGGCGTTGCAGACCGTACCGATTATGACCTTACCCAGCACGCAGAACATTCGGGCGAGCCTATGGAATACTTTGACCCCGAAACGAACGAAAAATATGTACCTTATGTTATTGAGCCGTCGCTTGGCGCCGACCGCGTAACGCTCGCATTCCTTTGCAACGCATATGATGAAGAGGTTGACGAAAAGGGCGACAAGCGCGTAGTGCTCAGACTTCACCCCGCACTCGCTCCGTTTAAGGCTGCGGTGCTTCCGCTTTCTAAAAAACTGTCAGATAAGGCAATGGAAATAAAAAATGATTTAGCAAAAGAATTTATGGTTGACTTTGATGATACAGGCTCTATAGGTAAACGCTATCGCCGAGAAGATGAGATAGGCACACCTTTCTGCATAACCTACGATTTTGAAAGTGAAACCGACGGTTGTGTTACCGTTCGTGAACGCGACAGCATGCAGCAGGTGCGTATTCCGATTAGTGAACTTAAATCTTACATTGCTGACAGAATAAAGTTTTAATTTTTAGACATTCTGAATTTTCAGGAGGATTATATGGCAACACAAATATTAACTATGTTTGCAATGCTTGTCGGCGGTTTGGCGTTTTTTCTGTACGGTATGAGCACAATGTCGTCGGGTCTTGAACAGATGGCGGGCGGCGGTCTTGAGCGTACAATGAAAAAGGTTACCTCTAACGATTTTATGGGCTTCTTTTTAGGCGCGGGTATTACGGTCGCTATTCAGTCGTCTTCTGCGATGACGGTTATGCTTGTAGGCCTTGTAAACTCGGGCATTGTTGAGTTCGGAAACACCTTCGGTATGATAATGGGTTCAAACGTAGGAACTACCCTTACTGCATGGATACTCAGCCTTGCGGGCATAAGCGAGGGCAATTTCTTTATGACCCTTTTACAGCCCATGACATTTGCTCCCATACTTGCTTTTATAGGTATAGTAATTCGTATGATATCAAAGAGCGAAAAAAAGCGCAATCTCGGCATTATATTTATTGGCTTTGCGGTCTTGATGTTCGGCATGGAGCTTATGAGCGAATCTATGCGGGCGGTGCGTACTGTTCCGGGCTTTGATAAGTTTCTTGCAAGCCTTACAAGCCCGATAATAGCGTTGCTTGTTTCTACCGTGTTTACGGGCATTATTCAGTCGTCTGCCGCTACAATCGGTATAGTTCAGGCTTTGGCGCTGACAGGTGTAATTACCTGGCAGATGGCGATACCTCTTGTGCTCGGCGCAAACATAGGCACCTGTGTTACCGCTCTTATTTCAAGTTTAGGCACAAACAAAAATGCAAAGCGCGTTGTCATGATGCACTTCTTTGTAAATGTTTTCGGCTCGGCACTTTGTATGATAATTATGTACCTTATGCAAATATTTAATGTTAATATTTTGAATGCCCAAATCGATATGGTCGGCGTTGCCGTTATTCATACAATGTTTAATCTTGTAACAACGGTAGTGCTGTTCCCCATAAAGAAGCTTATCATAAAATTCTGTACCAAAATTATTCCCGACGGAAAAGAAGAACGGCATACAGCCTTCTTGGACGAGCGTATATTTAATAACACGCCTCTTGCTATCAGCGAGTGCCGCCGTCTTGCAAATGAAATGGCGGAATACACACGCAAGGCTATAATGCAATCACTTGAACTTGTTTGGAATTATAGTGAAAAGAAAGCACAGTATGTACGCGACACCGAAGGTATTACCGATAAATACGAGGACAAGTTGGGAACATATTTGGTTCGTCTTAGCAGCAATAATCTTACCGAAGAGGATTCTCACGCTGTGTCGCGTATGCTTCATTCACTGAGCGATTTTGAGCGAATAAGCGACCACGCGCTTAATATTTCCGATATTGCTTTGGAGATTAAGGAAAAAAATATTGCCTTTTCTGATGATGCCAAGCGTGAAATAATCACTATGATGAATGCTCTTAAAGAAATAATGAATATCACTATAGATTCGTTTGTGAATGACGATTTTGAAGCCGCGTCGCATGTAGAACCTATTGAACAGGTTATAGACAAACTTAAAGACGAGCTTAAATCCCGTCATATTGAGCGTCTGCAAAAGGGCGAATGTACCGTTCAGATGGGCTTTGTATTTTCAGACCTGCTTACCAATATGGAGCGCGTTTCGGACCACTGCTCTAACATTGCGGTATTCACCATTCAGCAGGATTCTCCAAAGCTTGACACACACAAATATTTGAGAAAAATAAGGAATTCTGATGTGGGCAACTTTGTTGAAGAATACAACGAATACGAGAGAAAATACTCTTTAGATTGAGGAGAACGCTTTATGTTTAAAAAAATTCTATCATTGTTAATGGCATTGGTTTTGTCATTTGGCTTTGTAGGTTGCGGCAAGAAATCGGACCTGCCCGAATACGAAAACAAGCAGTTTGATATATCGGGCTTTTGGGCGCCTTATGAAATAAGCGAGGAAAGCTTTAAGCTGTATAAGGATGTAGGCTTTACCGAACTTGCAATGATAAATCACTCACTCGAAAAGACGAGTGAAAATCAGTTTTATTTAGGTTCTGAAAGAACGATGAAGGCACTTGAAATATGCAAAAAAGTCGGCCTTAATGCTATACTTAACTATAACGATTGGATTGCAACCTGGGCAGAAGATGATGAGAACTATTACGGTCAGACCCCGTTTAGCAAGTTTGACCTCTACGGCGATTACAAAGACATTATTACAGGCATTCATATTTGCGATGAGCCGTTTGTCAGACATATAGACATATACGGCAACAAAACGCTGATAGACGACTTTAAAAAGGTATATCCCAACGCAAAATATATAGTTAATCTCATACCGTTTACAGCCGTTACCAACCGCGGCTTTGAAAGCTATGAGCAAATGATGCAGATTATTGAAGAAACCTTTATGGAACCGTTTGAAACGCCCTATGTGTCGGTCGATGTTTACCCCTTCCACGAAGGTAACACTCTTGACGACGGCACGCTTGCACTTAATTACAGATACATTGCCGAGTCGGCAAAAAAATACGGCATAAAACCGGCTTATATTTTGCAATCGAGTGTTGGCGGCGGCGAGTTTGAAATGAATTTAAGCGAGGCAGATCTGCGTTGGGAGATTAACAACGCGCTTGCTTTCGGCGCCGACACACTGCAATATTATTGCTATTCGGTTCCTAAAACACTTAAAGACGACGGTACGGTTGAATATATGTATGACAACTGTATCTTAAAGCAGGACAACACACCGAGCGATATATATTACAGCCTGCAAAAGCTGCATAAAGAAATACAGTCGTTTGCAAGTGTAATTCTTTCTTATGATTGGGACAAAACTGTCGGCATTTCAGGCACCGAAGATCAGACATTCAGATTGTCTGCACTCGAATATGATGATAGTTTTAATATTGTAAAATTAGAAGGCTCTGAAAATTATGTAGATGCTTCGGGCACGCAGGATATGCTGGTAAGCCGTTTTACAAGCGAAAAATACGGCGAAGCGTATATGTTCTTAAACTGGGCTGAACGCACAAACAGCAACACCGTAACCGCAGAATTTAAAGATTGCGGCGCGGTCGCGCTTTACGGCGGCGAGGGCTTTGACGGCACGCCCGAAATAATTAAGCTTGATGAAAACGGCAAGGTCACATTTGAACTTGCCTACGGCGAAGGTGTATTTGTGACACCTGTAGCTTAATATGTAATTGTTTTGAGATTATAGTATGAAAATTTTGAAAAAAGTTGTATGCCTGCTTATTGCTTTTTCTTTGTTGCTTACCTTGACTGCCTGCCGAAAGGTAAAGGGCGACGGCAGTTTTTATCTTGACGGGGTTGATTCTCAGGTCGTTGTTGCTAACGGTGATTTGTCCGATAGCCAAAACGACGCCGTCGCTTCAAACACAGGCGGAACGGGCGGCGCGACTTCAGGTTCTGATATTTCCGAAACAGGCAAGCCATCTTCTCAATCGCCGCAATCCTCTGCGGCTGAGACCGCGTCGCAATATCCGCCTTACAGCGGTAATTTGCCCTCTGTTTCCGAGGGGAATATACCGCAATTCGAGCAAAGAGGCTTTAACATTTCGGGGTTCTGGGCGCCTTATGAAATAAGTGAAGCAAACTTTAAGCAGTATAAGGATGTGGGCTTTACCGAGTTTGCTATGATTAACCACGACCCCACGCTCAGAAACACAAGCAAAGAGCAGTTTTATCTGGGCTCGGAAAGAACCATGAAAGCGCTCGAAATTTGCAGAAAAGTGGGCTTAAAGGCTATTATAAATCACAATGACTGGAAAGCCTCGCAATGCGAGGGCAAGTCGTATAACAATACTACGCCGTTTAGTCAATATGACCTTTACGGCGATTACAAGGACATTATCAGGGGCGTTCAAATCTGTGACGAGCCCTATTTATCCTCTGTCGATATTTACGGCAACAAAACTCTGATTGACGATTTTAAAAAGGTATATCCCAACGCAAGGTATATTCTGAATCTGATACCGTACAATTCGGTTACAAGCCGTGGGTTTCAAAGCTATGAGCAGATGATGCAGATTTTTGAAGAAAGGTTTATGAAGCCGTTTGAAAATCCGTATGTTTCGGTTGATGTTTACCCGTTTCATGAGGGCAGTAAATCAGACGACGCCACGCTGGCGCTTAATTACAGATACATTGCCGAATCGGCCAAAAAGTTTAATGTAAAGCCTGCGTTTATATTGCAGTCGAGCGTGGGCGGCGGCGAGTTTGAAACGAGTTTAAGCGAGGCAGATCTGCGTTGGGAGATTAACAACGCGCTTGCTTTCGGCGCCGACACACTGCAATACTATTGCTATGCGGTTCCTACATCTGTTAACGGCACAGGCCGTACGTATGACTACTGCATTTTAAAACAGGACAACACACCGAGCAATGTATATTACAGCCTGCAAAAGCTGCATAAAGAAATAAAGTCGTTTTCAAATGTTATTTTGGCTTATGATTGGGACAAAACCATAGGCGCTTCCGGCCTTGAAGAGAGCGCATACCGTGTGGCGCACATTGAATATGATTTAGATTTTAACCCTTTAACATTTGATAATGCAAAGCATTATGTCGGCATAAAAACAACCCATGATATGCTCATCAGCCGATTTACAAACCAAAAATACGGCGAGGCATATATGTTTGTAAACTTTGCGGACCGCGGCGGAAACTGCAAGGCAGACATTTCGTTTAAATACTGTAAAGCAGTTGCGGTTTACGGCGGCGCGGGCTTTAACGGTACGCCGAAAATCTTAAATCTTGACGGCAACGGCAATCTTTCGCTTAATCTTGCCTACGGCGAGGGCGTGTTTGTAATACCGCTTGTATAAACCTAATAAGCAAGGCATAGCTTTAAAGTATTTTTATAGGGGTGAGTTATTACGCAAAACGAAAATACCGACAGATATAAAAACAAAATTATTACGGTGCCTAACATACTGTCGTTTTTTAGACTGTGCTTGATACCGATTATAGTTTGGCTTTACTGTTTTAAAAAAGATTATCTGTGGACTGCGATTGTGCTTTTGATTTCGGGCTTTACCGACATAACAGACGGATTTATCGCAAGAAAATTTAATATGATAAGCGATTTCGGCAAGGCCTTTGACCCCGTGGCAGACAAGCTTACACAGATAGCAATGATGTTTTGCTTGGTCACCCGATTTCCGCTTATGCTTATACCGTTTGCCATACTTGTGGCAAAAGAGTCACTTGCCGCAATTATGAATATGCTTACGCTTAAAAAGGCGGGTTTTGTTGTGGCGGCGGTTTGGCACGGTAAGCTTAATACGGTGATGCTTTACAGCACAATATTTATACATATTGTCTGGTTTAATATTCCGTCGGTTGTTTCAAAAGTGTTGATTGCCGTTTGTGTTGCGGTAATGTTAATCTCATCGGCGCTTTACACAAAATCAGATATAAAGGCAATAAAAGAACAAAAAACAAATAAATCCGCAGATTCTTAAATCTGCGGATTTATTTTTTACTTTTTAAGCTTATTATCTACAACATCGCGTAAAATACTTTCAAACTGTTCCATGGGTATTGCGCCTAAATCTTCACCTGAACGGTGGCGAACCGATACCGTTTTGTTTTCAATATCTTTATCGCCCAAAATAATCATATAAGGCACTTTTTCAAGCTGTGCGTTTCTGATTTTGTATTTAAGGGTGTTTTGACTGTCATCGATTGTTACACGGTATTTTTGCGAAGAAAGCCTTTCGGCTATCTCTGCGGCGTATTCATTTGCACGGTCGGTAATGGTAAGAATACGCACCTGCTCGGGTGACATCCATGTAGGCAACGCGCCCGCATATTTTTCGATAAGGTAAGCCAGCGTTCTTTCGTAACAGCCAAGGCTTGTACGGTGTATAATATAGGGCAGTTTTTTCTGTCCGTCGGCGTCTGTGTAATACATACCGAATTTTTCGGCAAGCAGCATATCAATCTGAATTGTAACTATTGTGTCCTCTTTGCCGAAAACATTTTTGTACTGTATATCGAGTTTAGGTCCGTAGAAGGCAGCTTCGTCAATACCGATTTCATACTCAACTCCCAAATGCTCAAGTATTTTTTGCATAGTATCCTGTGCCTCGTTCCACTGCTCGGCGGTGCCCTCATACTTATCGGTATTGTTGGGGTCCCATTGCGAGAAACGGAAGGTGCAGTCCTCGAGCAGCCCTACGGTACCGAGGAAGTATTTGCAAAGGCTTAAACAATCGGCAAATTCCTGCTCTAATTGGTCGGGGCGAAGCACCAAGTGACCCTCTGAAATTGTAAACTGACGCACGCGTATAAGGCCGTGCATTTCGCCCGAATCTTCATTTCTGAACAGGGTAGAGGTCTCGCCCAAACGCATGGGCAAATCGCGGTAGCTGCGTGCCTGATTCAAATACACTTGGTATTGGAACGGGCAGGTCATGGGGCGAAGCGCCAAACATTCTTTTTCCTCATCATAAGGGTCGCCGAGAATGAACATTCCGTCAAGGTAGTGATCCCAATGCCCCGATATGCGATAAAGGTCGCGCTTTGCCATAAGCGGAGTTTTGGTAAGCAGATAGCCGTGCTGTTGCTCGACATCCTCTACCCAACGTTGTAAAAGCTGTATTACGCGGGAGCCTTTCGGAAGAAGAATAGGCAATCCCTGACCGATTGAATCAACTGTGGTAAAGAAGCCAAGCTCACGGCCGAGCTTATTATGGTCGCGGCGTTCAGCCTCTTCAACCGCCTTTAAGTGTGCGTCAAGCTCGTCTTGCGTGCGGAATGCCGTACCGTAAATACGGGTGAGCATCTTGTTGTTTTTGTCGTTTTTCCAATAAGCACCCGACTGACCGGTGATTTTAAAAGCCTTAAGTGCCTTTGTGTAGCACAGGTGCGGGCCTGTGCACATATCTACATATTCGCCCTGCTTGTAAAAGCTGATTTCGGCATTTTCGTCGAGATCGCCAATGTGCTCAACCTTATACTTTTCGCCGCGCTCTTTCATGTGTGCGATTGCCTCGTCACGCGGTAAAATGTACGGGCGAACAGGCAGATTTTCTTTGACTATTTTGCGCATTTCCGCTTCGATTGCGGCAAGGTCTTCGTCGGTAAGCTTGGTGTCGCCGAGGTCAATATCATAATAAAAGCCCTTTTCGGTTGCGGGGCCGTATCCGAAATCAGCGTGTGGGTAAAGGCGCTTTACCGCCTGCGCCATAATGTGCGCGGCTGTGTGGCGCAAAACTTCAAGCTCTTGGTCGGCTTGGGCTTCTGCTACGGTGCCGTCTTTGTAAATGATTTTCATAAAATCTATCCTCTTTCATAATAAAAATTTTAAAAATTAAAAAACTTCGCCCCCTGAAAACAGGGACGAAGTGTATAAACTCTCCGTGGTTCCACCCACATTCCGCAAAAAATGCGGCACTTTTAACGCTTTAACGCAGCGGCTACGGCTGTAGTTGTTACCCCACAGCGCTCAAAGGCGGTCTCATTTGCGGTTGCTTTATGTTCTTTTCAGCTGCCGAACACTCTCTTTCAAAAGCAATGTCACAAACTAATGTCCTTCTCAACGCTTTACATCATATATAATAACTATTTTCAGCCAATTTGTCAAGAAAAATGCGCTGAATTTGAGAAAAATCCAAAAATATAAAGCGGCTTTTGATTGACTAATTTATGCTTTTATGCAATAATATTGTTGTTAGTATAATAAATCTGCAAGGGGGAATACCGCAATGACAATCGCGTATGTAATTACCTTTGTAATTTCGCTTTTGCTTCCTGTCGGGTATTTTCTGTGTGTCAGAAAGAAGCAAAACGATGTATGGCTGTTGCTTCTTTACCTATGTGCGTGCATTGTAAATCTCGGTTATCTGCTGTTGTCTCTTTCTAAAACGGTAGAGTTCGCACTGACGGCAAACAAGATTGCATACTTCGGGCAGGTTTTTATCATAATGTGTATGTTTATGATAATTTCCAAGCTCTGCGGATTTACATATAAAAAGTGGGTTGTATACTCACTTGCAGGGGCGGCAACTTTATTGTTTGCTATGGTTCTTACCACAGGTCATTTAGATTGGTACTATAAGAGCGTAGAGCTGATAATGGTTGATGGCGCGGCAAAACTTGAAAAGGAGTATGGCGTGCTGCACCCCGTATATCTTATTTATATACTTGCGTATTTCGCGGCTATGCTCGCTGTGACGAGTGCGTCATTAAAGCGTAACAAGGGCACATCGTTGAAATTAGCCGGCTTAATGCTTGCTGTTGTTCTCGGCAATATCGGAATGTGGCTTGTAGAAAAGCTTGTAATTCGGAATTTTGAATTTCTTGCCGTATCATACCTTATGAGCGAGATTGTCTTCTTTTTCGTATATTGGTTGCTGCAAGACTATGTTCACATAAACGACATTCCCACCCTTAAGCCGGAAAAGTCAACAGTTATATTTGTTGATAGTCCGGATAGAAAAGACAGGGTCCAGAAAATTATGGCGCGGCTTCCTGAAGGTACGGTACTGTCGGCAAGACAGCTTGATATCCTTGAAGGAATTCTTGACGGAAAGAGCCGAAAGGAAATAGCGATTGACTTGTGCTTGTCGGAAAATACGGTAAAAATGCACACCTCATCGCTTTATAAAACGCTGGGCGTTACATGCCGCAAGGAAATATACGCACTGCTTAAATAATAAAATATCAAATAACGACAGCCCGACGCTGTCGTTATTTTTATGCCGTTTCAGTTAAAATACACCCTAAAAACACCCTTGGCAACTGTGTACAAGTATATAAAAATTTATTATAATAAATACATTGAAATGACAAAAATTTCAAAGGGAGGAAACTAAATGAAACGGCGAATACTTTCTTGCTGCCTGGCTTTATGTATAATCGCAACGCTTGTTCCGATTTTCAACATCACAGCCGACGCAGCACTTGGGGAAAACGAAGCTATTTATTCCGTAAATCAAAACACAGACGGCATTACAGACAATGTTATCGTAGCCTCATACAACGGCGTCAGCTATGTTATGGGTGCTATATCGGCAGAAGGTAAGGCTGCGGCTGTTCCTGCTGTAAAATCAAGTGATAACGGCAGTAACATTATTGTTGACGAAACAACCGCAAATCTTTTTAAAGTTACCACCGAGCGTTACACATACTCCGGCGGTAGCTACTGGCTGTACCGTATGATAACCGACAGCGGTTATATTGTAGACGCTTACGGAAACGATTATGAAGAGCACAAACTCATAACAATGGATAAAGAAGCCGTTGACGCTTCCGAAACAAAGCCGTATTACAACTGGCGGTTTGACTGGACATCCGGTTGGTATAACAGCAGTTCAAGTTACAGTATTTACCTTGTGGTTGACGGCAGCGATGTTTACTTTAAGCTTTGCTACGGTTCTCCTGCCGGCGGCGAAGAATACATTGCCGTCAAAATTTTCAGTAAAGGCTGTCAGCATGCAAATATGCAGTATGTACCTGCTGTTTCACCGACCTGTAAAAAGGACGGAAACGATGAGTATTGGTACTGCCCCGACTGCGACGAAAACGGTTACGCGCCGTATTTCAGCGATGAAGAGGGAATTAACGACAACTTTAATCCACCTGTTACAATGTCTTACTGCGCCATAGACACAGACCGTGACGGTGTGTGCGATGACTGCGGCAAAAATATGCCTGTGTTTAAAAAGGTAAAAGACGACAGTCAAATCGTCGCAGGCGGTAAATATATACTTGTATCAAAGGTCGGCGACAAATACTATGCGGCATCGACTGGTACCCAAGAGCACGGAGATAAATTGCCTGCCGTTGAAATAACGCCGAGCGCAGACGGCAGCTTTGCCTTTGAGAACACAACCGACGCTATGATGATTGAACTGCAATTTGCAAACGGTTGTACCGAGTGGGGCAATGGTATCAGATACGGCTTTATAACCAAATTCTGCGAAAGCCGCTCGGAGTTTGCACCGAGCTATGGCGGAGAATTCTATTTTAGCGATTATGATATACGCGGAGCAAAGTACGGCTTTTATGTGGGCTTAAATTCTGACAAAACCGCCAAAATTCATTCGGCATACGCCGAAAGTGAACTTATACATTCATACTCCTATGAAGGCGCTCAGCAGTTCACCTTGGCAGATCGTTCGTCAGACGCGTCATATAACGAAAGCCCTGTATATCTTTACAGACTTACAGATGTTGGAACGGTCGGCACAAACACATACAATATGACGGCTGTTAAATCTGAAACAAATTATAATGTATATCAGGAAAGCGGAGCCGACGCTGAGGGTGGAACAAATGTAACAGGCGTTACCGACGCGCTCACTCAGACGGCAATCAACGATATTGTAAGCACATTTGTAACCGAGCAATCAATTTCAGGCGATGCGGACATCAATATCGCCACAAGTGTAAATGTGGTTGTTACCGATTATTCTGCCGACAACAGCATTACATTTGAACTTAATCCGACCGCTGTGGTATCGGTTAATGAAACTGCACAGCCTTATAATATTTCGGACGATGATTTTGACAAAATCACCCCTATGACTGTAACGCTTTATACCGGCGGCATTATGCCTGTTCAGATTATTCACGAAAAGCAGGACGGCACCAACGAATATTTTTACCCCGAGTATTCCGAAAAGGTTATGTCAGACGGTGAAAAACCGTTCTATGAGCTTTATGATAATGACGGCAATATGTATGTTTCTTTTGTTGTTACTGAATTTTCGGCTGTCAGACTTTTGACAGAACCTATAGCGGAGAATGTGGCTGTAACAGGTGTTACAATAGACGAAACCCTATCGGTTAATATAGGTGAAAGCAAAACACCGAGCTGGACAGTTTCCCCGTCGGGAGCCACTAACAAAAACGTCACATTTACAAGCAACGACACATCTATAGCTACTGTGAATACTACAACGGGCGAAGTAACCGGCGTTAAAAAAGGTACTGCTGTCATTACCGTTAAGACGGCTGACGGCGACTTCACCGATACCTGCACGGTAACGGTAACCTGTGTTCACAACTATACTGCACAAACAAAAAATGCGCAAACGCTTAAAACTGCCGGTAACTGCCGTGATGAAGCGGTTTACTACTATTCCTGCGCTATATGCGGCGAGATTGAGCATAATGACGCTCACACCTTTACAGGTGACAAGAACGCCGATATTCATGTAGGCGGCACAACAACTGTAAACCAAACGCCTGTCGACCACAGAAATCAAGTTGCAGGCTACACGGGTGACACCAAGTGTCTTGGCTGTAATGTTATAATTGCAAACGGCACAGCGATACCACCCGGCGATCACATGCCTGCTTCAACCTGGGAAAGCGACGATACAAACCATTGGCATGAATGTTCAGAATGCGACTATAAAACATATGTAGCAACACATAGTTATGATAACGCTTGCGATACTACATGTAATGTGTGCGCTTATGTACGCAGTGTAGGACCGCACATTTATGATAACAGTTGCGACACAACTTGTAATGTATGCGGAGCAACCAGAACAATAACACACACCTATGATAATGCATGTGACACTATATGTAATGTATGCGGAGCAACCAGAACGGTAAAAAACCACAACTATAACGATTGCTTTACAGGCTATAATGAAGAGCTTTACGGTTCTTGGCAGATAACTTCAAATGACACAGGTATTTATCAAATAAAGCCAAACTCAAACTATACAGGCAATTTCAGTAACCATTATATTGCGGTGTTTGACAGCAATGATAACGCCATTAAATATAACGAAGCAAAGCAAGGCTGGCCGCTTGTTAAAGACCAACAATATACCGTTAAATTCAGATATAATTGTTCAGATGAAATTGTCGGCTCAATCAATTGGAGTAAAACAAAAACAAACAGCACAATCTTCCCCGACACAAACAGCGGTGCTTGGTACAATGATGCCGTTACATACGCAGTAGGTAAAGGCATAATGAGCGGTTACGGTAATGGTAACTTCGGACCTGCTGACAGCATACAGCGTCAAGACTTTTTGGTAATGCTTGCGCGCTTTGACGGCGTTGACCTTTCGCAGTACACAGGCAAAAGCCGATTTGCAGATGTTCAAACAGGCAGTTATTATGCGGCGGCAGTAAACTGGGGTGCCGACAAAGGCATAGTAAGCGGTTATCAAGGCGGTACAGTATTCGGCGTAGGCGATGTAATAACCCGAGAACAGTTGGTAACATTCCTTTACAGATATGCAAGCTATAAAGGTATAGATGTGTCATACAGCAACACAACCAGAACAGAAGCTCAAAGAAAGTACAAAGATTACTCTCAGGTATCAGACTGGTCGCTTGACTGTGTGCTGTGGGCATTAGAGAACAATGTCATAAACGGCAAAAACGCAAACACCTCATCCCCCACAATAGCACCGCAGGGCAACGCACAGCGGTGCGAAGTGGCACAGATTATGTATAATATTTTTCAAAATAATGTGTTCTAAACGGTTCAAATTATAAAACACACAGCGTCTGCTTTATATATCAGACGCTGTGTGTTTTGATATGATTGTTTATTAAATAGGGCTTTTATAATTTATTAAGCATTTTGTCGATTGATTCGTCGCTGGTAAAATCTACTTCACACGGTTTTTTGTGCAGTGACCAATGCTCTGTAAGCGACAGTGTTTCGCCGGCGGGCACCTTTTTAAGCGGGCTTAGTGACTCGTTCTCTAAAAATGTGGCGCAGGTGTAGGTTTCAAAGCTACAGTTATTGTCGGGGTATTTTTCGTGCGGGTGGTAGGTTTCGTAGGTTTTACGGAAAATATCGTCACCAAGGCAATAATACGCCTCGGCTTGATTAAGGTCGAAGCCCAACTTTAAAGAGCGGTTAACGCCTGTGTCTTGCTTAACGGTTACATAACGCTCACCAAAGCGCAAACGGCTGTCGGCAAGATTTGTGTACGACCAAACCGATATATTGCGGTTAGCAAGCAGCCCTGTGTCGTTATCGTTCATAGGAATAATAAGCGTGCCGCCTGCGGCTGATACCGTAAGTCCCCAAACGGCAAATTCTTTTGCCGCGCCCGAAATATTTGTAACGCGCATAGTCACCTGCATATTCGCGTCGTCGGGGTCTAACCTTACGCACAGTTGTTTCTGCACGCCGTTTTCGCGCTCGGGTGCAGGGGTAAATATTGCGCCGTCGGCGGTGATTTCATATTTTACGGGGTCAAGGTCGGGGTAGTATGTTTCGGGGTAGCTTTCGGGCGAGCACCATATACGGTGGCCGCCTAAAATCTCCCATTTTTTGCCCTTGCCGAAAAAACTTTCAAATTCGGCGTCGTTCTTCGGGTCGCCTGCGGCTCGGTTGTCGCACATAATGTTTTGACCGCCCGTAAAGCCGAAGCGAATAATACGCGGACCCACATCTACCGTTACATACACCTCGATAACGCCGTTGTTTATTGACAGCACCCTGCCGTAGTTTAGGTAATTTTTAATTTCGGTTTTAATCATAATAGCTCCTCCGTTTTAAGCATTTTCATTTTTTGTTCGGTGCCGCATTCAAGCGGTTTGCCGAGACATAGCGCGTATATATCGGTAGCTCGGCATTCGGTTTCAAAACCCTGCCGAGAGTCCTTTTCAAGCTCTTTAATCTGTGACGCGCGGGTAATAACGGGTATTATGCCCTGCGGCTTTTTCAAATGGGCGGCACCCTGTGGGCTGAAGCCCAACAGCCTGACATAAGGCGGGGTTGTCATAAAAAATTTACCGTCAAAATTTAAAAACGCCGACAAAACAAGCCGCCTTATGCGAGCCATGGTGTAACGCTTTGTCTTAATCATATTATAAAGCTCATCAAGACTTGTTGCAACTCGCGCCGAAAAATAAATTTTGTTTTCAAGCCCCTCGCTTATGTCGGGCAAGTTTTTAAGCTCCTGCGGTGTTTTGGTGCGAAGATTGCAAAGAACGGCGTTTTCAAGCCGTGATATGTCGGCAATGTGTTCGGGCTGTATAATACCGCGAACCTCGCGCGGCATAAAGCGTTCAACATAGCCTATGTTGCCCTTTAACAATTCTTCTCTGATAAGTGAAGCCGACACAAAACCGCCCACGATTTCGCGGCTGTCATGCATAGCACCAAGCCGTTTTATGCAGTGAAATTCAATAGGCAGATTAAGCTTTTTAGCGGCTGAAATGTATTCAATACCGAGGTTATCGTTGGCGTTTTGCAAAAGCGAAATATCAACGCCAAGCTCGGCTGCCGCCCGTTCGCGGG
>ERZ780207.2130-NODE-2130-length-14967-cov-3.286011_pt1 | contig 14967 bp, 16 predicted proteins | sample MGYA00510977_ERZ780207 | MGnify/ENA primary metagenome ERZ780207 (study PRJEB29588, sample SAMEA2151383) | human gut metagenome | biome: human gut; feature: human-associated habitat; material: faeces | place: Denmark | collected 2008/2010 ... | reverse complement strand
TGAGGGCTGGCTTTAAACTATTAAAACATTGGCAGTAAATTATTCGTCTGAATAGATTAAGATATCAAATACAACAAAACATTATCCAATGTGAAGATTATATGAATATCACAACGCAATATCTGCACTACAACTATTATCTTATCCATTGTAGAGCAGATTATTATGAGAGAACATGATAAAATAGTAACCCAAAGCCTCTATGTAACCTACAAGCTACTATGCTTACTCTGTAAAGTCATTCAATATTATTTCTTTTCTTGAATTCGGCAAGCGTTTCAATTGCATCTCTATTTATGGGGTTATCTTCAAGTATTGCTTTGAAAATCTCTTCTGCTGTGTCTATTTTACCACTTAATTCCGTCAATAGACCAACGCCGAATGATTCGTATATATCTGCATGATATCTGACAAAACAGTTGTTGTTCCATAGTTCGAGAAATAAATTTGACTTCTGATTCTTTGTTTTTTCAAACAATGCGATTCTGTATAGCAACAATAAGTAGTGTTTAGTTGTCTCATATTTTTCCCATAACTTCAATTCTTCATCATTGTTTGTATTTGAGTATGTGTAATATGCTTGTATGCTGTTGCGTAAACCGTTCTTCAGGAATGTATCGTAGTGAATTTCATTTTTTCTTATGAATGAATAGTCATTATCAAACACCCAATGTTGATTAAGTGCTATCCATATTCCCAATGCTTCAATAGGATTCTCGATTTTATAAATACGATTTGCGAAATCCTCATCTACGGTATGTGGTTGTCTGCTATTGTTTATGTTGTATGTCCTGTCGCTTGTCAGGTAATGCAGGTACCCTATAAATGCTTGGCATTTTATAGAATAACAATCGTCTCTTGTCAATCTTTGCAGATAGCTTTTAATATCATTATCGCTGTCTGCTGTGCAAATAGAGGTGAGAATGCAGAACAGATGGTATTTTATATTCTGGTTAATCTCTCGGTCTCTCAACATGTTCAGGATTGTCCGTTGAAGTCTACTTGGAAATCCTCTTCTTGCTTTATGCAATCCTTCTATTATGTCTTGCAAATCTGCTTCAATGCCATCCATTTCCCGTAAACGCAATGTGATGGTTGCAATCATTTGATTATATTGCTCTAAATCACTAGTGAATAGTATATTGTTCATTTGAGCACATGCTTCGTCGTAATGTTTATCTTTTTGCTTTAATGATGCCAAAATCTCATTAGGGGACATAGTCTTTAGGCTTGCTATTTCTTCCAACTTTTTCCCATAATAATTGGTGACTCCTTCAATGCTTATCATTTGTGAATTGTAAATGATTGATCTAGGTGGAAGTCGTAGTGGGGTTAGCGAAAAAATATTTTTACATATAAAATTAAACAGATTGAGCATGTTTGTGTATTGTTCATACATTTCATCAATGCTCAAACTGTCCAGTATTGTATTTATTTCTGTAATATTACTTTTTTCATCAAAATGTCCACAAGCGCGGTCTCTTATTTTGCGGTTTTTCTTGAAAAACTCGTTTGTGCGATATAGTCTTTCAAAATCCTCAAATACTGAATCTAAAAGTTTTTTATTGTCTTTGGGTGTATAAAGGTTCTTGTACATGAGATCAAAGCCCTCTTCGTATTGTTCTTTATCAGGCTTAATCTCTTTACGTGTATATAGATTATCATGATAGTTATATATTATACATATCAGTAGTCTCTTGAATAATCTTTTAATTACGATGCTGCAATAGGGCTTGTTTACGAGAGTATAAGCATAATTTGCCATAAGCTCAATTCCTTTTAAGAATTGTGCCTTACGCTGCGCGTTTGAGAAAGTGATAACTCCACCTTTATTGAAACCGAATAATTCCAAAGCGCTGTTTGTGATGCTTGCTTTGTCATCTGCATAAAGAGTATCTATAGCTTCTAATGCCATACTGAAATCATCCGAAAACTCGAATCCTATATATTCAGTCTCTATTTCTTCTATGAGATTTTCCGCAAGAAATAATTCATCGATAAATTCTGAAATAGAGCCGTAATCAAAGCTTCTAAATATTCTTGAGTTCTCAAAAATGTCAATAGTCTTATCTTTTGCAACTGTTTGATAATGAGCGCCCAATTTATCTCTGACATGCCTGAACTTACAGTTGTACTTATTTTTGATTTCATCTGAGAGTATTCGCTCAATTTCTCCTTTTGGAAGCGAATGACTCCACATTTTTGTAATGTCATCAGCACGTATCATAATATAGATACTTAGTAAACGTCCACAAACATCATCGACTTTTTGGGAATCAAATAGTTGCTTGCATATTGATATTTCGTTTAAGCAAAGATGAATCTTGTCAATCGTTGTGTTATCCATATATATGAGATAATTATGTTATTAATGCTGCACATGTTGTATTTTACAAAAATACTCTTTTCAGGAATATCATATTGAGATTTTTGTAAAAAACACTTGGAGCCGAATCTTTGAATGTGTCCACCATTTAATAAGATAGAGCATACTATAAAATATCCTGCAAAATTGTTTTGAATGTAAAAGTGTGTTACATTTACAAATTCGAAACAGCTGTTTCGGAAACAGTCATTTCGGAACAACAAACTCTGCCATGTATTTATTGGTTGTCTTTACTTTTTTTGTTCTAAACCCAAAGTATAGAATAATCCAGCAAAAGCAACCAACTGCTCGATAATTTTTCTATAGCACTCCATTGATAGAGACTGTGGTGAAATGCTAAAATCTGCACAAAATTATGGTTCTGATTCCGACATCGGTTTCAGAACCATTTTTGTACCTTTTCTCATCAAAAAACGGCATTTTTCACAAGTTTTTGTACCGCACATTTTGATATTCAAGAAATTACACTTACTTTTACTTTCTAAAATGGAGGTAGAAGCCGAGAATGGTGCTAAAAATCACTAACTTACACATTCTCAGATACTTGCCAACCTACTGGTTGTACCTTTTAGAGTGCTATACTATTGCTAATCAACGATGTACACATACTGCATCGAGAATATGAACAACACAATTAAATTGAACGACCTTATCTCTTGTCATAAAGGCATCACGCCAGACGATGGAGAGCCTATCTACAATGCCATTGTAGCCTCTCTCAAAGGAGGTACTCCAGTCGTTCTTGATTTTGAAGGCGTCGAGATGATGACTACGGCATTCCTAAATGTTGTGATCGGAAATCTTTATAAAGACTATACTAGCGATAAACTCAAAACTATGTTGAGTTTTTCCAATTTACCGGCTTCAATAGCTATAAGGATCAAGAAAGTCACCGACAATGCCAAGCTTTTCTACAAGGATCAGGAGAACTACACAAAAATTATAGACACAGTCATCAATGGAAATAATTAAGGCGAATCAGCATAATCCAAATCAAAGTTTTGGATACCTATTTGATACAAATGTCTGGCTATATATTTATGGACCAGTGGCAGGCTCTAATGCTAAGAAGCAACGGATTTATTCAAACTTGTTGAACTCAATTATTGAGCGAAGGGCTGTAATTTTTATCACGTCTCTCGTACTGTCCGAGTATATCAACAGAGTTCTTCGCATTGGATTCCAACAATGGAAAGATAATGGTAATTATAGTGCTGATTACAAGCGTGACTACCGCAGCACAAATAACTATAAGGACACTCTTGCAGATGCAATTGCTCAAGTAGAAGATATTTTGAAAATAACCCAACGCAGACCTGACGATTTCAATGCTATGGACATTAACGCTATACTTGCGGCGATGTCCCAGTCTTCAGACTACAATGATTCTTATCTTGTCAAGTGCTGTGAAAACGCTAACATTAAATTCGTATCTGACGACAAAGATATCATAACTATCAATAGCCCAATCACTGTTATACAAGCGTAAGTAAGATAGCTTTCTTTCAAATCAAGTAGATTAGGGATTGTCGTTTAATGTTTTCAATCTGAGCGAAGCAGCGGTCAATCCCTTCAATTTCTGCATTCGACTCATCAAAATTTCAATTTATATCTAATTCCGGTCGTTTCGGCCGTGTTTTTTGTCTGTTTTTCATGGCGAGGGTATAGTTTCCCCGCAAGAACTCCACATTGACTGCAAATCTCCGCGTCAAGCCGCCACCAAACGCGCCCTTTGTTCTATCCTGTCCGCCAACTGAACCACATTTGCCGCGTGGATGCCGAAGAAGATGTACAGGATTTCCGTCCGCTTCGTCCTGGCCTTGACCCTTCGAAGATCGTAGTGCTCTTTCTGTGTCCCAAACGAGCCTTCCATCGCAGTCGACCTCACTCTTGCAAGTTCCAGCATTATGTCATCCAACAGCTTATAGTTTGTCAATGGGCGTGTCGGATCTATTATCACGTCACAGAATATCTGGTAGTGGATGTTGCCGTTCAACTGCTCCATCAGTTTCGGGCAACTCAGTCCCGTGTACATCTTCAAGAACATCAGGGACACTTTCCCTTCAGGAGTGAAGAACGACTTGCGTCCCAGCTTCGGCCTCATGCTTTTCCTTACCAAACCGAAGTTCTCTGCCATCTCGCGGAGATGAAGCAACTTCTTTATCCTGCCCAATTCGCTCTTCTCAAACGTCGACCTATAGAGGTCATAAGAATTGCGGAAGAACTTATAGCCTTTATACTACTGAGTGCTCTTTAGCGCAGCCTCGCAAAGGATTGCAAAGTCTTCAATATTATCTTCAATTGACTCAATGAATCGTAAGTATAGCATTAAAGCACAGGAGAGCATTGTAATAAAGGGAGAGAACGATTCTGTATCTTTGCTAATCTGAGGACCGAATGATATTATATCTGATTCCTCATCCAATCTCGAATAACTTCCACCTACTCCATCCCCGTTTGGATGAACGAACTCACAAATCGTGCTGTAAAAGTCTTTCGTTTGAGGATAAACCTTCTCTACCTTGCTAATCAAAGTAACGATATTCTTTGCTGAATAATCCTTAAATGCATCATAATGAGCATCACCAACGAATCGATTATTCTTGTCATATCGGTTAGCAAATAGAATCTTCATTAGCGTTTCATCCACCTTATCAGACGATGCTTTATTCTCACAACAGGAGTTAACAAGCGTAGATAATTCAAATGTAATAGCCATATCCTCCCAGATCGCCCTCACTAAGCAAAGTGATGGGATTACCAAATCACGCTTCATAAGCGCTAGTGCTCCACGAGATGTCTCGTACAATCTCCAATTCATGGCATTTACAAAAGACATCACCTTGAATGGATATTTTGCCTTAGGAGAATACTGCCGATTATACATTGAGGCAACAAGATGCTTTCGTAACGACCTAACATATGCCTCACACTCTATGACTAGTTGCGTCGGCTTATATTCGACTATCTCTTTCCGTGAATTCCTCATTGTATTATCTATGTATTCAAAATATCCTAACACATCAATACCATAGTGATCCAAAACAAATGAGTGATAACTATTTGACTTATTTCTCCCAAAATACACTTAAAGCACTATTGCCGTGTTCAATACACCACTCGAGAAACTCTCTATTATTATCGGCCTCTGTTCGTGTATCAAAACAATCGGCAGCATATACCGTTTCTGCCTTTTGACAGTCGCTATTGTCTTTGTCATAGAAATATGTTCCCATGACTGTATACTCAGGAACTTTATCTCCTCTACCATTTCCGTAACGAAGACGCCAAAATGGGAACTGTTCGCTCCTGCTTACCCATTTAATTGAGCCATCAACTGCATATACAATCATTATTGGATAATTTCCAATCACAGAAAATCTTAATGCGGCAGCGGATTTACTTACTTTGTACTTATTTGATATCGCTTCAATAATCTGAAAGCTGAAGGGCTTATCCTTTATAAAGTTCCTTAATGATTGAGAGGGCATTAGAAGAGACGAAGCAAAAGCGTCCGCTTCCCTTTCTATCTGCCAAGCGGGAAGACTGTTTAAAAAACTCACAGACCCATGTGGGTTCAATTCCCCACTCATTAACCCCAATCGATGATCTGGTATAAAATAGTGTCCCAATTCATGTGCCAATGTAAAACGGCCTTTCAAATGGTTGAGGGTATTCCTCTTGGCAGGATTGGTATTAAGATGAATATAGAACTCATCAGTTTCTTGCTCGAACCACGTCAGTCCGTCAAAAGTTGCATCTCCGTAGTCGTCGCAAATGATTCTGATAAGTTCATCTTCAGCCACTTGTTCAAGGGGAATCGGTGTCTCATATTGACACGCTATCTCCTCGGCAAGCGCAAGAATACTTCCATTAACATTAATCATCCTTACCCTTGTGCTGTTTCTTAATCTTTTCGATCACATCCTTAGGTATATCTTCAAAATTGCGTGCAGCAATACGTACGTTCACCCTTGTTATCACACGACCGGTAGGGCGGGTGGACGGTTTGATACAGCACCCTCCATCAACTATGCGATTCACATCAACATGGAACTCCGAATTGACTGACATCCTAGAGTAGTTCTTCTCAAAGGCAATCATCTCTTCATCATTGCGTGGTGGCAGATAGCCTTCGGTGCATAAAAGCCTATCAACTATACTTTCTTTCATAATGTCACCCTTCTACTTGTTGTTTGACTCGCCATTGGCATTTTCTTATGCCGGCCTGAGTAATATTGTATCTGGTTCTCAATTTGTTAAGGACATTTCTTGGCACTTTCTTGCCAGGCCTCTCATATACCTTGTATGTCAAGTATATGGTTAACTCTTGTTCGCTCAGCCCAGCAACTATCTTTTCCAACTTCAACTTCATTTTTTCGATGTCTTCGTTAGACAGAAACTCAGCCTTGAACACCTCTCCAATATATTCCAAAGGGTTAGTTATCAGCGGCAAATCTTCCGCTTCAGGATGCGAGCAGCCACCACTCTGTGACAATAATGTCAATTCGTGAACCATAATCCAAAAAATCCAATTCAGAATTGCTCGATCGGTATCTTTACACTTTGATTTGCTTTTATCAAAAGATGGATATAACCAGATTTTCTCAAATGCACACTGAACTATCTGATATGCAACTCGTTCAGGCTTTTTCCATTTACCACAATGAACCAAAGCCATTTGAAGCGCTCGATTTTCATAAGAACTACAGAATACCACGAATGCATTCTTCGCCTTATCTCTGTTCGTGTATTTATTGAGCGCAATCGTTTTTATTAAATGTTCGCCATCGATTTGCATATTGCTTCATTAATATACCAAAACCGTGACAGTTTACTACTTTTGTCACGCTTTTGGTATATGAGTAGGAACCACATATTAGCGTGGTATTAAAATTATGTATATAAAAAACGTAAATGGTTCAGGTCGATTCGCAGCACCGGCAGGATATAGTTCCTGGCTCGACTATTGGAACCAACATGCTAGCCATAAGGCTCTTAGATGCGGTACTACTGACTGTCATCACTGTGGCAACTTGGTAGGTGCTCATGTTCAAAAGGCGTATAGCTCGGATCTAAAGTGGTATATCGTACCGCTTTGCAGCAGTTGCAACCAGAAAACAGACATCTTCGATGTTGATGAAGAGCTTGTCCCTGTTCCAAGTAATCTTTAATCCAAGGAGGGTAAAAGGATGACCAAACAAATTCATATTGTCAAGCACGGTAATAACTGGGCGGCCAAACAAGACAACGCTCAGCGTGCCTCTGTCGTTGTACCCACTCAACGGCAAGCTTTCGAAAGAGCTCGTGAGATTGCGAAAAAGCATGGTGAAGAAGTGAGCATTCACAATGTGACCGGTCAAATTCGAGCGAAGCACAGCTATGGAAATGATCCGTATCCACCCAAAGGATAAAAGAAAACTGCACGGATGCCGGCGGAGGTTACAATGCATTACGTGTGTTGTAACCTCTTTTCATCACTCAAGAGCAGCATACCCGCTCACTCAATGATACTCCTTTATCGCAGCATGTCTAAAATTACATGTAGTAAGGTATTCTAAAACTCTCTGGTACATCAGAATTGGTTATGATGCTCAAGCGCATAGCTGGAATCGAGAGGAAGCTAGATAGGTGTTCCGAGAAGTCTTCTTTACTGATTGATGTGAGCATCATCTCCATATCATTCCCATTGTATTCATAGACGGTCTTTCCCTTAACCATGATCTTCTGAAGAACCTGGCGTTTTTTCGTTTTCCCAATAAACCCTTCTTCTACCTCAATTATAGTATACTCAACCGGCACGGACTTAGGATTTGAATACGGGATATAGTAGAGGTTGTCGCGGAACGGGGTAAGTTGCTTATGAATAAAATCGAACGAAGACTTGTACTTCTGATTATCTTCCAGTTTACATACAGCGTCCAGGCAACTGGTTTTCAGCCGATCCCCACGAAAACGGCCCTCGCTATTAAAATACATTTCAAACAGAATGCCGTTCAGAACGTGATTCTCATCACCATCTGCCCAAGACTGTAAATACCTGTCTAGATCATCCATAATGTCTAACGCCGAAAACTCTCCTCCGCTAGCAACCTGAAGGATATTACGTCCGATAAGAAACTTTTCATTTGGGCCAAGACTGGTTTTATCCAATTTTCCCAAAGCCTGTATCGAAACTTTCTGCACACCCCACGTATAGGACTTCATTCCGGAAATGATATCATCGAAATCAGTGCAGGATCCTTCATATCTTCCATCTGCCACATACTCCTCGCCATATGGCAGGTCAACGGAATGAATCAATTGCCCAGAATTGAAATAAAAATCACCGATAAGCGATGTGTGCTCCCAACTAATCTGCTTTTTGTTCGACAATGAATATACGGTGATTCTCACACGCTTGAACATCTCCTCAATCGGAATGTTCTCATGTGCGATATGCTTTAACAACGCTCCAGTGTAGATGCTGTTATTTCCAAACCCGACATCGCTTGCCCGCTCTCCCGGTGACGTTGAAAAAGCGATCAGAGTTCCCGTGGGTGCCTTAACGGGAGCCAGTCCTAAATCATTGAACCCTCTCGCGGCAAAAGGGTTGTTTCTACATGCGTCCAAGATAACGATTTTCACCTTGCACGAACACTTTCTTAGATAATCCAAGACCCAATCCAGTTGTATTGAAGTATACCTTGCGGATGATTCATCAACAAAAGAAGTATCAATAGCGGCCAAATAGTTCGCTCCTTCAATCTGAATCGCATGCCCAGCAAAATAAACAAGACAGTTATCGTATTTGCTCAGCTCCGTCGAAAAATCATGTAAATGCTGACGAAAACCCTGCTCATCCTCGTCCAAATACAATTTGACGAAAAAGCCCAATCTCGTCAACGCATCAGCAACCCCACGAGCATCATTGACAGGATTCTTCAACACAAATGACGGCGATTCAAACGAATAATTCGAATTACCGACAACCAAAGCTATTGCATTCATATCTTTCGCACAATAATTTCTATCTACTGATACTGATTCACAGAATTCGGAATATGACCACCCAGTCTCATGGTTGAAAATCTTAAAAAATTGCGTGCGCGAGGCAACGGCCGCCCCACTTTTCGGAGCATAGCCACCCACTTGTTCGTTAGGGATTGTCGTTTAATGTTTTAAATCTGAGCGCATTTCAGTGATAACCACCCACTTGAGTTAACGTTTCAAACCTAGTCCGTCAAAGGTACTATTATTTTCTCATACTATCCCGGAGTTATGGAAAGTCACTCATAACTCAAGAGAGAGCACAAGACAGATTATTAACTTCGTCGTCAATAATCTGTCTTTTCTCATAAAGTAAACGGGTCTCGTCCGGAATAAGTACCCCGTCGGCAGTTACAATCCCCTCACTATGTCCACAAAATTTGTCACCACGTACTCAACATCCTCCATTGACATTTTGGTGTTCAATGGAAGTGTAATCTCATTCTCAAACAAATGATATGCATTCGGGAAATCTACGATATTGAAGCCAAGAGCCTTGTAGGCGGTCATCATCGGGAGCGGCTTGTAGTGGACATTAGTTGCAATTCCACGTTCAGCCATCTGCTCTATGACTTTGTTGGTCTCCTCTCGTGTACGCCCTTGAAGACGAACGAGATATAGGTGGTGTGAAGAGCAATGGTCGGAAGCCCTGTGGTTCAGATACTTGACTTGATGGGCTTCATCAAGGCCAGCGTTGAGAGAATCGATGCCGGCATTGTACAATGAAACCATCTTGTAACGCTTCTCCAACATTGACGGATAACGTTCGAACTGAACAAGACCGAGAGCCGCCATAATGTCGGTCATATTGCATTTATACCAAGGCCCAATGATATCATACTCCCACGCGCCGAGTTTCGTCTTAGCGAGTGCATCCTTGTTTTGACCGTGAAGTGAGAAAAGTTGAGAAAGACGATAAATAAACTCATTCCAAGTTTCTCCCTCTATAAAAGGCACCGGACTTCCGCAATACACCTGCTGGTGCTCCACCTTATCATTTCCAAAGGGCAGATTCCAAGTCAAGGCTCCGCCTTCTGCTGTGGTAAAATTCTTCACCGCATGAAAAGAAAATGAAGAAAAATCGGCAATCTCGCCGGCCATCTTACCACAATGCGATGCACCGAAAGAATGAGCACAGTCATTAGAAATGGCTATGTGTCCCAAAAGTCTCTGAATGTCATTAGACGGACGGAACTTCGCCAAAACCTCAGGACGATTCACAATCTCACGAACCTTATCAACATCGGCACAAATGCCGGCAATATCCACAGGGACAATAACTTTAGTACGCTCAGTGATGGCTCCGGCAAGTTTTTCATAATCCATCTCCACATTGTCCTTTTGCGAATCGACGAAAACTATGGTTGCACCGACGTGAGCCACCACAGATGCCGAAGCCGTATAGGTGTAGGCAGGCACAATAACCTCATCGCCAGGTCCGACTCCCAGTATATGAAGAGCCATCTCCATAGCCGCAGTAGCAGAATTTAAACATACTGTTTTTTCTGTATGAATATATTCTGAAATCAATTGTTCCAATTTCTTTGTTCGCGGTCCTGTGGTAATCCAACCGGAAAGAATCGCATCACGCACTTCATTTGCCTCAGCTTCCGTCATATCTGGCGGGCTGAAAGGAACATTTCTTCTTTTCAAATCTGTACTCATTATTTCTTAATTTTTATGTTTTCAGGAATTATCTTTCTGAAACTATGACCCAAAATGTTTTGAATATCAACTGAATATCATACCAAAACGATGCATTTCGGACATATTCAAGATATAGTTTTATCTTCTCCTGCATTATCACATTGATGTAATAATCTTCCGGACTTTCCGCCTTTTCCATCAATTCATTCTCGTTACGAAATTTTATGGACGCCGGGTCTGTAATCCCAGGGCGAACATCCAGAACGTGCATTTGTTCAGGTGTCCAATAATTGACATAATGCCGAACCTCCGGACGTGGTCCAACAAGACTCATATCCCCAATGAAGACATTTATGAGCTGTGGCAATTCATCAATCTTGAACTTACGGATAAAGTATCCACTGCGCGTAACCCGTGGATCGTGCCCCCCAATAGTAACAAGGCTTCCCTTGTCAGAGCCTACTCTCATTGAACGGAACTTGAACATGCGGAAATCCTTATTGTTCCGTCCGACACGCACCTGCCTATAAAAAACCGGCCCCGGCGAGTCTAATTTTATCCATATTGCAATGACTAAAAACAATGGACTCAAGACCAACAAACCAAGACCGCTTGCTACAATATCAAATATTCGTTTCATCATTGAATATTATTTTTCCCATAAACTTTTTCTACCTATCCCCCACTTCCAAATCATCCAAGACCGGGTCCTCCTGAATAAACCTAAAAAATGACTTTCTCTTCCATAGACAAGATTATATTTCCATCGATTCTCAAAATATCGTCGGATTTTTCCGGCAAAAGAGCCAGTATTATCATAGCTCGAGTTAATTATATCTTCAATCACCTTTTTTTCCAACTCAGCATCGCGAGTCCAGTTCGGAAAACAATCCTGTGGAAGCCCCAGGTAATCAATACATATTCCATTAAGACAACTGATAAATCTGAAAAAGCCGCCTTTAACAGCAAGCTCTCTGACCTTGTTCCAGTTGATACTGTCTTCGGCCGAGTTCTTTACCATTAAACCATAGTCCAAAATCTGTCTCAGATTCGCACCTCCATACACCAAATGACCGCCAAGATGTAATGGAAGAAAGACCGCATTGAACATCCCTGATGGAAGATAGCATCCGGAAACATTGTCATACTCGGAATGCTCTTTTAGTTCTTGTTCCAGAAACGTCTCTATCACGGACAGAGAGCCGTGTTCAAGTTCGCAGATAACTGTAGCATGATTTTCAACATGAACCCCGTGATAAATGAAAGTGCTATGTTTTTCCTCGTTTTGTTTTACCTCAATGCCCAATTCTTTTATCAATTCATCCCCTTGTTCACCATCAGATAGAAACAAATCTATATCTCCCGAGGGGCGATGATTTGGTTTGGGATAGTTTAGAGATAAGCCATATCCCTTCAACAATATAGTCCTAATGCCGTGTTTATGGTAGAAATCCGACAATGATTGGAGTGTCGTCAAATGTGTTTTATAGTGATATTCCAGTTGAGTTGCAATGCCTATAAGATTCAGTAGCAACTCTTTAGGAGGACGGCAATATTCCGGTAGACTCTCCAAAGAATCAAGACATAATCCGGCCAGACCCTGTTTATGGGCAAACGCAATCACTCCTCGCCAATCTTTATCCGAAAGGGAAGAAAACAAATCATTGTCAATTTCTCGCCCATTGACTTGACGTGTAAACAAGTGGTAGAAAACTTGCCTTGAAATGGCGTCAGAAACGATTCTCATAACCATTCATATTGTTCATAAATCTGGTCCAATGGAACCGACAGATATTCTATTTCTCTAATCGTGCCAACGTTCTTTATTGTCACGTGTTTCATCTTCGCGCGGTGTCAATTACACTCTCCAAATCCAATAATTGTTTTCAGCATAGGCAAACAAGATGGTTCACTGTTCTAGAAGTAAATGAATGTATGTAATACAGACAAGCAACCTTAGGCAAGTCTCTTGACATAAAACACTTTCTTGAAAGCGTTACCGAAAATATTCATAACGACCCAGAAAGTAGCACAGATGGGATTCATCTCCTCGGCGATATGGAATAGTGGATAATGAGCCCAAATACGTTTATATAACGGCTTAGGGGGAATTGAAAATGCACGACGACGATATCGGGCCAAATTCTCTTTCAGCAAATAACAAGGAGACTTCTTTACCACTTTCAGCCACATGGCAGTGTCATTGTTTTTCTTTATATCTCTGATCTGTATGAGGCCTATCTTATCTGCGTCATACATCACTGCCAAACACCCTGGCCAACAGCATGCATACATATCAAACTCGGATACTTTTTTCTTGCCAGAAACATACACACCTAAGTCCTTTCCATCCTCACTCATCTCGGTATATTCATGATATGTAAAGGCATAGTTGTTCTCCACCATAAACATCAACTGATGCTCCAGTTTTTCCGGCAGCCACAAATCATCCGAATCCAGAAAAGCAATCCATTTGCCCTTGGCTCGACGAAGAGCATTGTTGCGTGTGATAGCGGCACCGGCATTTTGGAGGTTACATTCGTATTTAATTCTGGCGTCTTTCAGATATGGTTCCACGACTTTGTACGTCCCATCTGTCGAACAGTCGTCTTGAATGAGAAGTTCCCAGTTTTGGTAGGTCTGAGATAGGACACTTTTTATTGTTTCGCATATAAAAGCTGCACACGCCCACGTGGGTGTGACGATGGATACTAATCCGTAATCTTGCATAGACTATTTATTTTTCAATGGAAAATCCTTGATGTCAAACTTAGAGCCTAGCACTCGATTAAACTCTGGTGTATAGAAATTCATAAATCCCCCTTGAGACGTGAATGTCAACTCTCCAAAGTATATTTTTCCGTCAATGTTATATAGGTCCACACGAAGTTCAGGAAAACCATTTGACAGCTTTTCTGCAATTTCCACCATTTTATCAAAGTTCTTAGGCTTAGGGATAATGTCACCTTTCAGATAGTCCGAATTGAATACAGAAAATTCCGGATGGGGATTCCAGTCCATGTCGTAGGTCATCACATGGGCACTGTTGCCACCTGCACTACGGTCATTGCATATCCATGTATAGTAGCACTTACCATTAAAACACCACATTTTATAGTCAGTCAATGATGTGGCACCCTTTTCTAAAGGCAACACTTCTTCCGCAATAACACACGGTCTCATGTTTTTGTAATGAGGTTCAGCATGAAGCGCACCGATATTCTTGCGACTCAACCATGCCCCAATCATCTCGATATATTCAGTTTTTTTCTCTGGAGTAAGATCCGCCTTACGTATAATCTTGTTTGTGCCCTTACCGTCACCATTGTTAGCCTTGATAATAAAAGTCTCAGGAAGCACGTCAAAGTTCACATCCTCTTTCTTATACCAAGTAGCATAGAGTTTCACCAATATGTCGCCAAGTCCTATTTTTTCCACATAGTCTCGTACAACTCGCTTATCTGCCAACTCGGTCCATTTAGAAGTGTCGGAATACAACTTCGCCCATAGTATTTTTTCATTCAAATCTTGTGGATTCTTCAGATTCAGAGACTTCTTAAACACATAGCGATAACGAATCTTCAGCAGAGTCTCTGGAAAATGATTGCCCATAAACTCTGTTATTTTGATCAACGGCCAAAATAAGATTCTGCCAGATTTGCTTAATGTTGGATGAAATGCCATATTTTGTTTATTATTTTTTCAAAAATCTTCGTTGTATAAAGTCCTTCAACAGTTCTTTTCCCAATATTGGATGTTTTATCATATTATTAACAATATATCTGTGATTGGCTTTTCTGTAAGTCGCATAGTTTTTACTTATTTCCGCATGATATTGTTCTGAGTTATCTTCTTTTTTTAGAACATTACTGTCCACTAAAAATTCAAGATAGTTCTTTGAAAAT
>ERZ780207.2120-NODE-2120-length-15037-cov-2.641036_pt1 | contig 15037 bp, 10 predicted proteins | sample MGYA00510977_ERZ780207 | MGnify/ENA primary metagenome ERZ780207 (study PRJEB29588, sample SAMEA2151383) | human gut metagenome | biome: human gut; feature: human-associated habitat; material: faeces | place: Denmark | collected 2008/2010 ... | reverse complement strand
CCTTCTTTGAAGCCGGCAGTTGCAGATACCATTTTAAAGGTGGAACCAGGTGCAGTTCTCTGCTGGGTTGCATAATTCAGCATCGGTGATGAAAGATCACTTCTCAACTGTGCAAAGTATTCTGCATCTACACCATTTGCCATCTTATTGTTGTCATATCCCGGGTAGGAAACCAGTGCAAGCACATCACCGGTATTGACATCCGTAATGACCATGGAGGCATTACAGGGATCCAGTGCAAGCTGAGCCGGTGTAATATCCAGGTTTTTGATCCGGTCCATCATAAAGGTATAGGAAGAAACAGCGCCGCTGATCAGTTTGTTCTGCTCTTCTTCTGAAATATCGATCAGGTTCTGCTCCAGCAGGATCATGCAGATCTGTCTGCCTGATATCACATCATCCTTGATCATATATTTGTAAATGCTCTTGGTAAAATCCAGGTTATTTTCCAGTTGTCCGAAAAGATAATCTACCAGTTTCCTATAAATTTCCTCCGTATCGGAATACTGGCTGTCAAGAGAAAGCTTCGTTACATCCACCCAGTTCTGTGCGATACAGTAATTCAGGTATTCATTCAGGCTGATCACCTCATCGGTTGTCCATGCAATATAAGTCTGATCTTCCGGATCCACCTTCTCCTTGTCGAGCACACCATTATTGTAAAGCATCCTGACAATATAGCTTTCGTAAACCTGATATTCCTTTTTCAAGTTTTCATAGGTTGTTTTCGTGTTAAAGAATTCTTCCCTGAGAGTGGCAAATACGTCTTCCTTTCTGGCAAGAAAGCTGTCATATACCGCCTTTTCATTTTCGGCTGCAGTTGTTTCTTCAAAATGAGAAAGATTAATAATATTGTTATTGATCAGTGCAAAATATACATCATAAATAGGGATCTGCAGTTTACTTGCCGATTCGTTTTCTCCCAGCGTAAATTCCTTGATATTACGGATCTTGGATACCAGAATACCCGCGATCTTCTGTTCGAGCAGGTTATATACCGCCTTCTGCAGCTTCATATCGATCGTCAGATAGACATTATTGCCCGCAGCCGGTTCCTTCCGGTCACTCGTTTCGATGACCTTACCCATGTTATCCACATAAACGGTTTCTGTTCCTTTGGTACCCTGCAGTGTTGTTTCCATATACTGCTCAATACCGGATTTACCGACAATGTCCGTCAGGGAATACTTTTCATCTTCTTCGGAAAGCTGTGCATATTCATCATCGGAAATCTTGCCGATATAACCGATGATATGGGAATAATACACACTGTCTACATACTTGCGGATCGTATCCTCCGTCACGGATACACCATCCAGCACATCCGCATTTTCCATGATCATGGCAACTGTTTCATCGGAAACATCCTTGGCAACTGTTGTCGCAATGTATTTCTGATAACTGTTCAGACTCATGGCATAGCGGATCGTTACCATCTGCAGCAGCTTTTCTTTTGTATAACCGCTGCCCACGATAAAATCAGAATTCCTGTCATTCGGATCCAGATATTCTCCGATCGCAAATTTCTTTGTCCCTGCCAGATAGGAAATCACCTCTTCTGCCGTAGCAGTACGCTCTGCATATTCCAGATCTTCTGTCTTGGGCTTTCCATATATATCCGCCAGAAAACGCAGCAGCGTTTTCCCTTCCACCGTAAAGGCATATTGATTATTTTCATCCAGAACAATATCAAAATCATTGATGATCTTATCATTGTTTTCTTCTATCATATCGATCAGCCTGGAGATTGTCCCGTTCAGCTGTTCATTTTTTGTCCTGCCGGACTCATATACATCTTCTATCGTAACGGAGTACGCCAGCTCATTATATGCCATAAGCTCTCCGTTACGGTCATAAATATTGCCTCTTGTACTGGCAATGGTACGTTCCTTTCTGATCTTCAGTTTAAAACCGTCCAGATATTCTTCCCCATGAACGATCTGAAGAGAAAAGAGGCGATAGATCAGGATACCTGACAGACAGGTAAACACAATGATCAGTACAAAGACTCTTGACGTTACCATATTGATCACTGATTCTTTTATCGATTTAAGCAAAACCGTCCTCGCTCCTTTTTTCTGTTCCATCCAGTTTTCCGTTGATCATACGGATCAGCGGATACAGGATCAGTGTTACCAAAACTGTATAAATGATCTCCGGTACTATCACATGCATCAGATAGTGCAGGAAGTGGAATCTGCCACGCAAAAGGAAAAGCAATATGTAGCTGACAAGTCCATAGGAAAGATCGCTGAGCGTGATCAGAAGGATCGGCAGCTTGATATCCTCTTTAAAGAAGATCTGCTTGAAATATCCGTTTGCAAAGCCAAGATACATAAAAATAAGTGCATAAAAGCATAAAACATTTCCGAAAAAAATATCATATAACAGGCCGGAAAAAAAGCCTACCCAGAGACCGCATTTCTGTCCGCACATGAATCCGAAAGTTGCTGTGATGATCACAAGCAGATTCGGTGCGATCCCGCCGAATGCAAGCCACCTGAATACAGTAGACTGCAGGATAAAGCACAGCAGGACTGTTATAACTATAAAAATATTCCGTTTCATCAGTTTTCACCCGCCTCTGTATAAGACGCTTTCTGGTCCGTGATCACAAGCACTTCTTCCAGATGTGCAAAATCAACAGCCGGTGTGATCGTACCGGAGTTTGTCAGGTTATTGGAATCAGACTGGATCTGAGTCACATAGCCGATCAGAATACCCGGAAGATACTTGGTACTGATATAGGAGGTTACAACCTTATCTCCCTCCTTTACCGCTGTTTCACCGTTTACAAGCTTGGAGAAGGTGATCACACCCTGATCCATCGTCTCCAGATTGCCCTGTACGATACAACTATCCTCTGTAGAAAGCACCATAGCGCTGACATTGGAATTGTCATCAATGATCGCCATGACCTTTGCCCAGTTATCTCCCACTTCTGTAATATGTCCGACCAGACCGCTTCCCGCCATGACATTCATATCCGGCTCAAGCCCGTCCAGACTTCCTTTATTGATCACAAAGGAATGAAACCAGTTTCCTGCTTCCTTCGATACCACACGGGCTCCGACTTTCCGGTAGTCTGCGTACTCTTCATCCAGCTTATATAATTCACGTAAATTGTTCAGCTCATATTTATCCTGCTGCAGGGAGTTGTTTTCAATCGTCAGTGCATCCACCTGCGCCTGCAATGCTTCATTTTCCTGCATGATATCCCGGATGGTTTTCAGCTCCTGTGAACGGACATTCATCCAGGAGCCGACCTTACTGATTCCCGACTGAAAGGGCAGGATCACACCACCCGCAAAATTGCTGAGCGGAGACGCCAGAAAATCCGTAAAAAAGGTAACTGCCATAAATAAAACGCAGACACAAGTCATGATCAGCAATAAGTATTTACTTGGAATCGTAAACTTCTGCCGTTTTCTTCTCATTATTTTCCTCCATTGCCCATTCCTTCGATCGCATAGGCAACTGATTTATAATTATCATCCTTGATGACACGGGCAAGTCCCAGTGCAACACTTTCTACCGGATGCTCTGCAACATTCACCTTCAGTCCTGTTCCACTGGCGATCAGCTGTGCCAGATGGCTGACCTGACAGGCACCGCCGGTCAGATAAATTCCCTGTCTGTAAATATCTGCAGCCAGTTCCGGTGGCGTACGCTCCAGAATAACCTTGATATTATCAATGATCGAATTAAAATGCTCTTTTAAGCTGTCCAGTGCAAGATCTGTCGGGATCTCTCGTTCTACCGGAAGTCCTGTTACGATATCACGGCCGTAAACAAGCGCATTTTTCCCTTCCTCTTCCAGAGAAGCCAAAGATGTTTTTACCTTTTCTGCTGTCTTGCCACCGATGATCAGGCTGTACTCTTTTCTGACAGCTGCACGGATCGCATCATCAAATTTCTGTCCGCCAACCTTGATCAGCTTGCTCAATACGATACCGCCTAAGGAAAGAATAGAAATTTCCGTTGTATCAAAGCCGACATCAACGATCAGCACGCCCTGTGAATTTTTGACATCAATATCCAGTCCGAGCCCGTCCGCAATTGCTTTTTCCACAACCATAACACGTTTTGCCTTGACATTTGCATTCTTTACAAGGTCGTAAAAAGCTCTCTTCTCAACCTCTGTCACATCGGTCGGAACCGCAATATAATAATCCGCCGGCTTGACACTTCCACCGCCCAGATCCGTTACAAAACATTTTACAAGTGTCTGCATATTTTTAATATCTGCGATCACGCCGTTGCACAGCGGGTAGGAAATGTGGATATTCCCCGGCGCTTTCTCATACATATCAAACGCCTCATCCCCATAAGCAAACAGAATGTCCTTATTTTCAATCGCGATGATGTTTTTCTGACAGAAAACCGATTCATCACCTTTTCCGTAAATTTTAATGTTGCAGGTACCAAGATCGATACCGTATGCGCTCGAAGCCATTTATAAAACTCCTTTCTCCTTTAAACTGATATACGTGTTATCCCCGATAATAATATGGTCAAGTAACGGAATTTCCATAACCGCTGCCGCCTGCCCGATCCGCTCCGTCAAAAGCAGATCTTCCCTGCTCGGCGAAGGATCTCCGCTTGGGTGATTATGCATGATGATCACCGATGCGGCGTTACATAAAAGTGCCTGCCGAAATAATTCTCTGGCAGACATAATGGACGAATTAATGTTACCTATAGACAACTCGACATCTTTTATCCTGCTGTCTTTTGTGTCTAAATACAGTGCAATACAATACTCTTTTTCCAAATGCCGCAGCCGTTCCATATAAGCCTGTGCCACAACCTGCGGATTCCGGAACACCGCATCCTTTTCCACTCTGGCAACTGCCATCCTGCGGGAAAGCTCTGCGATCGCTTTCAGTTTGACGGCCTTGACAAGACCGATTCCCTTTACCTGCATGAGCTGATCGAGCGTCACATGATGCAGTCCCAAAATACCATGTCTCTTATCACAGACGGATAAAACCCTGCAGGCAAGCGTCAGAGCGTCCTCTCCCCTGGTTCCTGTCCGCAATATGATCGCGATCAGTTCCTCTTCTGTCAGGTTTTCTGCCCCCTGCTGTAAAAACTTATCATAGGGCAGTGACTGTATTGTGCCGTTTTCTTTTGTCTGATACATATTCAGTTCTTACTCCAGACAGGCAGCTCCCACTCTGCTTTACAGGAAACGATATAAAATAATGGCAATTACCATTCCGATAATGCTCGCGACCGTGATATGGATCGTCAGTCCAAAGGTCAGGACAAGAATACCCAGATCCAGTACGATCGGCGAAGTCAGCCCGAAGCTCTGCCCGTAATTCAGGAAGCTTGACGGAAGAAGTTGTCCCAAAAGACCTCCGATTACAATTCCTGTCAACATCATCAATAAAAGAGCCCAGCTGTTCTTGCTTCTCATGGTATCCTCCACTTCATTTGTATCATCACACTAATTATATCTTATCACACCCAAAAAAGTATGTATATAAAATTCGTTTATTTTTTTTCGACTAAAAACTCATTCTTTTGCACTGTTCTTTCGTCAAAATACCGTCATTTTTCATATTTTGCAGCGCTTTCAGCATGCCAAATTTCGCATGTGGGAAAGTCAGTCCCCCCTGCATATATACCGCATACGGCGGTTTGATCGGACCGTCTGCGAAAAGTTCGATTGAAGACCGGGACACAAAAGCCCCTGCCGCCATGATGACCGGTGCATCATAACCCGGCATATCCCACGGCTCCGGTGAAAGGTGGCTGTCCACGCTTGCAGCTGCCTGGATTCCCTTACAGAAAGAGATCACAGCCTCCGGTTTTCCGAAGGTGATTGCCTGAATGATGTCAAATCGGTCTTCTTTTGCATCCGGTACAACGGAAAAACCAAGTGTTTCAAAAATATTTGCTGCAAAGACCGCACCCTTTAAAGCACTTGCCGTTACGGTCGGTGCTAAAAACAGTCCCTGATAAAAAGCAGGCAGTACGCCAAGAGAGGCACCAACCTCTTTACCCAGTCCCGGAGAGGTCAGTCTGTAAGCCGCGTTTTCCACACATTCTTTCTTTCCGGCAATATATCCGCCGATAGGAGCCAGTCCGCCTCCGGGGTTCTTGATGAGAGATCCTACGATCATATCCGCACCCACGTCGGAAGGTTCTATGGTCTCCACGAATTCTCCGTAGCAGTTATCCACCATGCAGATCACGTCCGGCTTAATACCTTTAATGAAGGCGATCAGTTCGCCGATCCGCTGTACGGACAGGGTGGGTCTGGTCTGGTAGCCCTTGGATCGCTGAATCGTTACCAGATGAGTTTTCTCATTGATATTCTCACGGATTTTATCGTAATCAAAGCTTCCGTCCGGCAGCAGGTCTACCTGGCGATAAGTTACACCGTATTCTGCCAGAGACCCTTTAGACGGGCGGATGCCGATAACTTCTTCCAAAGTATCATAAGGCTTGCCTACGGGGGACAGCAGTTCGTCTCCGGGTCTTAAATTGCTCATCAGAGCCAATGCCAGTGCATGCGTGCCGCAGGTGATCTGAGGGCGCACCAGTGCATCCTCCGTATGGAAAGTCGCTGCATAGACAGCCTCCAGGGTATCTCTTCCAAGATCGTTGTAGCCGTAACCGGTAGTGCCCAACAAGCAGGCCTCACTGACCTGATGCTGCTGCATGGCATTTACCACCTTTAACTGATTGTATTCCGCGTTACTATCCACTTCATCAAAGCGGTCTCTTAAACTTTTCTCAATGGTGCAGCCGTAATCATATACGGTCTTGCTGATTCCCATAGACAGGTAGATCTCTTCATTACTGCTTCTCATAAATCTCTTTTTCTCCTAATTCTCTGATCATGTATTCCAATATTTTCTCTTCGTTATAATCAAACCGGCCCTTGTCGATCCAGGTGACTTCACTCTCTCTGCGAAACCATGTCAGCTGTCTCTTGGCAAAATGCCTGGTATCCCGTTTCAAGGTATAGACCGCATCTTCCAGGCTGCATTCTCCATCCAGATATTCCAGAATCTCCTTGTAGCCCAGTCCCTGCATGGACGTCATGCCCTTACGGCATCCCATATCCTTCAGTTGTCTTACTTCATCCACCAGACCCTGTGACATCATTTCATCGATTCTGTCCTCGATCCGTGCATACAGCTTTTCCCGGTCGTCCGTCAGCACAAAATAGCTGAAATTATAGGGACTTGTCCGTTCTTTTTCCCTCTCGTTGTGTACAGAGATCGGTTCTCCTGTCAGTTCATAATATTCTAAAGCACGGATGGTTCTCTTGATATTATTGGCATGAATATTCTCCGCCGATACGGGATCGACCTTCTTCAGCATCTCATGCAGACTCTCCGGTCCCTGTTCTTCTGCCAGAAGTTCCAGTTTTTTTCGATATTCGGTGTTCTCTTCGTTTTCCGTAAAATCAACGCCCCGAAGCACCGCCTGAATGTAAAATCCGGTGCCTCCCACCAGAATAGGGATATGGCTCCTGTCATATATCTGCTCCATACATTCCAGACAATGTTTCTGGAACACTACTACATTGAATTCTTCCCACGGCTCCAGAATATCGATCAGATGATGGGGCACCCCCTCCATCTCCTCCGGACGGATCTTGGCAGAACCGATATCCATATGTTTATATACCTGCATGGAATCTGCCGACAGGATTTCTCCGTTTATGGCTTTTGCCAGCGCGATGGACAGTTTTGTCTTTCCCACCGCCGTCGGCCCGGTCAGGACCACCAGTGGTTTCTTTTTATTCTGTATTACCGACATTATTTTTTCCTTACTCTTTTTATCCTGCTATCCGTTGTTCTGGGTACAGTTTGCTGCATCGATGGCGATGACCAGCATCAGACCCTCCAGTTCATCCTGTGGATCGGAGAAATTAATAGTATACGTATCTCCCCAGTGAAACAGTTCTTTGGAGATATGGATGATACTGCTGCATCCATTGTATACATCATAATCCCATCCCAGAAAATCTCCCTCCACGCGCCAGCCGTTATAGTCGATCTCATATCTGGGCTTGAAAAAAGAAAACTGTTTGCGGATTTCACCACGGACCCGGCCACCGATCTCGATTTCAAAGGCCGGAAGAAAGGTAAGCAGCCGCTGTCTGATCACTCCCAGTTCATGGTTATTTCTGTCGTATACATGCAGCTGGTGTCCCAGGGAGAAAAACTCCGCTTTTACAAAATATTTTGGATTTTCATTTTCATCATAGACATCATAGGAATCTGTCCAGGAAAACACTCTCTGTTTGATCAGTAAACGCATTATACTATCCTCTTAAATTTCTTCTCCAGATCTGTCTCCGTCATGGTAATAATAGTGGGTCTGCCGTGGGGACAGTTGTAGGGATTATCCAGGGTCAGAAGTTCGTCGATCAATTTCTCCGCCTCCTGAAAGCTCAGACGGTTATTGCCTTTGACCGCCGCCTTGCAGGACATGGATGCAATCTTTTCCTCAATGACCTGAAAACTTCCGCGATTGCCGGTCTCCTGGGACAGTTCATCCAGCACTGCCAGGAACAGTTCCCTCTCACTGCATCCGTAGAGATCCACTGGTACACTACGGAGGGCATATTCGTTGCCTCCGAAAGCATCAATCTCAAATCCCAGCTGTGCAAAAGCATCCTCATAGGTGTGCAGAATGCCTTCCTCCTGCCCTGTCAGGCTGACAATAATCGCCGGCATCAGACGTTGGGACACCACACTCTTTTCATAAAACTGTTTCATCAGGCGTTCATATTTTACCTTTTCATGAGCCGCATGCTGGTCAATGATAAACAATTTGTCTTCAAACTGGATCAGCCAGTAAGTATCAAAGACCTGACCGATAATCCGGTAACGGCTGCGATTCTGCATGGACAACAGTTTTTCCTCGAACAGATTCAACTGCTGGGTATTTTTGATCTCCGGTTCCGGGGCGGCAGCTGCATCCTGCGACGATGCCGTGGGCTGTCCGGAAGCAGTTGTTGTGGCCATCTGTTCCTGTACCGGGTTCTTCCTGTCTTCCGGCGGCACTGCCTCCACGAAGAAATCATCTTCCTGCGGTACGGCTGTGGTGCTGACTGCTTTGGAAACTTCTGGTGTATTACCGTACAGGACGGACTGCGTTTTTTTCACCGTCACAGTTCCTGCAACACCCACTGTGGAGTTCTCTATTAGCTCCGGCTTGCGGATACTGGTCTGTACCCCGTCATGATTTTCCTGCCAGACAGGTTTCTGTATAAATTCTCTCCGGTCCCTGGAAGCCGCTTCATATTTTGCTGCCTCCATGACACGATAGCTTTCTTCTCTCTTTTTTTCAAACACTTCCGGTGTGTGTTCTTTCCAGGAAGCTCTTCTCTCTTCCTGTTCTTTCTTCTGGATTGCTTTTTCATCCTCCAGAGAAGCATCCGGGATCATCTCCCGGTTCCGCAAAGTGATGGTGATCTTCTCACTGAGCATTCTGGCAAATGCCATGCCGTCAGAGAACCGCACATCCATTTTGGAAGGATGTACGTTCACATCCACCGTCTCCGTATCCATGGTGATATGCAGTACGCACAGTGGAAACTTATGCTGCATCAGATACTGCTTGTAGCCTTCCTCGATAGCCTTGGCGATCACACCGCTGCGGATAAAACGACCGTTGATAAAATAGATCTCGAAGTTACGGTTGGAACGCACCAGTACCGGTTTGCCCAGATATCCTTCGACTTTGATGCCGTTCTCTTCAATCTGGATAGGCACCAGCTCTGCGGCAATCTCCCTGCCGTAGATCCGGTAAATTACCTCCCGCAGGTCACCGTTTCCGGAGGTATGGAATCTGGTCTGGTTTCCCAGTACAAATTTAAACGAAATATCCGGTCTCGACAATGCCAGATGTTCCATCAGATCCGTGATATAACTGCCCTCTGTGGCAGGCTGTTTTAAGAACTTCCGGCGTACCGGCGTATTAAAAAACAGGTTCCGCATGAGGAACGTTGTGCCGTCCGGTGCACCGATTTCATCAATGGATTGCTCCCGCGCCCCTTCCAGTACCATGCGGGTACCCGTGAGATTTTCCTTTCGCTTGGTAATGATCTCCACCCGGGAAACTGCCGCGATACTGGATAAAGCCTCACCACGGAATCCCAGACTCGCAATATGGTTCAGATCATCCGCATCCTCTATTTTACTGGTGGCATGGCGCAGGAACGCGGTAGGAAGCTGATCTCTCTCGATACCGCAGCCGTTATCCGTCACGCGGATGAATTCAATGCCGCCTTCCTTTGCCTCCACCGTGATTGCTGTAGATCCGGCATCAATGGCATTCTCCACCAGTTCCTTTACCACACTGGCTGGTCTCTCCACCACCTCACCGGCAGCGATCCTGTCGATCGTCCGGGAGTCCAGTACATGTATTCCCATAAATCTCCTCCCTTATGCTTTCTAGCCGTTCCAGCGGTTCTTTAACTTATTCTGCAGGCGGTACAAAGTATTCAGTGCATCCAGCGGTGTCAGAGTCGTTACTTCGATCTCCGTCAGTTCCTTCAGCACATCCTCGTCCGTCACCGTATCAAACAGAGACATCTGCGCCAGATCCACTTCATCGTATTTTGGCTGTTTTTTTGCTTTCCCATCGCCCTTATTATCAATGGCGATACTCTGCACCTTTTCGGTGATATCATTGTCGGACAGCTGTTCCACGATCTCTTTTGCACGGTCAATGACCATATCCGGCACACCGGCCAGTTTGGCCACCTGGATACCGTAGCTCTTGTCTGCACCGCCCTTTACGATCTTACGCAGGAATACAATATCGTCTCCGCATTCCTTGACTGCGATGCAGTAGTTGTTGACATTGTTCATTTTGCCTTCCAGCTCGGTCAGCTCATGATAATGGGTGGCAAACAGTGTCTTCGCTCCCAAAAGCTTTCGATTACTGATATGTTCGATCACTGCCCAGGCAATGCTCAGGCCATCAAAGGTGGACGTGCCTCTTCCGATCTCATCCAGGATCAGGAGACTTTTGGATGTGGCATTCCGTAAAATATTCGCCACCTCATTCATCTCCACCATGAACGTGGACTGCCCGCTGGCCAGGTCATCCGATGCACCCACACGGGTAAAGATTCTGTCTACAATGCCGATGTTGGCACTTCTGGCAGGCACGAAACAACCGATCTGTGCCATCAGCACGATCAGTGCCGTCTGACGCATATATGTGGATTTTCCCGCCATATTCGGACCGGTGATGATGCTGATACAATGACTTCCATTATCCAGATAGGTGTCGTTGGCAATGAACATGTCATTAGTGATCATCTGTTCCACCACAGGATGTCTGCCATCCTTGATATCAATGACACCTTTTTCATTTAACTTCGGGCGTACATAGTGATTGCGCTCAGACACCAGGGACAGGGATGCATAAACATCCAGTTTTGCAAGCGCCTTGGCAGTATTCTGGATACGTACCAGTTCCTGTGCGATGGTATCCCGGATTCTGCAGAAAATATCATACTCCAGTGTCTGAAGCTTGTCCTCCGCATTTAAGATCGTATCTTCCAGTTCTTTTAATCTCGGTGTGGTATACCGCTCCGCATTGGCAAGGGTCTGCTTGCGGATATAATCCTCCGGCACCAGATCCTTGTAGGAATTGGTCACCTCAAAGAAGTAGCCGAACACATTATTTTTTTTGATTTTGAGATTCTTGATCCCGGTACGTTCTCTGTCTTCTTCTTCCAGCTGGACCAGCCATTGTTTGCCGTCATGTTTGGCTGCACGCAGATGATCTATAGTCTCATCGAACTGATCCTTGATCATTCCGCCTTCACGAATAGATATGGGCGGTTCCTCAACGATCGCCTCGTCAATCAGCTGATAAATGTCCTCCAGTCCATCGATTTCTTCCCGGATGGCTGCCAGCTCCTCTTTCTGGAAGCCCGACAACACCGTCTTGATAGGCGGCAGCATCTGCAGAGAGTTACGAAAAGCGATCAGATCTCTGGGGTTTGCCGTCTTATAAGTTACTTTGCTGAGCAGTCGTTCCAGATCGTAAACCGGATTCAGGTACTCTCTGATCTCGTCCCGGGAGATGGAATCCTGATTCAGTTCCTGGATTGCATCCAGACGTTTCTCCATTTCTTCCTTATCAATCAGAGGCTGCTCAATATAGTTTCGCAGCAATCTGCCGCCCATGGCCGTCTTCGTCTTGTCCAGTACCCACAACAGAGACCCTCTCTTCTGCTTTTCCCGCAGTGTCTCTGTCAGTTCCAGATTTCTTCTGGTGGAACTGTCCAACAGCATGTATTTGCTGGTAAGATAGGGAGAAATATGAGTAAAATGTTCAAGATCCGTCTTCTGGGTATCATATAAATATTGCAGCAATGCTCCTGCTGCCAGAACTCCTGTAGGAAATTCCTCAACACCGAGGCCGATCAGAGTATTCACCTTAAAATGTCTCATAAGGATCCGCCGGCAGCCGTCATCATCGAACATGTGAGACTCCAGTGAGCTGACCGACATATGTAACCGGGACTTCAAGTCCTCCACATCATATCCGCTGACCAGAAAGGCCTCATTGCAGATGATCTCCGAGGGCTCATATTTCATCAGTTCGTCCTTCAGTTTCCGCAGGTCTTCTACCTCTGTCACATAATAATCTCCGGTAGTGACATCCGCTGCGGAAATGCCGATTCCATCCGAGGTATAGGCAATGCACATCAGGTAATTGTTCTTGCTGGCTTCCAACGACTGGACATCCAGGTTGGTCCCCGGGGTCACCACACGGATAACCTCTCTCTTCACCAGTCCCTTTGCCAGCTTTGGGTCCTCCACCTGTTCGCAGATGGCTACTTTATAGCCCCTGCTGACCAATCTGGCCAGATATGTCTCCACCGCATGATAGGGAATACCACACATAGGAGCACGTTCCTCCAGTCCACAGCTTTTTCCGGTCAGTGCAATTTCCAGCTCTTTGGATGCTACTATAGCATCGTCAAAGAACATTTCATAAAAGTCTCCCAGGCGATAAAAAAGGATGCAGTCCTTATACTGCTCCTTGGTCTCCATATATTTTTGCATCATTGGTGTCAATTCAGCCATGATTTTCTCCTGTTCTGTAAAAGAATACACGACAAAGCGGACACGCAAAAGCTTGCGTATCCGCATCTATCTTAGCACAAAATATTGAGGTTGTAAATTAAAGAACCCGTCCACAAATGATAGTTTTTGCCCCTTATCCCAACCGTGCGGCGCGCTCCAGTGCATCATCAATATGCGCACACACATTCTCTCTGCCGACCTTGTCCAGGAAACCGCTCTTCTCCATGACGTGCATGGGCTGTTCCCCTACATGGGACAGAATGATCTGGATATTTTTCTTCTTGCAGTCTGTATATAGCTGTTCCAGATTATGCATAGCTGTGGCATCGATAGCGCTCACGCTACGCATACGCAGTACCAGACAATTCATCTTCTCATCCAGCGTGATCTTGAGGATCTTGTCCGCTGCGCCGAAGAACAGAGGGCCGCTGACCTCATAAACCATAGTGTTGTGCGGTACGACTCTTAAAGACAGGCTGTCCGCATCATCCTCATCGTCCACATATTTCCAGCCTTCCACTTCCGTTACATCGCTCATACGTTTCATGAACAGAATGGCTGCCAGCAGGATACCTACCTCAATGGCTACCACCAGATCAAACACAACGGTCAGTACAAACGTGGTCACCAGAACGATGATATCGCTCTTGGGTGCAGTCTTGCAGAGTCCTACGAACTTCCGCCAGTCACACATATTGTATGCCACCATGAACAGGATCGCTGCAATGGTAGGCATGGGGATCAGTGCCGCATAAGGCATCAGCACCACCAGTATTAACAGCAGTGTCACAGAATGTACCATACCTGCAATTGGGGTACGTCCGCCGTTTTTCACGTTGGCTGCGGTTCTGGCAATGGCTCCGGTAGCCGGAATTCCTCCGAACAATGCGGAAGTAATGTTGCCGGCACCCTGGGCGATCAATTCCATGTTGGAGCGGTGTCTACTATTCACCATGCTGTCTGCCACCACACAGGAAAGCAGAGACTCGATAGCCGCCAGAATAGCGATGGTGAAAGCATCCGGCAGGACATTCTGTACGGTCTTCAGGCTGAAGGACGGCAGAGAAATTGTCGGGAGCTTATTGGAGATCTCATACAGATCTCCGATGGTGTTTACATTCATATTAAGCAGTGCTACCATGGCACTTCCCACCAGTACTGCAATCAGTGAAGGGGGAATCTTCTTGCAGAAGCCCGGCAGATACTGCCATACGATCAGGATCAGCAGACTGATCACACCCACCAGAAGGGCCTGCAGATTGGTGGTGGATATAAACTGAAATACCGCTTTTAATTTGTCCATGGTCTCGATCAGCGGCTCTTCACTGACAATGGTCAGTCCCAGGAAGTCCTTGATCTGTCCGATAAAGATCGTCACAGCAATACCGGAAGTAAAACCGGTGGTGATCGTATAGGGGATAAACTTGATCAGATTGCCAAGTCGTAAAAATCCCATCAGTATCAGGATCACACCGGCTAACAGTGTCGCAATGATCAGTCCGTCTATACCGTTCTTCGCCACAATACCGGCTACGATAGTGGCAAATGCCGCAGTAGGACCTGCGATCTGTACGCGGCTGCCACCCAGGAAAGAGATCACAAAGCCTGCGGTGATTGCTGTATAGATCCCCTTTTCCGGTGTTACCCCGGAAGCCAGTGCCAGTGCAATGGATAAGGGCAGAGCAATGATCGCCACAATGATACCTGCGATCACATCTTTTACAAACTGTTCTTTCGTGTAGCTTTTCATCACGGAGAAAAGCTTGGGTTTTAGTTTTTCCATAACAATCTCCTTAATAATACAAAACTCGTGTGAAATTATAAAATTTTTATAAAATCACACGGGTCTTATCATAGCTCTATTTTTTAAGCTTTGCAAGACTTTTTTATTATTTTAAAGCTATTTTAAACCTATTCTACAATACGGTTTTTACCGTTATTTTTGGCAG
>ERZ780207.2119-NODE-2119-length-15046-cov-161.368554_pt1 | contig 15046 bp, 11 predicted proteins | sample MGYA00510977_ERZ780207 | MGnify/ENA primary metagenome ERZ780207 (study PRJEB29588, sample SAMEA2151383) | human gut metagenome | biome: human gut; feature: human-associated habitat; material: faeces | place: Denmark | collected 2008/2010 ... | reverse complement strand
CCTGATTGAGTAGCGTACCGCTCTTTCTCACATTCACCGTGAAGTTAGCCTTCTCCCCTACCCGGTAATTCCAGTCCTGATGGTCAGGAGTTACCGTTACCACGATGTTGTTTCCTCTGATTTGTGCGCTGAGGCTTGAAGTCCCCAGCACACTCATCAGAACACCTATAATTATTAACCTAAAAACATTTGCTATACGATGATTCATATTGCCGTTGGTAATCTTGTTAGTTAAACATTCTGTTTTACGGTTGCAAAGTTAGGCATAATTTCCGATATATCCGTGTATTATTTTGCTGAATAAACATACTTTGTTGCAAAGGCAGAAAAATATTCGGAAATATCTGAAAAAAGAAATAAGAATTGATGCACATCAAGTCAGAAAAAGCAAAGAAAACAACAAAATACACACTCTTTTCAACTCAAGAATTGACCGAAAACAACCAAAGACCAATTAACAAAGCACAAAAGGTTACGACAATTCATATAATAAATAATGTACGCGTACCTTATATATAATAGATAAATAATAGAATAATCAATATAAATCAACCATCAAGTAAATAAATTGTAACGCTAACACTTAATCTTTAATAAATATGATGAAAATTACATTTTATTTTCACTAAAGCAGAAAAGTATTAGTAATCAGCAAAATATGTACAAGCTATTTTGCAAAAAATAGCTATCTTTGCAGCAGATTTACAAAATAGCCTAAAGGTTTAGAATCAACAATATAAAAACAAATAAATATAATCACAACAATGGAAAAAGTAAATGCAACCTAGAGCTAGCCTCTAGCCTTTTCTTCTCATCAGAAAAAGATGACGAAGGAATAATCAGAGAGCAATAATCCGATTTGGATTCTTTCCCGTATCGATCATATAAGTGAAAGAGCCAAACTGTTTTAACCAACTAACAAAAATTGTATGAACTTTAAAAGTAGAGAAAAGTTGCTTGCTAGTGTAGCTGCCCTGAGTCTTCTCGGCATCTCCCCTCAGCAAACTTTCGCAGCCCAGATCACAACGAATTAGGCTGTGCAACAGACCAAGAAGATTACTGGTAACGTATCCGATGCAACGGGTCCTATCATCGGTGCAACAGTAAAAGTGAAAGGCACAAGAAATGCCGCAGTGACAGACTTTGATGGTAACTACACACTGAATGTAGGTGCCGGACAGACTGTAGAGGTAACTTACGTAGGCTATGTTACCAAAACTTTCAAAGTAGGAGGCCAAAACAAGTACGACATCACTTTGGTAGAAGACAACAACAGTCTTGACGAGGTGGTAGTTGTAGGTTATGGTACCATGAAGAAGAGCGACATCTCAGGAGCTTCTGTTTCCATGGGAGAAGACCAAATCAAAGGTTCTATTATCACAAACTTAGACCAGAGTTTCCAAGGTCGCGTTGCCGGTGTCACATCCGTAGCGACTTCAGGTGCTCCAGGTTCTTCTACCTCAATCCGAGTTCGTGGACAGTCTACCATCAATGCTGGTGCAGAACCACTTTATGTCATTGATGGTGTCATCTTCCAGGGCGGCGGTTCAAGTGGTAGTTCATTAGGTTTGGGAGATGCCTTAGGAAATGGTTCTGTTTCTACCGTATCACCAATGTCAACTATCAACCCAGCCGATATCGTCAGTATGGAAATTCTGAAGGATGCTTCTGCTACAGCCATCTATGGTGCCCAGGGTGCAAATGGTGTTGTACTTATCACAACCAAACGGGGTAAGATTGGAGAAGCAAAATTTACATACGACGGCATGGCTGCATGGCAATACCAGGGAAAGCGTATTGACATTCTGAATCTTCGTGAATTCTCAGAATATTATAATGATTTTGTAAACAACGGATGGATTTCACAGGATCAGGCACGTCCTGATTTCTCAGACCCATCTATCTTGGGTCGAGGAACCAACTGGCAGGACGCTGTATTCCGCACAGCTTTCCAGCACCAGCATCAGGTTGCTGCACAAGGTGGTACAGAAAAGGTTAAGTACTATGTTAGTGGCGGTATGATGGATCAGGATGGTACTATCATCGGTTCTAACTTCAAGCGTTTGAACGTACGTGCCAATCTGGACGCTCAACTGAAGAAATGGTTCAAGATAGGTATGAATACTACATACACAAGAACCAAGGAGCGCCTGCTCCATGCTGATGGTACAGAAGGTGTTATTACATACGCATTGACTACACCTCCAGATATTGCAATCTATGACGTAGACGGAAACTATACATCTGTAGTACGTGACGGCTGGTCTTCACCAAACCCTATTGCACAGGCATTGAGCAAGGATATCACCATGAAGCGCAACAAGCTGACCGGTAACATTTTTGCAGACATTACTCCTATAAAGAACCTCACCTGGCATACAGAGTTGGGTTACGACTTGTCATGGAGTGATGCAGAGGTCTTTACACCTACTATGCACTTAGGCAACTGGAACCAGGACACAAACTTTGCAAGCTGGCAGAAGAATACAAGCAAGTATTGGCAGTTTAAGAACTACATTACTTATAATGGAAGTATCAAAAAGCATTCTTTCACAGCCATGCTGGGTCAGGAAGCTTGGGAGGGCACTGAAAAAGTAAAATCCACTTTCAGATTGAAAGTTAATGACGAATAAATCGTGGTTTTATCCTTCTTTTTCTGTCAAATACAGCCTTATTAAGGCGATTTATAGAAAGAGAAGTTATAAATCGTAACATTTTTCCGTTTTAGTCCTTAAAAATGGGGACTTTTTCAGTGCCCTCCTTGGCGCAGTGACTGGGATTATACCTATCAGGCAAACGCTAATTTGCCAAACAATACAATCCATTTGCCATCTTTGGGTTCCAGCACTCCTAGTATCAAGTCTGGTTTCGGTGTTACAACAATGTCATCATTCTTTACACGTGAGACATACAACTACGATGACCGTTATTTAGCAACATATACATTCCGTCGTGACGGAAGTTCTAACTTCGGTCCTGAAAACCGTTGGGCTTCATTCCACTCATTCGCAGCAAGCTGGCGTTTCTCTAACGAGAAGTTTATCAAGAGCATCGCAGGTAAATGGTTGAGCAATGGTAAGATTCGTATTGGCTGGGGTCAGACTGGTAATGCCAATATCGGTGCTTACAAATGGGGTACTACCGTAACCAAGTTCCTTGTTGGTCAAACAAGCGTAGCATACCGTCCTACCAATATTCCAAACACTTCTATCAAGTGGGAAACTCAGGAACAGACCAATATCGGTCTCGATCTTGGACTCTTCAATGATAAGATTGGTTTCACTCTCGACTGGTACAACAAGGTTTCCAACGATATGCTGATGCCTTTACAGTTGCCTTCATATATGGGTACTCAAGGCAATGGTTCTTCACGTCTTAATGCACCTTGGGGTAACTACGGTAAGATCAAGAACACCGGTTTCGAGTTGGCAGTAAACGCTCATCCTATTGCTAACAAGAACTTCTCTTGGGATACAGAGTTCAACATTTCTTGGAACAAGAACAAACTGGTAGGTCTCAGCGGCACAACCAATGCCAACATCATTGGCTATGGCCAGTGGAACGACGTTGTCTGTGTTAGTAACATCGGCAAACCTCTCTATCAATTCTGGGGATATCAGACCGATGGCGTATACAAGGATTTTGAAGATATCAAAAACTCTCCTAAGCCTAAGAGCTACAAGGAAGGAGCCCTGAATAAGGGAACAACCGTATGGCCAGGCGATATCAAGTTTAAGGATATTTCAGGTCCTGACGGAAAGCCTGATGGAGTTATCGACGATTACGACAAGACTTACATCGGTAATCCACAGCCTAAATATACATTTGGTTGGACCAACACATTCCGTTATAAGGACTTCGACCTGACATTGTTCGTCAGCGGTTCTGTAGGAAACAAGGTTATGAACTACCTGAATATCAGCATGAGCAAGATGAACAATGCCTGGGTAAACCAGAGTGCAAGTGTAAAGAATCATGCCGTACTGGCTCCAATTGATCCGAACAAGGACTACAGTAATGGTTATAAAGGCAACAATGCCAATACCGTATACAACTGGTATGATGACGTAGACAACATCTATGTAGTAAACGCAGGAACCAACATTCCACGTCTTGCTATCGGTGACCCAGCCGGAAACTCTAGCGTTATCAGTGACAGATATGTTGAAGATGGATCATACTTGAGAATGAAGAATATCACTTTAGGTTATACATTGCCTAAAAAGTATGCAAGATACCTTCATATTGAGAGTTTGAGAGTATATGCAAATATACAGAACCTCTTCACTATTACCGGTTACGACGGTTATGATCCAGAAGTAGGTGCAAGTACATCCGATTCACAGGGATACAGCTTCGGTGTAGATAACGGACGTTATCCTTCACCAACGGTATATTCTTTCGGTATCAACCTTGCTTTCTAATTAAATAACAAAAGAATAAACAATTATGAAAAAATACAATATATATAAAACGGCCGTTTGCGCATTCGTCTTGGGTCTCAGCTTGTCTTCTTGCGGGGACTTTCTGGATCAGCCAGACAATTCCAACTACAATGCAGACACGTTCTATAATGGTGATGCAGAGTGCTATCAAGGCGCCAATTCTCTGTACAGTATGCCATGGTATGATTTCCAAAGAGGTTTCTTCAAAGTTGGTGAAGTAATGTCAGGAAACTATTATTGGTGGGGAAGTGAAGATACTCAATACTGGAACTGTAACGTATCTGCCAACAATGCCAACCTGAAAGATATGTCTTATTCACTTTGGACAGTCAATGCCTACGCCAACACCATTTATGATAAACTGAAAGGTGCCAACGCAAGCGCAAGCGTTAAGAGTGCATGTATGGGAGAATGCCTGACATGGAAAGCTATGGCATACTTCTATCTTGTACGTACATTCGGTGCAGTGCCAATCATCCATAATAACACTGACATTATCGGTGCCGGTACATACAATGACCAGTATAAGGCCAACATAGAGGATGTATACGATTACATCATCATGACCTTGAAAAAAGCCATTGAACTGTTACCGGAAAAAGATCCTACAGGTCTTGGACGTATTGATAAATACAGCGCAGAAGGCTTGCTTGCCAAGGTTTACCTGACAAAGTCTGGTTTCGATCCAGCAACTACAACTTACGAACAGGGAAGTGTGGCATATATCAAGACCACCAATCACCAGCGCAACCAGGAAGATCTTGACAACGCTGCCAAATATGCAAAGGATGTTATAGACAATAGTGGCAGAAGTTTGGAACCTGCAGCCAATTTCCCAGCAATGTTCTACAGCGCATACAAAGGTCCTGAATCACTCATCGCATGGCACTGGCGTGCCACACGTGACCCTTGGACATCTCAAAACTCACTTCAAAGTGACCTCGCTATTTCGGGTTTCGATGAAACAGGTAACAACTGGGGAGGATGGGCTGGTCCATCAGTAGACCTGATAGAAGCTTTCGGAGATAATCCAACAAGCCAGACTAGAAACAACACCGACATCCGCCGTAAGGCTACCATGATTATGGCTGGTGATAAATACGACTATTTCTACACAGACTGTGGCGGTTTCGATTTCTTGAAGCATGTATATAAAGGTTATGAGAAGCATCAAGGCAATGGTGAACTCCAGACTCCAACAGGAGCACAATGTGCAAAACATCTTGTTGGTGATAAAGCCGACCATAACTTGCATATAGGCTGCGACTTTGATGTGATGGCTTATGGTAACTATACTCAGCTGTTACGTCTTGCAGATGTTTATCTCATCTATGCAGAAGCCAAGATTGGCAATGCAGGCTCAACAACAGATGCATCTGCCATTGATGCATTCTACAAAGTTCGCAACCGTGCGGTATCTACATACGAACGTCCGTCATCTATCAGTTTCGAAGATGTATGGAAGGAGCGCAGATTGGAGTTAGCACTTGAGGGCGATCGCTGGTATGATTACGTACGCAGATTCTACTTCGATCCTGATGCAACAATTGCTGAGTTGAACGCACAGAAGAGAAATGAGTATTATGGTCTGAATGCGCTCTATGAGACATGGTACAACAAGGGTAGCTATGATGGTCCTTGGAACTTGAACAGCGATGTAAGATACAATGATGATCCTGGTAAGCATCAGAACGTTCAAGTGAGCAGTTTTACCATCCCATTCCCTACAGAAGATGCAACCATGAACCCTCATTTGCTGGAGGCACCACAGCATGTTGACATTTCTCAGTTTACTTATTAATATAAGAAACCTCAAAAACAGAACAATTATGAAGCTAAATAATAAAATATTAAGTATCATGCTTCTTGGAGCTACAGCTTTTACAGGTCTCAGTATCACAAGTTGTGTGGATGAGCCTGACAAATATGAAATAGCTGGTGGAACTCCTTCTATTGATTACGTTCGCCTGTGCGATGTAACCAAGAAAGATTCCATGTTAACTGGAGCATACATGGGTACAAGTATCTGCCTGGTCGGTAACAACTTGAGAAGTATAACAAAAATGCTCTTCAACGACCAGCAAGCCATTTTGAATACAAGTATGATTACAGACCATACCTTGATTGTAGATGTACCAAAGACTCTTACTGACAATCCTACCAATAAGATCTACATGTACAACAAGGATGGTGAGTGTACTGAATATGACTTCAAGACGCTCGTACCAGAACCGGTGGTAACATCATTGAGCAATGAGTTTGCAAAAGATGGCGAAACCGTAACCCTGAAAGGTGACTACCTGCTGGATTACGAGAATGCTCATCTTAAAATCACATTCCCAGGCAACGTAGATGTTACAGATTTCAAGAGCATTTCCAAGAGTGCCGTTACTTTTGTGGTACCAGAAGGTGCACAGAAAGGATTTGTCACAGTAGAAAGCATGTATGGAAAAGGTAAGTCTAAGTTCTATTTCCGTGACGACCGCTGCATACTCTTCGACTGGGATAATGACGGAGATGACGCAATAGCAACAGGTCATGGCTGGCGTGATGGAATTCAAAATGGTAACCGTATGAGGAATGATGTTGAAGGAGTTCAGCCTCTTGACGGAAATTACTACTACTTAGGAGGCAAGACCGTTAATTTCGATTCATGGGCTGAAGATGAATACTCATTCAACTACTGGCCAGAGCCGGCTGCAGGTTATCCTGAGTTGAACTCGCTGATGAAATGGGATGATGTTGACAACATGCAAGTGAAGTTTGAGGTTAACATTCCTAATGATTGGACAGGCTTGTCATTACAGGTATATTTTACCGGTAACGACCAGGTAACATACTCAACAGGCAACAACAACTATCTTGCAGATGACAAGTTTCCACGTGCACTTTGGACTCCATGGTATGGAGCAACCAACAACACATTCAGCACTTCAGGAAACTGGCAGACTGTTTCTATTCCATTATCAGAATTTGCATACGACAGATATGGAAACAAATTGGGTGGTTTGAAGTTTGAGAATCTCACAGGTATGACCATGTTCCTCTATACAGGACCATACAAAGAGGCTACTGTAGAATGCTCACCAACAATTTGCGTTGATAACATTCGTGTTTGCCCTATCAATGAATAAAATTTGCTGATGCTGGCAGCCATCCAACTGCCAGCACTGCAAACAAACAAAAACAATAAACGTCAATCATTATGAAAAGACATAATAAATCTTTCCTCTGGTTGGTTCTGCTACTGATATGCAGTACATTTGCGTTCACATCATGCGATCGTGATGACTTGAACACCGACCAGTATGGCAATGAAATATCTGTATTATCATACGGTCCAAACCCTGTACTCCGTGGGGGTGTCCTTACTTTCAAGGGAGCCAATCTTGACCAGATTACAGAAATAGATCTTCCTGGTGCAGAAGCTATTACCAGCATTAATGTTGTTACATCAGGAAAAAACTCAGAAATCAATATTGAAGTTCCTGCAGAAAAATGTGAACCAGGTATTGTTACATTGAAGACCGCCAAGAATGGTGAAATCAAGACACTTACCCCAATCACATACATTGAGAATTTGAAATTCACAGGTTTCTACGTAGGTGAAAACAAGGAAAACCTGGTAGGAAATGTTGGAGACGTCCTCACTATTGAAGGCGATTATCTCAACAATATTACATCTGTCATTTTTGCCAATGGCGCGACTATGGATGCCGAGAGTTTTAAATCTCAGACACGCTATCAGATTCAGTTGGTTATCCCAGCAGAAGCAGGAGAAGGCAGATTCCAGATTAGCGATGGAAACAACTATATGTATTCTGAAGGTGCTTTAAGTATCAATGCTCCTGAAATCGATGCAAACAATGCTATCGGTAAGTCTCTCATCAAGGCTGGTGAAACAGAGGTCCTCAGAGGTACTTCACTTGACCAGATTGCAAGTATTGAGTTGAATGGTGCAACCGTAGAAGCAGCTGACTTCAAGTCACAAACAGCTTCTGAGATTACCTTCATTATCTCTTCTAAGGTAGCAGACGGTGAAATTACAGCTGTAACAAAAAGCGGTATAAGAATTCCTTTCGGTGAGATTACAACCGTTGTTCCTAGCCAACTCGTTGCAACTCCTTCCCCTATCAAGAATGGTGAAGAGATAACTATCAGCGGTAAGGATATGGATCTGATTACAGGTATCGCATTCCCTAACGCCAAGGAATCTAAACTTAACAAGGTAGAGACAACAAAGGTTACTTCTACAGTACCAGAGGATGCACAGGAAGGCGACATCACTTTGAGTCTTGATAATGGCAAGACTGTAACAGTAGCCTATACATTGGTTAAGCCAACCGTTACCGCTTGCGCTCCTGCAGCCATCACAGCTGGCGAGAAGACCATCATCAAGGGTACAGATCTCGACCTCGTGAAGAGCATCACCTTCCCTGGCGATGTAGAGCAGACCGTAACCGACTTCAAGGGTACCGCCAATGCCATCGCAGTGACAGTTCCTACAGCTTGCGCCGGTTCAGGCTTCAAGCTCAACCTGAAGAATGGTACTACTGTCAACATCGATGGTCAATTGAGCATTAAGGCAGCAACAGATCCAGCTATTGCATCTGTTACACCAGGTGAGGCTATCGCAGGTTCAACCATCACCATCACTGGGAAGAACTTCCAGAACATCCAGAACCTCTATATCGGTTCTTACAAGGTAAACCGCTATACTTCTCGTACCAATACTGAGATTGTATGCCAGGTTCCAGCCAATGCTGAAGTTGGCACCTACAAGATCGTGATGGAAGACCCAGACGGCAACAAGATTGAAGGTCCTGAGTTCAAGGTGGTTCCTGCAGAAAAGGATATCGCAGAACTTGTAACGAATATGGATAATGGGAAAATAACATATCCATTTGATTTCTCATGGTCAAGTGGTAGTGGAAAATTCTATTTGACCAAAGAAGTATTTGAGAAAGTAAAGGTAAAAGTTGGTTCTAAGTTGATTGTGTACAAAGACCCTACCGTCAAGGGACAAGTACAGATCAATAAGAATAAAGATGGTTGGCCAACTATAACAACTATTGCAGATTGGGATCCTTCAAAAAGTAAACTTGAATATGTTTTTGATGAAACAGCTGTAGATGTTGCACACTCATGTGGCTTTGCTATTCAGGGCGAATTGACAGGCGTTACCAAGATTACTATCCTCCCATAAGATAGAAATATTTAACATAAAAAACGCATTTATGTGAAATATAATTTGTAAATTTGTGGCGTAGTTATATCAACTGCGCCACATTTTTAATTAAAACCAAAACATCAACCCGATATGAAGAAAATAGCATTATCCTTACTGATAGCTCTGAGCTGCATCTCAGCCAAAGCTGCAGACGGCAAGTCGCTGTTCGTATCATTCAACGATGGTAGCAAGATAGAGTTTGCACTGAGCACTCTACCGGAAGTAACCTTCGGAGATGATAAGATGACTGTAAAATCTACAGCTACTACTGCCAGTTACGAACTATGGAAGGTTTCCACCTTCACTTATGGTACAACAACAGGCATCAAGCAGGTAGAAACCAACAACAAGTTTGCCTTCGAAGGTGACCGTATCATCGTGGATGGTACCAACAACAAGGTAAGCGCCTTCGCACTGGATGGAAAAGCCATCAAACTCTCTCCTATCACAGCTGGCGACAAGACCATCATCAATCTCAGTGAATTGACACATGGTATCTATATTATCAAAATCAATAACAAATCCATAAAAGTAGCAAGACAATGAAAAAACTATTACTCTCACTCCTGGCAGTAATGATTTCATTCACAGCCTTGGCACAAACGAAAGGAGACAAATTGACCATCAACCTCAAGAATGGAAAGACAGAAGCATGGGATCTGACAGCAGATGGAAAGGCTCCAGTTTCTAAAATCACACACTCTGCAGATGGTAAAGTGGGATTCGTGATGACGGGGATGGAAGACGTTGGTGCTTTCGAGACCTACGACATCAACGACATCAACAATATCTCCTTCTCTATCTATCACGAAAGCGAAGTAGGCGATGTTACTCTCGCCGACCCTTCAGCTACTGAAAAGACCAAGCGACTCTACAAATATCTGCAGCTGAATTATGGCAGCAAGACCATCTCTTCGGTCATCGCCAACGTTAACTGGAACACCAAAGAGGCTGATAAGATTTATAAGGCAACAGGCAAATATCCTGCCATGAACTGCTATGATTTTATCCATATCTATGTTCCTAAGCAGGGTTCAAACGGCTGGATCAACTACAACGACATCACTCCTGTAACCAACTGGGCAGACCAGGGCGGACTGGTATCGCTGATGTGGCACTTCAACGTGCCTAAGACAGAAAGCACAGTTCCAGGAACTAATGGCAGTGGCGTGACCTGCACCCCATCCGAAACCACCTTCAAGGCAGCCAACGTATTTACTGCTGGCTCTTGGGAGAACAAATGGTTCTATCAGGAGATGGACAAGGTGGTGGAAGTTCTGCAGAAGTTGCAGGATGCAGGCGTTGTTGCCGTATGGCGACCATTCCATGAGGCTGCCGGTAATGCCTGTCTGAAATCAGGTGACAGCTGGGGTAAGTCCTGGTTCTGGTGGGGATATAATGGTGCTGAAACTTACAAGAAGCTTTGGCAGACCATGTTTGATTACTTCCAGGACAAGGGAATCCACAACTTGATTTGGGCTTGGACTACACAGAACTACAATGGCGATGCAAATACCTATAACAATGATGCCGACTGGTATCCTGGCGACAAGTATGTAGATATCATCGGTCGCGACCTCTACGGTTATAATGCAACCAAGCAGTCTCAGGAGTTCAAGGAGATTCAGGCACGCTATCCTGGTAAACTCATCGCTCTGGCTGAGTGCGGAACTGATGCCAACAACAATACAGCTACAGCAGGTATTGACGAAGCTTGGAACGCTGGCGCGAAATGGAGCTTCTTCATGCCTTGGTATGGAAGCAACATGCCATCCAACGACTGGTGGAAGGCAGCCATGAACAGCAAGAACGTGATTACCCGTGACCAGGTAAACCTGAACGCAAACTACGTAGAGGAAAGCGCAGTGGATGCAGTGAAGAACATGGGCATCGGTACCAATTTCGGCAACTGCACAGATGTAGTAGCCATGTGGATGAACATGAACAGCAATTCTGTTACTGATTTCGAGAAAGCTTGGGGACAGGAGCCAACGACCAAACCGATGGTAGATTTCCTGAAGAAGAACGGTTTTAATTCCGTCCGCATCCCCGTTACCTGGTTCCAGCACATGAAGGCAGACGGAACCGTGGATGAAGCCTGGATGAACAGAATACAGGAAATCGTAGATTACGTCATTGATAACGGAATGTACTGCATCCTGAATGTTCACCATGATACAGGTGCAGACGATGAGAAAGTAAAGCACTGGATCAAAGCTGATGAAGCCAACTATAAGGAGAACAAGGAGAAGTTTGAATATCTCTGGACTCAGATTGCCACCCGTTTCAAGAACTACGACCAGCACCTGCTCTTCGAAGGCTACAACGAGATGCTAGATGCTGACAACACCTGGAATGCGCCAAAGAATGCTAGCAGCTACAAAGGTTTGAACGATTATGCCCAGAGTTTCGTGAATGCAGTACGTGCTACCGGTGGCAACAACGAGACCCGCAACCTCATCATCAATACCTATGCTGCAGCTAATGGTGATGACGTATTGAGCAATCTCACCATCCCTACAGATAAGATAGAAGGCCATATCGCCGTAGAAGTACACACCTATGCTCCATGGGATTGGTTTGCCCAGAAAGGCAAGTGGGATGCTTCCTGCAGCAATGATATCAAGAATATGTTCACCCGCCTGAAAAATAAGTTCATCAGCAAGGGCATTCCTTGCATCATCGGTGAATATGGTACACACGGAAGCAAGAGTGTCAGCAAAACCAGTTCTGCTAGCGAGATTCAGGCTGCTGCCGACCAGGCAGCCGACATCGTGAAGCAGGCAAAGGCATACGGCGTAGCGACCTTCTACTGGATGAGCATCTTCAGCGAAAAAGACAGAACGGTTCCTCAGTGGACACTCCCTACAGTAGTAGAAGCTATGAAGAAGGCATATAACGAATAACAAATTATGAGAATCAAATATATTATATTGATGTTCGCGGCCCTCCTGGCTTTCTCTTCATGCGGTGAGAAGAAAAAGAAATCGTATGACGAGATTGCCATGAGCGGTCTCACAACCCGCACAGAGAATCTGAAAACCAACATCAAGGCGTATGCCAACAAAGGTACGCTGATAGGCCAGATGTATGGAACCTTAACCGGAATAGGCTGGAACCGCTGGCAATGTGACAGCGACCGATGCGACTTGAAAACTCTCTGCGGTTACAGACCGGCTGCAAATGGATATGAGTTGGCTGGCATTGAAAATGGAAAATCACAGAACATAGACGGCGTTCCGTTCAAGGCTATCAGGGAAGATGTGCTGAAACACTTCCGTAAGGGAGGCTTACTCATCATGAACTGGACAATGCCTGATTATAACGGCAATAATGATATGCTGGAGGAATATACCAAACAGGTTGCCAAATATCTTGATACACTGCAAGATGGTTATGGTATCAAAGCACCTGTAGTACTCAATCTTCTTCCTATAGACGGTAAGACATGGTACTGTAAACTCAGCAAAGACGACTATATCAGTCTTTACAAGAAGATACAGGATCTCTTGGATGACGAGGATGTAACGAATGTAGTTTATAGTTATTCTGAAACCTACCAGCCGGGCAAGAATCTGATGGATCGCTATCCGGACAACAAGATTGATGTGATCAACGTGACATATCTGCAAAGCAAAAATGCCATCGATCTCCCACTCTACCAGAAGAGCATCAAGGAGATTGTGAAGCAGGCTCTGCCTTTTGCCCAAGACCACAACAATGCCTTCGGACTGACAACAGGAGTAGAATCTATTGGTGATTCCAGTATTTTTTCAGAGACATTGCTTACAGTACTCAAGCAGCATCACATAGCTTACCTGATGTTTGGCAGAAACCAGGGAGAACCGATTGAGGAGCATTACTATACTCCATATCCTGGTGTATCGAACAAGAAGACTCATGGGTTCATGGAAATGATAAATGATGAAGTTTGTGTTTTCCTGGAAAAGCTAAACGGACTATATCTTGAACATTAATCAATTGTTCGAAACGGATAAAATCAAAAAGAGAGGGCATTCACATACCCTCTCTTTTCTTTTCAACAAACTAAAAATATAACTCTATACTATTTCTGAACATACTTTTTACCGTTCTTGATTACTACACCATTATAAGATGCGTTAACCTGCTGACCAGCGAGGTTGTAAACCGGAGCATTCTTAGCAGCTGGTGCTACAAGGGTATTTGATATATTAGTTGAAGTATTATCTTCCAATAATACATAAGCGTGAGCTAACTTGCAATTATTATAGATATTGAAAGTTACACCACCCTTATGATATTCACCATCAACATAAGCATCTGTACCATTTTTTGCAGCCTTCTTGAAATCACCAACAGTAACAAAGATATCAAAATTCTTACCATCAGCTGCCTTCAATTCATAGGTTGGACTCCAATTATCAGAATTGGCAAATCCACCAATACCCCAACCATTGCGAGATGCATAAGGATCTGTCGTATTCTCGAAGCTTAGTTTCACCTTTGTATCATCAGCATATTTGTCAAATTCTGAAGCCAAAATAGTATGACCTTCAACCAATGTCAATTCAACCTCAGTCTGCTTAACCGCATTTTGGAAATAAGCACTCTTGAAAGTGACAGTCTTAGGAGCTCCATCTACACACTGCAAATAAATCTGGCAAACAACGTTCTTATGATCAGCATTCAGTGGAACAGTAATCTTATTGTCGGTACCCATTGCAGTTGAGCAAATTGCTTTACCATCATCACCTTTGGCATCATATTCTACAACAACCTGAACATTAACCTTATCAGAATTTTCAATCTCTAACACGAAATCATCGTAATCAGAGCAATCCTTACTGCCAAGCCACCATCCTGGGCGATAGCTCCAATTTTCATGGAATGTAATAATTTTGGTCGTTGCATCATACCAAACTGTTTCACCATCCTTCACATTGTTGTTTGGCTCTCCAATATCAAGAGTAGCTGCGTTAGCAAACATAGCAAATAATACGCCACACACGAGAGTAAATAACTTTTTCATAAGCTCTTAATTTTTTTTTATAGGTTTAAATATTGTTTTTAGAATCAATACGTTTATTGGTTCTTTTCGGTGGCAAATATACGACAAAAGTAGCGAAATACATGATATTATCTTGCTCATTATCAATACTATTCTTTCTACATGCCATTTTTTTTAGAATTTGATGCAATTTATCTAAACTAAACTTTCACATGTGATTTAAGTACGGGCTGAAGGCCGTTTCTGTGTTGGTCTCATGTTTGCCTTCAACTCTGCCTTCTTCCATACTTCCGGGAAAAGTTGCTGAAAAAGTTTTATGGTTGCATGCAAGCACATGAAGAAGAATACTCAAGTGGTTCAGTCAGCTAACTCAAGTGGTTC
>ERZ780207.2115-NODE-2115-length-15070-cov-2.643889_pt1 | contig 15070 bp, 18 predicted proteins | sample MGYA00510977_ERZ780207 | MGnify/ENA primary metagenome ERZ780207 (study PRJEB29588, sample SAMEA2151383) | human gut metagenome | biome: human gut; feature: human-associated habitat; material: faeces | place: Denmark | collected 2008/2010 ... | reverse complement strand
AGAGAAATTTTTAGAGACCAAGGAACGTGTCAGCAAGATCCATGAGTTGGCAACGGATCTTAAGACGATGACAGAGAATCCTGAATTGCAGGAAAAGATCAATGCAATTGAGGAGATATCCAAAGCAATCTATGAAAGTTATTGAGAGAGCAGTGTTTGCCTGGAGGTAATGTATGGCATTTGAAAGTTTATCTGATAAATTGCAGAATGCATTTAAAAAATTGAGAAGCAAAGGCTCCCTGACGGAAGCTGATGTCAAAGAGGCTATGAAAGAAGTAAAACGTGCGTTGTTAGAGGCGGATGTCAACTTCAAAGTAGTGAAACAATTTATTAATTCCGTGAGTGAACGTGCGATTGGTGAAGATGTACTGAAGGGATTGAATCCGGGACAGATGGTTATCAAGATCGTGAAGGAAGAGATGGATAAGCTGATGGGCTCTGAGACAACAGAGATCAAGCTGTTACCTTCGAACGAAGTAACCATCATCATGATGTGTGGATTACAGGGTGCAGGTAAGACGACAACGGTTGCCAAACTTGCAGGAAAATATAAAGAGCGCGGTAAGAAATGTCTCCTTACTGCCTGTGATGTGTATCGTCCGGCTGCGATTAAGCAGTTAGAGATCAATGGTGAGAAACAGGGAGTTCCGGTATTTACAATGGGAACACAGAATTCACCGGTTGATATTGCAAAAGCGGCAGTAGAACATGCTGCCAAGAATAATATACAGATTGTATTTTTGGATACAGCAGGTCGTTTGCATGTCGATGAGTCCATGATGCAGGAATTGCAGGAGATCAAGAAGAATGTGAATGTCACATATACGATATTGACAGTTGATGCCATGACCGGTCAGGATGCAGTGAATGTTGCAACCAGTTTTAATGAACAGATCGGTATTGATGGTGTGATTCTTACGAAGTTAGATGGTGATACCCGTGGTGGTGCTGCACTTTCCATTCGTGCGGTAACCGGTAAGCCAATATTTTATGTTGGTATGGGTGAGAAACTTTCGGATTTGGAACAGTTTTATCCGTCCAGAATGGCAAGTCGTATTCTTGGTATGGGAGATGTAGAATCGCTCATTGAGAAAGCACAGAGTGCAATTGACGAAGAGAAAGCCAAAGAAATGGAACAGAAGATGAGAAAAGCATCTTTTGATTTCAATGATTTTTTAGATAGTTTAGCCCAGATGGAGAAGATGGGAAGTATGCAGGACATGCTTTCAATGATTCCGGGAATGGGCAATCAGCTTAAGAATGTGGAGATTGACGAGAAACAGATGAACCGGCCGAAAGCCATCATTTTGTCAATGACCAAAGAAGAGAGATCCAATCCGAATATCATCAATCCGAGCCGGAAACGCAGAATAGCGGCAGGTGCTGGTGTGGATATCAGTGAAGTGAACCGTCTGATCAAACAGTTTGAACAGATGCGCAAGATGATGAAACAGATGTCCGGAATGATGGGTGGTAAGCGTGGAAAACGTTTCCGTATGCCATTTGGATTTTAATGTTGGATGTACAAACCGATATGGTTTAGACATATAAGTTATAGCAGTCCGCAGTGTGGACAGGATATGAAGGAGGTGAAATAAGACAATGGCAGTAAAGATGAGATTAAAGAGAATGGGATATAAGAGACATCCTTTCTATAGAGTAATTGTAGCAGATGCACGTTCTCCAAGAGATGGTAGATTTATCGAAGAGATCGGTACTTACGATCCAAATCAGGAGCCAAGCGTAGTTAAGATTGATGCAGATTTGGCAAAGAAGTGGTTAGCTAACGGTGCTCAGCCAACAGATACAGTTGCTAAGCTTTTAAAGCAGGCTGGTATTGAGAAGTAGGACTTGGGAGGTTATTCGTAGATGAAAGAATTGGTAGAAGTAATAGCAAAGTCCCTAGTTGATCACCCAGAGGATGTTGAGGTAATCGAGACCTCAAAAGATGACGCCATTTATGTTGAGCTTAAGGTTGCCCAGGAAGATATGGGTAAAGTAATCGGTAAGCAGGGTAGAATTGCAAAATCTATCCGTACAGTTGTGAAAGCAGCTGCTTCAAAGGGTGATAAGAAGGTAATTGTAGATATCAAATAGTGATATCGCATCTCATGGAAGGTTGTCACACAATGTGTGTGATTATCCTTCCATTTTTTAAATGAGAAGACAGGAACGGAATACAGAAAGGAAAATACATGGAAGATTTATTACAGGTTGGTGTGATCACATCAACACATGGTGTGCGTGGGGAAGTTAAAGTATTTCCGACAACGGACGATAATGCCAGATTTAAAAAGTTAAAAGATTGTTATGTAGAGTATAAGAATGAAATGCTTCCGATCAAAGTACAGGGAGCGAAGTTCTTTAAGAATATGGTTATTTTGAAATTTGACGGAATTGATAATATCAATGACGTAGAGAAATATAAACAATGTAAATTATATGTTGACCGGGAACATGCAGTAGCATTAGAAGAGAATGAGTATTTTATGACAGACCTGATCGGATTACAGGTACAGAAAGAAGATGGTACAGCGCTTGGAACATTGACTGAGATCATTCCGACCGGAGCCAATGATGTATATGTAGTTACGGGCAAAGAGAAAAAAGAATGGCTGCTGCCTGCAATCAGGGAATGTATTCTGAACGTTGATATGGAACATGGAAAAATGACCGTCCGGTTAATGAAAGGAATGGAGGAATAAGATGCATTTTCATATATTGACTTTATTTCCGGAAATGGTGATGGACGGTCTTGGAACCTCGATCACCGGAAGGGCGATGAAAAAAGGTGCTATATCGGTAGATGCAATCAATATACGGGATTATGCACAGAACAAACACGGGCAGGTAGATGATTATCCATATGGAGGCGGTGCCGGAATGGTTATGCAGCCGGGACCGGTGTATCGTGCATATGAGGCGGTAAAAGAACAGATTGAGCAGCGTAAGAGGTTGGAATGTGCAGCTACTGACGATAACGAAACGATGGAATATATTACAGCAGACAAAGGGAAGCAACTTCGTGTGGTTTACATGACACCACAGGGAAAGGTATTTAATCAGGAGATTGCACAGGAACTGGCGCAGGAAGAAGATATGGTGCTGCTTTGTGGACATTATGAGGGAATCGATGAGCGGGTTTTAGACCGCATCGTGACAGATCATATATCCATAGGAGATTATGTGCTGACAGGAGGAGAATTGCCGGCTATGGTGGTGATCGATGCAGTATCGCGTATGGTGCCGGGTGTGCTTCACAATGATGTAAGTGCAGAGTTTGAGACATTTTATGATGATCTGTTAGAATATCCGCAATATACAAGGCCGGAAGAGTTTATGGGAGAACGGGTGCCGGATGTATTGTTGAGTGGACACCATAAGAATATTGAAGCCTGGAGACTGGAACGTTCTATGGAACGTACGAAAGAAAGACGACCGGATCTGTGGGCAAAACATCAGGCAAACCAGAACCGGTAAAACAGAGTCTTATAAGCAGATATAACGGAAAAGGGGGAGATTGTATGGAAATAGGAACGTATGGGTACGAAAAATCAGAATTGCTTACACTTGCAGAACAGATTTATCAATGCAAACATGATATAGAGGATCTGGAACTGGAACTGAATGAAGTACAGTTTCATTATACTTATATTGGAAAACGAAAGGATATTGTAACACACGAAGTGATCTTCCGTCTGCTGTTTATACTGATTTGTACAGGAATATTATATGGGTGCGTGGTTGTTCCGATCATGTTGAAGCTGTTTCTGTTTACCATTCCTTTTTTACTGATTGCTGATTTTATGTTGATCAAAAGAGAAATCAAGATGTTGCTTACCCTTTCGTATAGCAGCAATCCGGAACGCGCCGGAAAGTTTGCACAACATTTTCAAATTGTAACATTTCAAAGTGATACCATTCAGACAAAGAAAAAGATACAGGAATTACAGGAAAGAATCAAGGTCTGCAATGATAAATTAGAGGGATTACAGAAGAAAAAACAGGAATATATAGAAAAACAACAGCAAAAGGAAGAGATTCTTCGGAAAAACGGGATTCTATATGATGAGAAACCGAATGTGCAGAATAGTAAGTTCAACTTGAAGATGGATGATGCGTGGACAAATGATATACAGGAATTAGATGAATACTATCGCAAGGAAGAAGCGTATCTGGGACAATTGCTGGCAAATGTTGATCGGAATATACAATTATATAACAGAGAAATTACGAAAATTGATTCAGAGTTTGAACAATCGAAAAAGTTATTGCTCTTAGCTGTGATCGTTTTTGTACTTGTTGCAATTATCCAGAATTCGCTTAGCGGTGTTGCATATACGGTAAGTGCCATTGTTTGTGTGATCGTCAGCATAATTTCAGTGATAATTCTTGAAAATAAATGCAGGATTCCCATTATCAATTATTATGTAGAACAAAAGAGTCCGTTGTTTGAAGATTATGCATTTACACATAATATGGTTCCGGTCGCAGAAAAACGACAGGAATATATGGAATGCAGAGAAAAATACGAGAAAGAACTGACAGAAGTGAAGAACAAAAGGAAAGCCTTAGATGCATAATGAATTGGGAATTTTCATAAGGAAATTTGCGAAAAATGCTTGCATTTTCATATATGATATGGTACATTGAATAAGTTGTGACTTCTCTCATGTAGAGAATTGCATATATTTTGGATGGTCCTCTGCGAGTTTTTAGAAAACGCACCTTTCTGAATTGGGTGCAACCCTTGCAAGAACGTCTTATATTCTAAGGAGGTTCGTGATGAACGATATTATTAAGAACATTGAAGCTGCTCAGTTAAAGGCAGAAGTTGCAGACTTCAAGGTAGGAGATACTGTTAAGGTATCTGCAAAGGTAAAAGAAGGAAACAGAGAAAGAATTCAGGTTTTCGAAGGAACTGTAATTAAGCGTCAGGGCGGTAGCAACCGTGAGACATTTACTGTTCGTAAGAATTCTAACGGCGTTGGTGTTGAGAAGACATGGCCATTGCATTCTCCAATCGTAGAGAAGATTGAAGTTGTCAGACATGGTAAAGCTAGACGTGCTAAATTATACTACTTACGCGATAGAGTAGGTAAGGCAGCAAGAGTAAAAGAATTAGTAAAATAAGTCGATGGGAAGGGACAAGTACTTCGGTATTGTCCCTTTTTGTTTATGTGTTGGGGTGGTGAACCTTATGGATCAGATATTCCAGGTTTCCTTGTGCAGACCATTCCGATGAGCCTCTTAAATCAGAAATCGTATTCGCCAGAGGGCTCTACGATTTCCTGAGTCTCATCTCCATTGCACAAAAAGAAACTTTCCATATCTGATCCATAAGGCTGCTACACATTCTCAAAGGATACGAAAAGAAGATTAGACCTTAGCAGGGTGCGAAAGATTACGAAAAGAGAGGATACAGGGAGGAACTACGATGAACCTGCGTTTCAGACGAAGTGGATTGGATTTTTCAAGGCGAAGAAGAAAAGTAAATAAGACGTTAGCAAAAGAAGTTGGCACCTGGATTGGTGAGATTGCGATTGCAGTATTGTTTGCACTTGTGTTAGTCTATTTTGTCGGATACCGGGCAGATGTGGTAGGCCCGTCCATGCTTGGCACTCTAGCGGAGGGGGATGAGGTGTTGGTTAACCGCTTTGTATACAAACTGACCCAGCCAAAGACGAATGATATCGTGGTATTTTTTCCAAATGGAAATGAAAAATCACATCTTTATATCAAACGTGTGATCGGAGTTCCGGGAGATACGGTACAGATCAAAAATGGTACGGTTTATGTCAATGGAAAAGTATTTGATGAAAAAATAGAGGCAGCTTCGATCGAGCATGCCGAATTAGCAGAAGATGAGATAGAGGTTGGCGAGGACGAGTTCTTCGTGTTAGGAGATAATCGTAACAATAGTGAGGACAGTCGGTACGCCAATATCGGAAATGTAAAAAAGGAATATATTGTGGGGAAGGCATGGTTTATCGTTTCCCCGCTGAAAGATTTTGGATTTGTAAAGTAGAGGTGAGAATATGCAGTTTCAGTGGTATCCGGGACATATGACAAAGGCAAAACGCCAGATGCAGGAAGATATAAAGCTTATTGACCTGGTTATCGAACTGGTAGATGCCAGAATCCCGATGAGCAGTAGGAATCCGGACATTGATGAGCTTGGAAAAAATAAAGCAAGACTGATCCTTTTGAATAAATCGGATTTAGCAGATAAAGATGCAAGTGAAGCATGGATGGAATTTTTTAAGGAAAAAGGCTATTTTGCCGTTAAAGTAGATGCAAGGAATAAAGGCTGTATGAAAGCCATTTCGGCTGTCATTGCAGAAGCCTGTAAGGAAAAGACGGAGCGGGACAGAAAACGTGGGATCAAGAACCGTCCGGTCCGTGCAATGGTGGTTGGAATCCCGAATGTCGGAAAATCCACATTTATCAATACCTTTGCAGGAAGAGCCTGCGCAAAGACCGGAAATAAGCCGGGAGTTACAAAAGGAAAACAGTGGATCCGTCTGAATAAGAGTGTGGAACTCTTAGATATACCGGGAATCCTCTGGCCGAAATTTGAGGACCAGCAGGTGGGACTGCGTCTGGCACTGATTGGTGCAATTAAGGATGAGATTTTAAATATCGATGAGCTGGCACTGGAGCTAATTGCTATTTTAACAGAACACTATCCGGGAGTATTGCATACACGCTATGAGGTAGAGGAAGAGCAGACACCTGCAAACATCATAGAGCAGATTGCCGTAAAGAGGAATTGCATTCAGAAGGGAAATGAACTTGATTATACAAAAGCTGCCAATTTGTTGTTAGATGAGTTTAGAAGTGGAAAATTGGGGAAAATTACTCTTGAATTTCCTGCTACAGTAGCATAGAATAAAATAGAAACAGGTCTGTAGTAGCAGACGCAGGAAAGGTTACAGGATATGTCAGAGGAAAATATGCCGGAAGAGCACACACCGGAAGGAACAGGGAAAAGAATAGGAAAAGAGATTTTGAGTTTTGTCCTTTATTTTGTCATTGTAATTGCAGCAATGCTTTTGATTATACATTATGTGGGACAGCGGACAGAGGTCAGCGGTTCTTCTATGGAGAATACCTTAAGTGATGGGGATAATCTGATTGTAGATAAGATTTCCTATCGTTTCCATGACCCGGAACGATACGATATTATTATTTTCCCATATAAGTATGAAGAAGATACCTATTATATCAAACGAATCATCGGACTTCCGGGAGAACATGTGCGGATCGATGATTCCGGAAATATTTATATCAACGGAAAAGTACTGAAGGAATCCTATGGAAGAGAAGTAATACAGGATCCGGGCATCGCAAGAGATGAGATTACACTTGGCGAGGGTGAATATTTTGTGCTTGGAGATAACCGGAACAACAGCTCAGACAGCAGAGATCCAAGTGTAGGTATTATTCAGCAAAAGGATATCATTGGAAGAGCATGGCTTCAGATTTATCCGTTTGATGAATTTGGATTTATCAGGCATCAGTAGGAGGCAGTTTTGAAACAGAAGACAATCGGTGAGATTAAAGCAGAATTAAAGGCAGCAGAGGAATCCATGCTGCCTGTTTTTATTGAAAACTATAAGGAAGATACCAGAAGCGGTGTGCAGGCAGCCGTTGCCCAGGCAAAAAAACGAATCGAAAAATTAGAGGCAGAGAGGGCGCGCATCGAGGTCTTAAAAAAATACGAATACGAGTATGCAGAATATACTTATATCTGTGGGATCGATGAAGCGGGAAGAGGACCGTTAGCAGGTCCGGTGGCAGCAGGAGCCGTGATCCTGCCAAAGGACTGTGATATTTTGTATATCAATGATTCTAAAAAGTTGTCTGCCGCAAAACGTGAGGCACTCTATGATGAGATCATGGAAAAAGCAGTGGCAGTCGGTGTCGGTCTGGTCGGACCACAGCGGATCGATGAGATCAATATTTTACAGGCGACCTATGAAGCCATGCGGGAGGCTATAAGGAATTTAGGCGTAGCACCCGATATATTATTAAACGATGCAGTAACGATACCGGAGGTTTCCATACCACAGGTGCCGATCATCAAAGGAGATGCAAAGAGTATTTCAATTGGAGCGGCAAGCATTATTGCAAAAGTGACGAGGGACCGGCTGATGGCAGAATGTGATGAATTGATGCCGGAATATGGTTTTGCCTCCAACAAAGGATATGGTTCGGCAGAACATATTGCGGCAATTAAAAAGTATGGAGCATCCCCGATCCACCGTATGACATTTATAAAGAATTTTATCTAGGGGGCATCTGTATGCAGATATCGGATTTACTTGGAAAATACGGACAAAATACCGTGCCGGTTACGGCACAGGAGCAGGCGGTAAAGACAGGAACACAGCAGTTGACAGGTACGCTGTCTTCCTTACAGACAGGCAACGTATTTGAAGGAACCGTGACGGATATTTCTGACGGACAGGTACTTTTAACGCTTGCAAACGGAGAGAAGATTTCTGCCAGATTAGAGGGACAGATACAGCTCCAGCTCAATCAGGCAATGTTTTTTGAAGTAAAATCCAATACCCAGACACAGATAGCCATCAAACCGTATTTAAACGGAGACAGCAGTAATCCAACCCTGTTAAAGGCCTTAATGCAGGCAGGAATGGGAGTTACAACAGATAATCTTGAGATGGTACGCACCATGATGGAGGAACAGCTTCCGATCGATAAGAACAGTTTAAATCAGATGATGAGACAGCTTGCGATGTTTCCAAAGGCAGAGCCATCTGTGATCGCACAGATGAATAAGTTAGGGATTCCTGTAACGGAGGCCAATGTGCAGCAGTTTTCTAATTATAAGGCAGATACCGCGGCAATTATGAAAGAATTAGAAAATGTCTTAGAGCAGCTTCCAAAGTCGATCGCAGGAGAAGGTGATACTGCCGGGCAGATGACAGCAAAAAATATGCAGTTGATGGATATTCTGTTTGGAGGAGAAACGATCGAACAGAGTCAGGATACAGGAGCAAAAGCACAGGAGCTGCTTGCAAAAACGGCAGATGGAAGTGTTGTTATAAAGAATGGAACAGAGCAACAGGCAGCAGATATTGCAAAAGAATTGCAGCAGACATTGAGCACGGCAGAAGACGGAACACTGCAGACAGGTGCATCAGATGAGGGCATACAACAGGCTGGCAAAGAAGGAGTGCAGCAGGAAGCAAATGCAGTAAAACAGACCGTAAACGGACAGATGCCTGCTGTGGCACAGGGCAGTCTGGGAGAGATTCTTGGAAAAGAAGGGGTTGCCGGTTTAGAACAGCAGCTAAAAGAGTTAGAAACAGATGGAAAACAGGTCTTGTTTGATAAAAATGGAAATTTGAATACGGGAATGAGTGCAGAGGAATTTTTGAAGAATTTAAATCAGTTGTTCAAAGAGAATGAATTTCCACAAAAAGAGGCACTATTCAAACTTTTTTCAGGAAAAGAATATCAGACCATTTTAAAAAAGGCAGTAGAGAACCAGTGGTACTTAGAGCCACAGGAGACGGGTTCCAAAGAAACCATAGAGAAACTGTATAATCGCCTGCAGACGCAGATGAACCGGTTGGATGAATTTATCAAACAGGCGGGAAGCGGAACGGAGGGTCTGCAAAAAGCGGTAGCGGATGTCCGTGGCAATATCGAATTTATGAACCAGATCAATCAGATTTATAATTTTGTCCAGCTTCCGTTAAAAATGAACGGACAGAATGTCAACAGTGAGCTTTATGTCTATACGAATAAAAAGAATCCAAGAGATATGGACGGCGAGCTGAGTGCTTTTTTACATTTGGATATGGATCACCTTGGTTCTACGGATATTTCCGTTAAGATGAAAGGGACTGCGGTCAAGACGAACTTTTATATGGCAGACGACGCCTCTTATGAGCTGATCTTAGCACATGCTGAAGAATTGGCGGAACGTTTAGAGAACAAGGGGTATCAGTGTCAGATTGAAGTAAAGAGCGAAGAAAAGGATATGGATTTTGTAGAAGATTTCTTAAAACATGATATGCCGAGTGCCGGAAAGGTCTATCGGTATTCCTTTGATGTGAGGGCATAGATATGGAAAGGCAGAAAGAAAAAGTCAAGACAGCCGTGGCAATCGCTTATGAACCCGGCGAAGAGGCACCAAAGATCTTAGCAACCGGTAAGGGACTGATAGCCGAGCGGATCATAGAAAAAGCAAAAGAAGAGGATGTACCGTTTTACAAGGACAGCAAATTAGCGGCGACACTCTCAAAACTGGAGATCGGGGATATGATCCCTCCGGAACTGTATGAGGTTGTGGCGGAGATACTGGTCTTTGTGGATAAGATGGACCGTTTGAAAGATAAACTTGGAAAATAGGGGGAGAGTATGAATCGGCGGAAAGAAGGAGCATATTATGAGAATCTGGTGGCAGAGTACTTAAAGACGCAGGGATATGAAATCTTAGAAAAAAATTACCGTTGCCGTATAGGAGAGATCGATCTGATTGCAAAAGAGGGAGAGACACTGGTCTTTGTGGAGGTCAAATATCGCAGGGATGACAAGATGGGAAATCCCAAAGAGGCGGTCGATCGAAAAAAGCAGAAAAAAATCTCCATGACAGCGTCTTATTATCTGATGCGGAAGTGCGGGCGTATGGATATTCCGTGCAGATTTGATGTGGCAGCAGTGTTGGGTGAGCAGATAGAAGTAGTAAAGAATGCATTTGAGTATCTGCCGTAGGATATATGGATAAAATCAAAATGTGCAGTCCCTGATATGAGAGAAGATTCAGGAGTGGGATATACTAAAGTGCACAGAAGGTAATAGGTCAAAGAGAGGTAAAAGATGAAGATCGAAGATTTTAAGAAGAAAAACGAAGAGCAGATATTTGTAATAGACGGCGGGGAACAGCCCCCGCTTTTAAAATATAAAAAGTTAGAAGAGATTCCTTGGATACGTCATTGCTTTACTACCAGAGAAGGCGGGGCAAGCAAGGGGATTTTTGCAGAACTGAACCTCAGCTTTACCAGAGGAGACGAGGAAGCGGCGGTGCGAGAGAACTATCGACGTGTTGCTAAGCGTATGGGAACAGAGGTATCGCATTTTGTGTGCAGTGACCAGACACATACCACCAATGTCAGAGTCGTTACCCAAGAGGATGCAGGGGCAGGAGTCGTCAGAGAACGCGGGTATACCGATGTGGATGGGCTGATCACAAATGAGCCGGGGCTGGTACTGTCCACATTTTATGCAGACTGTGTGCCGCTTTATTTTGTAGATACAGAGCATCATGCGATCGGGCTTTCACATTCCGGCTGGCGTGGTACGGTAGGAAGAATGGGTGCGGCAACCATCCGGGCGATGCAAAAACACTACGGAACAGATCCAAAGCATCTGATCTGTGCGATCGGACCATCCATTTGTCAGGATTGTTATGAGGTCAGTGAGGATGTGGCAGAGGCATTCGCAAAAGAATTTCCGGATAATGAAAAAGAAATTTTAAAGAGTAAAGGCAGCGGAAAATATCTGTTAGACCTATGGCGGGCAAATGAGATCGTATTCATGGAAGCCGGTGTGCCAAAGGAGCAGATCGTAACCACAAACCTTTGTACCTGCTGCAATCCGAAGCTGCTTTTTTCGCATCGGGCAAGCCATGGAAAACGCGGAAATCTTGGAGCATTTTTGATGATAAAAGAACAGGGTTAAGAAAATCTTAAGTATTTCCTAAACTCCCCTTCCTTGTATAGGCAGGGGAGTTGTGCTATTTTAGGTGTATGAAATGTAGTAGTACACTTAATACGCAAGGAAGGAGTTGTAAAATTGCTGACATTGAATTATCGGGATACCAAGCCGATTTATATACAGATAAAGTCAGGATTGAAAAAGCTGATGATCACAGGCGCGATCGCCGCAGATGAAAAGCTGCCGTCTGTCCGGGAGTTAGCGGGAACACTTGCCATTAACCCGAATACGATACAACGGGCATACCGGGAGTTAGAGGCAGAGGGATACCTGTATTCCGTCTCCGGAAAAGGAACCTTTGCGGCTAAGGATATCCGGTTAGATGCGACGGGGATGGAAGAACTGTTCTTGCAGTTTGAAGAGATAGCAGAAGAACTGCTTTATTTTTCTGTAACGGCAGAGGAATTAAAAAGCAGGATTGAAAGATTAGAAAAGAGGAGGAAAGAGCAGTGATACAGGTAGAAAATCTGGTAAAAACCTTTGATGGATTCCGGGCATTGGATGGAGCCGATTTCCATGTAAAAAAAGGTGCGATCTACGGACTGGTAGGACCAAATGGAGCAGGAAAATCGACACTCATCCGCCATCTGACAGGGATATATAAGCAGGATGAGGGAAGTGTCTTAATTGATGGAGAACCGGTTTTTGAAAATCCGGCTGCAAAAGAGAAGATTGCCTATATCCCTGATGAGCTGTTCTATTTTGCACAGGCAGATACCATGGAAATGAAAAAGTTCTATGAAGGCATCTATCCGAATTTTGATGCAGGACTGTTTGAAAAAATAAGGGAAGCCTTTCCTTCCATAGATACAAAGCAGACGATCCGCAGACTTTCCAAAGGAATGCAAAAGCAGGTGGCATTCTGGTTAGCGATCAGTGCAAGACCACAGATTCTGATCTTAGATGAACCGGTGGATGGGTTAGATCCGGTGATGCGAAGACAGATATGGAGTCTGATCCTGCAGGATGTGACAGAGCATGGAACCACCGTGCTAGTCTCTTCCCATAATCTGAGGGAATTAGAGGATGTATGTGACCATGTGGGGATCATGAACCATGGAAAGATCATTATTGAACGTTCGTTAAGTGAACTGCAAAGCAGTATTTGTAAGATCCAGGCGGCATTCCAGTCGGAAATGCCAAAACTTCCGAAGGATTTAGAAGTGCTGCATATGTCAACGACGGGAAGAGTCCATACGATGATCGTAAGAGGAGAACCCAAACAGATCAAAGAGCAGTTTACGGCTTTAAATCCGATGTTGATGGATGTATTGCCGTTAAGTTTAGAAGAAATATTTATTTACGAGTTAGGAGGTGCTGATTATGCAGTCAGGGACATCCTGTTTTAATAAGACGATCTTTAAGAAAAATATCACACATTTTTGGCCGATCTGGGGAATCTATCTGGTGTTTTTACTCTATGCACTGCCATTGACACTGCTGTTATCCACGGAAAATCCGGGAACAGGTGCCAAAGCGGCAAAGCAGATCGCAGAGGATAATCTGGCACGTTATACGACCTGTTTAGGCGGAGCGTTAACGCCGATGTTTGTATTTATTGCAGCAACCGTTTGTGCCATGACCGTTTTTTTCTATCTGTATCAGAATCGGAGTGCAAACATGATTCATGCACTGCCTGTCAGTAGAAAAGAACTCTATGTGACAAATGTAGTTTCCGGTTTCCTGTTTCTGATCGTACCGCAGATTCTGACCTTTGTCATTACCGCATTTGTATGTTTTGCAAGAGATATCTCCAGGCTGGAATATCTGCTGTACTGGCTGTTGATGACCATGGGAATGAGTCTGTTTGCCTATGCGGGAGCCATTGTGATCGGAATGTTGACAGGACAGCTTTTAGCAGTTCCGATTTTCTATGTGATAGCCAACTTTTTATATGTAGGGATCCGGTTTATCTTTCAGATATTACAGACAGAAATGGTCTACGGAATGGATCACCATTTCCGATTCAGCAAAGGGAATTTTCTCTCTCCGCTGTACTATTTAGAAACGAATGTGTCTATTCATACGGTTTCCGGTGAAGAGGCAGCCGGTTCGTTGATCGAAGTGGTTGGTGGAAAAGCAGTCGCTATTTATGCGTTAGTCGGTGTCCTGTTATTTTTTGTAGGTTATCTGATATACAGGAAAAAACGTTTAGAAACCGTAGGGGACTGTATTGCAGTCAACTGGCTCAAACCGGTATTCCGATGGGGAAGTGCGATCTGCGTGGCAATCTTAGCAGCAGCATTGGTTGCAGGAGTGAACAGCAAGGCATCACGGACACAGATGATGATCCTTGCATTAATGGGGGCTGTTATCAGTGGAGCAGTGGCATTCTTCATTGCACAGATGTTTTTAGCAAAGAGCTTTAAGGTATTTGAAAAGCGAAGGATCACAGAGTGTGTCGGAGTTGTTGCAGTGTCCTTACTGTTAGTAGCAGGCATCAGTATGGATGCAGTCGGGATTGAAAAAAAGATACCGGATGTCGGTGAACTGAAGGCTGTCTATATGTGTGCAGATGAGAGTATTATGGCAGATGAGCCGGAAAAGATGAAAGAACTGATCGCACTACATAAGAATATCATAGACGCAAAAGACGGATTATTAAAAGCTTCACAAAGTAAGAAAGACGAGGGGGAAAGTCCGAGAGTGGAATTTAAGTATGCCTATAAAGATGGCACTTATCTGTACCGCAGTTATGAACTTGCTGAGACAAAAAAAGAGATCCAAAAGAAGGATTCCGTATTAAATCAGATCTTAGATGTGGAAAACCGGTATGACAACTATATGGCGGGACTGTTTGGAAGAAATTATAAGACAGCCAAACCGGTTGGGATATCCCTTGATTTTTACAATGAAGTGAACGATACTTACGAGACAATCTATATGAGCAGTGAATACTTAGAAAAGATGTATAAAGCATTAAAGCAGGACATCAAAGAGGGAAATCTGAAAAACATCCCGTATACACAGCAGGAAGATAAATTCTACTCTTCCGGACTCAGTATAGAGTATTATAATCCAAAAGGAATTGAGCAGGTGGATATTTACGGAGATGAGTACGGCTATTCCGCCGGTGTCTGGAAAAGTGATACGGCCTATGTAAAGTTCAACGTAGACTGTAAACATATGTTAAAGGTGATTGAGGAAGCCGGGCTGTTGACGGAAAATCATAAGCTTCGGACAGAGAGTGAGCAGAACACACTTTTAAATGAACAGTGATGATAGAAAAGAACGATTCAGGGAATCATAACGAAGGGTTGTGATTCCCTGAATTTTATTGTAAACTAAGATACAGATGTCAAAGTGGCATAAAATGCTT
>ERZ780207.2108-NODE-2108-length-15097-cov-2.612817_pt1 | contig 15097 bp, 11 predicted proteins | sample MGYA00510977_ERZ780207 | MGnify/ENA primary metagenome ERZ780207 (study PRJEB29588, sample SAMEA2151383) | human gut metagenome | biome: human gut; feature: human-associated habitat; material: faeces | place: Denmark | collected 2008/2010 ... | reverse complement strand
CTACTGACAAATCGGTACCGGTTAACAGGATCAATCCTGCAACACCAAGTGCTAAGAACATACGCGGTGATGCCTGCTGTAAAATATTCAGAATGTTGGTCATCGTAAACAACTGTGTATGTTTAACAATCGGAGTAATAATACAAAGGGCAATAAAGATCATGATAATGACGATATAGAGCCCGTTCTTATACAAAAACTGTGAGGTATTGAAGGTGTACTTGTAGTTTTCAAAGCTCTGTGCCTTTTTCTGTAAAAAGGTGAATTTCGACATACGGAGCAGATCGATCAAATGATATTTATGTGCAAACGCATCATGTTTTCTGTCCTTAATCTCCTGCAATTTGGATTCATGAACCATCTGTGCATCAAAGACACGATTTTTATATACATATTTTTCGTCTTTGATTTCCTGCTTATCTGTTAATTTCGCAATGATCTGGTTATGCTCTGCCTTAAGGCTCTCTAATTTTTTCTTATACTCTGCTGTTTCAATCTCTTTTTCTGCCTCACAGCTTGCAACTACTCTCTGATAATATTCACTATCATAATGATCTGCAAGGTATTTCTCGGCATCTGCGATCAGTTTTGCGATTTTGTCTTTATTTGCACTCTCAACTGATCTGGCTTTTTCAAGTTCTGCCTTATCTTTTTCAATAACTGCGACACGTTCTTCCTTTGTATAATTCTTGTCTTCTTTGGCAAGAGATATATGTGTCTTCAAAGTCTGTACTCTGTCCGCACCATCCACGCGTAACGCATCTATCTGTTCCTGTATCTTACCTACATATTCATCGATCGGCTTTAAGAGTTTTTCCTCTTCCTGAGCCGAAAGAATTCGATTATCTTTTCCCATATCCTGTACTCCTCTCTATTACAAATATTTCGCACTAAGTCTTAATAACTCTTCCTGATTTGTTTCCTTCGTATTCACAATACCGGATAACCGGCCATTTGACATAACGCCGATACGATTGGTAATTCCAAGAATCTCCGGCATTTCTGAGGAAACAACAATAATGGATTTACCCTGTTTTGCCATCTGAATGATCAATTCATAAATCTCATACTTAGCACCGACATCAATACCACGTGTCGGATCATCCATCATGAAGATATTCGGCGAACGCTCTAACCATTTACCAAAGATAACCTTCTGCTGATTACCACCGGAAAGATTCGCGATCATATCATCCGGACCCATACATTTTGTATGCATAACACGGATCTCTTCGGCTGTTGCACGAACCATCTGGTCATGTGATAACGCAACTCCTGCTTTGTACTGATTCATGTTTGCAATCGTTGTATTAAATGTAATATCTGCTTTTAAGAAAAGTCCATCTGCCTTACGTTCCTCTGTGATCATAGCAAAACCATGATCCATTGCATCCTTTGGAGAATGGAAATTCATAAGCTTTCCATTATAATATACACGTCCGGCAGCTCTTGTACGAATACCAAATATGGTTTCAAGAAGCTCTGTACGACCTGCTCCCACCAATCCATAAAGACCAAAGATCTCACCTTTCTTTACATCAAAGGTAATATCCTGAAGCTTCGGTGCATACTTGGTAGACAAATGCTCCACAGACAACACAACTTCACCCGGCTTATTATCAACCGGTGGGAAACGATTATCTAATGAACGTCCAACCATCGCTGAGATCAGTTCATTCATATCGGTATCTTTGCTATTCTTTGTCATAACGAGGGATCCATCACGAAGCACGGATACCTGATCGCAAATTTCAAAAATCTCATCCATCTTATGGGAAATATAGATCAGAGAAATACCTTGTGACCGAAGCTGTCTCATCATCTTAAACAGCTTTTCAACTTCCGGTGCTGTCAGAGATGATGTAGGCTCATCTAATACGATTACTTTTGCATTATAAGAAATTGCCTTTGCAATCTCACACATCTGCCGTTGGGACACTGACATACTTTTCATCGGCTTTGTGAGATTCACTGTAATACCCAACCGGCGGAACAGATCCGATGCCTCTTTCTTCATTCGTGCCTCGTCTACCATACCTACTGAATTTCTAGGATAGCGGCCAAGGAACAGATTATCAATCACGCTTCGTTCCAGACACTGATTCAGTTCCTGATGAACCATCGCAACTCCATTTTCCAATGCATCCTTCGGGCCGGAAAAGTTAATCTCTTTTCCATCTAATACTATTGTACCTTCGTCTTTTTGATAGGTACCAAAAAGACACTTCATCATCGTCGATTTACCGGCACCATTTTCACCCATAAGACCCATAATAGAACCCTTTTTCACATCCAGATTGATATGATCCAGAACCCGGTTTCTTCCGAATGACTTGCTCATGCCGCGAATCGATAAGATGTTATCTTTCTTATCCTCTACCATATGCTTACTCCTTTTAAAAAGAAGGGTATCAAGAGTTTCCTGACACCCTTCGGGCTAGTTTATCTGACTGACCAATCTCTTACTGCTGAAGGATTGATGTGTAAGATGAAGCATTGTCTGTCTTAACCATGTTGATTGCAAATGCATCATACTCACTTGGGTTACCAAGACGGTTTGTAATGTTAGACTCTGTCTGTCCATCACCACCGATGTAATCAACCTTTAAGTTCAACAGATCGTCATAGTACTCAAGAAGTGGCTGATAAGTTGAGCTTAAGAAGTTATCAGATGCATTGTAAATGTCTAACCAAACCTTCTTCTCCGGGCTTGATGAAGAATCAAGCTGCTTAGAAACCTTATCATAAACCTTGGTAGAATCTGTGAAATCCTGGTAATTATCTGCTGTTACAGCTACGTTCAATGCGTAGTAAGATCTCTCTTCTTCGCTGTATCTGTAATCAACACCTTCCTCTAACTGGTTGCCGGCTGTTCCAATACCGGTATCTACATCTACACCATCTAACGCATTACGAAGTACTCTTAATGTAAGGTAAGCCTGAACGTCTGCATGCTGTGAAATTGTTCCGCCATATCCTTCTGCGATTGCTGCTACAGCATCACTGTTTGCATCATATCCAAATGTAGGAACTTTGTTATCCTTTGCCCATGCATTGAACATTGACATTCCCATACCATCATTATTAGAAACAACTACATCAATCTCATCACCAAAGGATGCTGACCATGTACCGATCGCATTACCTGCTGTTGCTGCATCCCATGTAGCACCGGCTGAGTTCTTCATCTCCTGAGAAGCTAACTCACGAATGGTGTAAGACTTTCCGTCAATATCAACTGTTGCATCTTTGACTACAGAAGCAGATCCATCTGTATTCGTTCCTGCCGGTGAAGCATCTGTTGATCCGGAAGCTTCAACTCCGGTTCCTAATGCATCACGAACACCACGGGTACGTGCAATTGAATCGTTATGTCCAATATCACCAATCGCAAGTACATATCCGATCACACCGTCACCGTTACGATCGATTGTTGCTGCATTGGCTTTGATGTAATCCATTACCATCTGACCCTGAAGTTCAGCACCCTGATTTGCATCAAATCCTACATAATAAGTGCTGTCATTAAAATTCAATGCTGTCATGTCAAGTTCTCCTGTTGAACTGTTAGACGGCTGACGGTTGAACCATACCAAAGGTTTGGTACTGTTGGCACCACCGCTTGTAGATGCTGCTGAGCCGCTTGATTCGGATGAACCGGTGGAACCTGTTGAACCTGTTGAACCGGAACCACAACCTACCATAGATACTGAAAGTGCTGCTACTGCAAGCAAAGCAAATAATTTGTTTTTTCTCATAAAACATTCCTCCTTAAGAAATAACTTTTGTTTCCGTCCTATCGACTGTCCTTATTATATGGCAGATCAATTATGAAAAACATAGAATATTTTTTTATAAAGTGGGAAAATTTTATGCATTTTGTAAATACATTTTACATATTCTTGATATTTGTCTCGTCAAATTCACAATTTTCCTATATATCTTCCCCTTGTTTTCGTGCAGAAAAAGAGGCAACCGGTTCTTACCAATTGCCTCTTAAAGGGGAGGGAGAGTAAAACTCTATATATAATATTACACACACTTACATTTTGGAAATTCGATCTATCTCTGTCAATTCGTCTTCCGTAAACGCTACCGCACCTACGATCTTCAAATTCTCTATAATCTGCTCCGGCTTGGATGCTCCGATCAACACACTGGTTACATCCTCATCTTTCAGTACCCAGCTAAGTGCCATCTGTGCCAGTGTCTGACCACGCTGCTTCGCAATCTCATTTAACTTGATTACTTTTTGCACCTTCTCCTCTGTAATATCCGATGCATGCAGATAACGTCCATCTCTAGCTACTCGGCTGTCTGCCGGAATGCCATGAATATATTTGTCTGTCAGCATTCCCTGTGCCAATGGAGAAAATGCAATAATTCCTTTGCCACTTTCCTGTGCCTGCTGCTTCAATCCATTGTTCTCAATGGTACGGTCAAATATACTATATCGATTCTGATTAATAATAAACGGACAATGTAACTCTTCTAAGATATCTGCCGCCTTCTTCATGGTCGGTCCATCATAATTGGAGATACCAACATATAATGCTTTGCCACTCTGTACAATCTGACTTAATGCAAGCATCGTCTCCTCTAACGGTGTCTCCGGATCCATCCGGTGATGATAGAAGATATCCACATAATCTAATCCCATACGACGCAGGCTCTGATCTAAGCTTGCGATCAGGTATTTGCGGCTGCCCCAGTTACCATAGGGACCATCCCACATATCATATCCTGCCTTCGTGCTGATGATCAGCTCATCCCGGTATGCATGCATCTCTTCTTTCATAATACGTCCAAGACTCTTCTCCGCCGCACCATATTCCGGTCCATAATTATTTGCCAGATCAAAGTGCGTAATTCCATGATCAAATGCGGTAAAGCACATGGCTTTCATATTCTCATAATCATCTTTGGAGCCAAAGTTATGCCAGAATCCAAGTGAAAGAAGCGGCAACAATAAGCCACTCTTTCCACATCGGTTATATTGCATGGTATCGTATCTTGTCTGATCTGCTGTATATCCCATATTCCCATTCGGCATCTTACAACGATGCTCCTCCAATTCCATAAAACATAACAAAATCTTCTTCAACTCCTACCTTGAAAAAGGGGAAGACCAGAGACAAGCAATTGATTACCAATCGCTCATCTCTGAAACTATGCTGAAAAAAATTAGCTGATAATCTTATTATATACATTTCCGGCTAGAAAAAAATGGAATATTTTTTACAGAAGCTATAATATTTTTGGATTACTTCGATCATGGATGTTCCATTATTTACAAAAAGTCAGAGAAAAGCTCGTTCCTTTTTTCTCCTCACTCTTAACCGATATTCTGCCACCCATTCCTTCTACAATGGACTTTGCAAGAGACAGACCGATTCCTACGCTATTCGGATTGACCTCATTATGTACCCGGTAGAATCGTTTGAAGATATTCACCAACTCGTTTTCCGGAATCCCGACACCCTCATCCTCCACATAGATTCTGGTATACACATTCGTATGCTCCACACGAAGACGGATATTGGTATTCTCTCCCGAATAATCCGAAGCATTCTTAAGCAGATTGATCAGCGCTTCCGTCAGCCAGTCTCCATCACAGAGAAGTTCGATATTCTCGTCACCTTCCACTATCAGCTTCTGGTGCTTTGTCTCTAATAAATGAGTAACTCCATTTTCTGCCTGCAGGAAGATATGGGATAACGGAATCTCTTTACACTCAAACTGAATGGAACCTGCCTCAATCCTGGCAAGCTTCAACATAGAAAGTACCATCCACTCCATCCGGCTTAGCTGATTCGATGCCTCCGTAAGAATCTGGTGCTGCTTCTCCTTATCCTCCACCTTATCTTCTAACAACAGATCCACAAATACATTCAAAGATGCCAATGGTGTCTTAAGCTGATGGGATATATCCGAGATAATATCTCGCAGAAAGATCTTCTCCTTCATCTCCCGGTCACGGCTTTCCCGGAGCACTGCTACCATCTTATAGAAATTCGTGTACAGGATTCCAACAGCACCCTCATAGTATTCCTCTTCCACCATATCGCCGCACTGTTCCATCACCTCATTCATCATCCCGGAAAGCTTCTCCATCTCGCCATACAGCTTGTTCACTCTTCCGTAGGAGATCCGGTAAAAGACAAACAGAACAACACCAAGAATAATCACGCAGCCCCATTCCGTAACCGATAATTCCCCATCCCGGACAAACAGCCACACGATCATAGCCAGAACAGCCAGAATACTTCCGATCAGATAAATGAACCTATAATGTTTGCGCTCGTAATCACTTTCCATGTCCCGTTTCCTTTCTCGTAAACCGATAACCTACTCCTCGTACCGTCTCAATATACTCTGCATCTTCTCCTAATTTACCACGCAGACGCTTCATATAGACCGATAGTGTATTGTCATCCACAAAAGATTCCTGTGCATCAAACAGACGCTCCAATATCTGCCCCCGTTCTAACACCTGACCTTCATGTGCGATCAATTCTCCGAGTAGTCGAAGATCATTAGGCGTACAATCTACCAGTTCTCCATTCCGATACAGACGAAATTCCTTCGGATAGAAACAATGCTGCCCGAAATGATACCCTTCCGGCTCCACATTTCTCTGTGTCAGCCGATATCTTCTAAGATTCGCTGCTATCCGGGAAAGCAGTTCCTTCACCCGATACGGTTTGGTCACATAATCATCCGCTCCACATTCCAACCCCTGTACAATATTCACTTCTTCTCCTACTGCTGTCAGGAAAATGATCGGTGTCTGACATCCTTCCTGCCGGATCTTCCGGCAAAAGTCGTATCCGTTACCATCCGGGAGCATCACATCTAACAGGATCAGATCCGGTCTGCCCTCCCGCTGCATCTCATATGCCTGTTCTATTCTGCCCGCTGTCACGACTTCATATCCTTCTGCCTGCAAAGCATATTCCGTTCCTAATGCTAATGCATAATCATCTTCTACTAACAATATCCTGTCTGCCATGTTACCCTCTCTTCTCCATAAGACTTTGCATCTGTTATTTTCATACGTTCTCCATATTATATATCAAGCCGAACAGCTAAATCAATTGCGGATTGCAGACACCTTCTCAATTCACTTTCCCAATCCCGGCTATCCGTATACCATATAGCCGCATATGCTCCATCTACACGCATCTGTGCAGACGATATGATAATAACCGGTATCTCTAATCCACGCTTTTTCACTTCCTGAATTACCCGATCGCCAGCTTCCCATTCCGGCTTTCCCCACTTTGTAATTGGAAAATGCATATCGGACAGGATCACATCATAGGAAGATGTTGTATCCTTTAAATGTTCCAGTCCTTCTTCTACACTTTCTACCCATGTGATATCTTCAATGCCTAACGACTGCACCACGCTGTGAATCGCCATATATTTGGTTGTATTATCTTCAAAATGTAATATCCTCATATCATTATTCTTCTCCCCTGTGAATCCATCTAATATCTTCATTATATCCATATTGTACTACAAATGCTATCTACTTTTCCATTGCAAAAATATATGCCGGGAACAAATCAACACCTGTTCCCGGCATGTATTCTAGCCAAAGTCTGCATTGCAACAACCTTGTATATAAGTTAATTATTCAATTCCGTATTATGCTATTATTTCTCCTCCCAGCCAATTACTGTTACTGTATCATCATAATATAAAGTATCTAAATTTTTATTATTCGTCACATCCAGTGTACTCAATTTATTATCAGTACACTCTAAATATGTTAACGCTGTATTTTTGCTTACATCCAGACTACTCAAGTTGTTCCAATCACAATCTAACTCTGTTAATGCTATATTTACGTCCAGACTACTCAATTTATTATAACCACAATCTAACCGTGTTAGTGCTGTATTTTTGCTTACATCCAGACCGCTCAATTTATTTCCATTACAATTTAACTCTGTTAATTCCTTGTTTTTGCTTACATCCAGACTGCTCAATTGATTGCTAAAACATATCAATGTTTTCAATGCAGACAATTTTTCTAACGTAATTGAGCCTTGCATATTACAATTAACCCAATAAATGCCTTCTAAGCGCCCATCACTATTCCAAATATAACCCGATGTATACCACATATCTCCTTCTTCGTTTTCTTCACATTTCGCTACTAGATTGGCATCTGTTGGAATTGTTGCGCCTTTGGCATTCTGTTCTTTTATGATCTCCTGTAATGCTGCTACATCATCAGCATTTTTACCCTCTGTATTAATCAGCGTAATGTCAGCCGGTTTCGTTGGCTGGTCAGAATCTGATGGTTTATCCGGTGTTTCCGGCTTGTCTGAATCCGATGGTTTATCTGGGGTTGTCGGCTTGTCAGAATCTGATGGTTTATCCGGGGTTGTTGGCGTTGTCGGATTCTCCGGTTTTGGTGCTTCCGTCGTTGCATTCTGCTGTGTCGTTGCCTCTGTTGTTGCAGCTTGTTTTATTTTTTTCTTCACTGTTACCTTACATACATATTTCTTGCCACTGACCTTAGCGGTAATTTTAGCTGTACCGGCTCTTTTTGCAGTAACAACACCTTTCTTGCTGACACTGGCAACCTTTTTCTTGTTGCTGCTCCATGTAATCTTTTTCTTCTTCGGTGCGTTTTTCAGTTTCAAAGTAACCTTTTTCCCTACCTCTAACGTTACCGTCTTCTTATTTAACTGTACTTTTCTTTGCTGCCTGCACATTACTTCCCGGCATTACAAGCATTCCTGCCACCATCACTACCGTCAACAAAAACGCAGTGAACTTTCGTAAATTTCTCATACCCTTCCTCCTGACTTAAATATAATAATTTAGTAAACATGAACAGGACAACCTTCAAGCACCCTTATACTCACAAGTAATACAAACGCGCAAAAAAAAGCCGGGGACATATATCAGAATACTTCTAATATATGCGCCCGGCTTACCCGTTCCTTCAGACATGACATACAAAAAATAGGTTCAACAAATAAAGCACTGTTAGTTAGTGCTTTGCTTTGCTTTGCTTTGCTTTGCTTTGCTTTGCTTTGCTTTGCTTTGCTTAAAAGTTTCCACCTTCATCTGTATATGTCAAGTCCTTTCTTGTTTTATATTCATAATATATCATGGAAGAAATTAGTAGTCAAGTGTATGAGTTACGGCAGATTCTAACATAATCTACAATCGTACAACACGAATATGTACCCGGTTATCTATACAAAATCCCCGGCCTCTTACCGAAGCCGGGGATTCGCTCTATCTCGCTATATTTGATATCAAATTAATACTTATATACCTTAACGGTCTTGGTTCCATACGCTAATGCTTTTGCATGTGTTGAGAAGAAAATGTCAATATGATTACCTTTTACTCCACTACCACAATCTTCTACGGTATATACCACTCCATCAATTACAACCTGTGAACCATATGGTAACACACTTGTATCCGCTGCAATGGTTCTTCCCTCTGTCGGTGTTGTTCCACTTGCAGTCTTACTGTTACCACCGGAACACTTCTTACATCCACAATATGCTGTTATTGTAAATGTTCCAATACATTCGCCGGATTCCGTTGCCTTAACCGGTGTCGTCGATGCACCCTTATAAGAAGTATCGGAACTTGTATTCGAACTTGTTGTCGTTGTTGTATTCTGTGCAACCTGTGTTGCCTGTCTCTCAGCCTCTGCTGCAGCTTCTGCCGCTGCTTTCTCAGCCGCTAATTTCTCTTCTTCTCTTCTCTGCAATTCTTCTGCAGATACCGCAATCTCATATAACCGGTCAATATCCACAAGATCTGCTGATACATAACCTGTCTTGCCATCTGCTAACATAACAGTAAGCCATGTAATATCATCTGTACTCTGCTCTGTTGTAGCAGCCTGTGTAGATGCCTCTGTATTCTGCTCTGTTGCTGCTTCTTCTGAACTATTCTGTGTTGTTACTTCTGTATTCTGCTCTGTAGAAGCTACAACCTCTGTCGTATCATCTTCCGCAGCCTGTGTTGCGGTCTCCGTAACTGCTTCACTTGTAGCAGCCTCTGTATTCTCAGAGGTAACCTTCTCTGTTGCAGATTCCTCTGTCGATGCATCCGCTTCCGTCTTATCTTCATCCTCTCTTGGATCATCTAACACAGTAACACTTGCATCTTTATCTAATACAGTAACAATATCTGCATCTGTTGACTTCTCTTCCCGGATGTTCACGCCATCCTCTAAGACTGTACCCTGTAATGTAACATAATCCTTAGCAAATTCCTCTGCACTGTCTCCGGTTAATACATATTCTGATAATACATAACCTTCTACATCACCGGACTTAATCTTCGTCCATTCTCCATCGGTACCTTCTACAATTGCAATCGCTCCCGGATTCATAGATCCCACAAACTCACCATCGGTACTTGGAGTCTTACGAATGTTCAATGTCTCCTCAACATCGGCAATACACTTCTTGTCAAATTCACCTTCCGGCTTACTTGCTACGGTCTGCTCTGTATAAGCAACAACCGGTTCGGTTGTTGCTTCGGTTGTTACCTCTTCCGTTGCCATTGCAACCTGAACAGCTTCGGTTGTTGCTTCCGTTACTTCTTCCGTTGCAGCCTTGGTTGCTTCTTCGCTGCTTCCAAATAATGCATCCATTGCATTTACTTTATCATTCTTAGCCAGTTCCTTCTGATTATCACTACCGGAATGTGCCAATATAATTCCACCGACAACTAATGCAATCAAAACAATTGCACAAAGTGCAATCTGCATATTTCTCACAAAATATCTTCCATTGAAGATGTTCTTTCTCATGTAAAGTTTATAGCGTTCTGTCATAACCGCTCTTCTGTTATGTCGCATAGTCTCTTTCCTCCATCAACAAAACGATTCTTCTATCTCTGTCCCCTCGTTGATATCCTAAACTTCATAATAGTATTACGATAATTAAACCTCATACCAAAATGTTACAAACTTGTTACAAGTTGTAATATAACACTTAACAATCTAAATGTCAATATGTCATTTTTTACCCTGAAATCCCCTTTTTTCGTACTTTTTGTACATAGCCAACAGGATAATCGCACAAAGAACCTACTATAATATGTTAAGATATCATTACAAGTTTGTACAATTGTTGAAATATTTATACTTATTTTTATATATTCTGCCAACAAAAACATATCATCCCATCAGCGTAACACCCTCTTTGCATTGGTTGCGTGTATTATAAAATCATGATACACTCAAAAAGCGATAAGAATAATTTCTATATAATAAGGAGGAATTGATTCGTGGCAGTTATTCGAATTGACAAATATCTTGCAGATGCCGGAATCGGCACACGTTCCATTATTAAGAAAGAACTGAAAAAAGGATATGTCACGGTGAATGGGAATACGATCCAAAAACCGGAATATAAAGTAGATCCTTCAACCGATATCATTACTTATCTGAATGAAGAGATTCATCTCGAAGAATACGAATATTACATATTGAACAAACCGGCAGGTTACGTCAGTGCAACCCGGGATAACACAGCTCCAACCGTATGCTCACTTGTTGCTTCCGCCCGCAAGGATTTGGCACCGGTTGGGCGATTAGATAAAGATACCGAGGGATTACTTCTTATTACTAATGATGGTGTGCTTGCTCACCGTCTGCTTTCGCCAAAACGGCATGTAGATAAGACCTATTTTGCGATCATCAAAGGAATCGTAAAGGATACCGACGTCGCTGCATTTGCCAACGGGCTGGTTATCGGTGACGAAGATCTGAACGTTGCAATGCCTGCGACACTTACGTTTTATCCTTACACAGAAGCACAGACAAGACAGCCTTCTCTTCCGGATCATTTGAAACAGCTTGCATTGAATGCAAATAACGATAACCTCTCTTATATAGAAGTAACACTTCATGAAGGGAAATTTCACCAGGTAAAACGAATGTTTCAGGCAGTTAACAAAGAAGTACTATATCTGAAGCGAATCCGGTTTGGTGCCCTTTGTCTCCCGGAAGATCTTGCATCAGGGGAAAGTCGTCCTCTTACCGAAGAAGAACGAATGCTTTTGCTGGATTCATCCGGCAATTAAACCATATAAGGCGAATTCGTACTTTAGCAATTTAAAGTGTTGACATCTTCATTTTCTGATATTACAATAAATGCAGTAAATATAATGGAAAACGGAGTGAACATTTATGAATACAAAGGAACATTTCAGCATCGGATTTATTGGCTTAGGACTCATTGGCGGTTCCATTGCCAAATCAATCCGACGCATCTTTCCTGATACTGAAATATTAGGCTACGACGTAGATCAGGAAGCCCTGCGGCTTGCCTTAGACGATCATACATTATCAAAGACCGTAACATCCATCGAAGCTATGCATAATTGCGATTATATCTTTTTATGTGCTCCGGTGCATTATAATATCGCATATCTTCCTATATTAAAGCGCATCATGAAAGACAGTTGTATCTTAACCGATGTAGGAAGTGTAAAGAGTGATATCTATCAGGCAATTCACGACCAGCAATTAGACGATTACTTTATCGGCGGCCACCCTATGGGCGGCTCCGAACGAAGCGGTTACGAAGCCGCACATGACCGGCTGGTGGAGAATGCTTACTACTTTGTAACACCTTCCGAGACGGTCGCAGATGATAAAGTATCTGCATTCCGGACTTTTATCGAGGATCTGGGTGCAATTCCAATCTTATATAGTCCGGAACGACATGATGAGATTACAGCATATATCAGTCATATACCACATGTCATTGCTTCTTCTTTAGTGAATTTAGTTGCTGTCCAGGACGATCAGAGTGGAATGTTAAAGCAACTGGCTGCCGGTGGATTCAAATAACCCGTATTGCTTCCTCAAACCCGGTTGTCTGGGAACATATCCTGTTAAGCAACCCGGTCAATATAGTAAAGGGATTACAGACATTTCGTAACGAGATTGATACAATGATCGATGCCATTCAGTCCGAAGATGCCCGTGGAATCTATTCTTTCTTTGACAGTGCCAAGGATTACCGCAATTCCATTCCGGAACATGCGACCGGTGTGATCCGGGTAAATTACGAAGTATACATTGATATTCCGGATGTTCCAAATGCAATCGCAAAGGCAGTAAACATCATCGGCGATGCCGGAATTAACCTGAAAAATATTGGCATCACCCATAACAGAGAAGATAATGAAGGTGTATTACGGCTTTCTTTCTATGATAACGACAGTGCAATCGCTGCCGCAGAACAATTAAAGCAACATCAATATACAGTTTATGAACGATAGGAGAAGAAACATCATGCAGATCAGACATTTTAACCAGTTACGTGGAGAACTTACCGTTCCCGGTGACAAGTCCATTTCTCACAGAAGTATTATGCTTGGTTCCCTTGCCAGAGGAACAACCGAAGTAACCGGATTCTTACAAGGAGCCGATTGTCTATCTTCCATCTCCTGTTTCCGGAAAATGGGAATTACAATCGAGAACGATCCTGCTACCAATACTGTACGAATTCACGGCAACGGTTTACACGGTCTGACCGCTCCTTCTGCCACCTTAGATGTTGGAAACAGTGGTACTACAACCCGTTTAATGTCCGGTATCTTAGCTGCACAGCCATTTACCTCTACAGTTGATGGAGACGCTTCTATTCGTAAACGTCCTATGGGCCGGATCATGAAGCCCCTTTCTTTGATGGGTGCCTCTTTCCACAGTCTGGAGACAGAACAATGTGCTCCATATACCGTATCCGGCGGTCATCTTCATGGAATCCATTATGATTCCCCTGTTGCTTCCGCGCAGGTCAAGTCCGCAATCCTGTTAGCCGGGTTATATGCAGAAGGCACAACCAGCGTGACTGAACCGGCACTATCCAGAAATCATACGGAATTAATGTTTGAATCGTTCGGAGTTGATATCAGAAGCGAAGGAACGACCGCTACTGTCAGACCTGCAGTCGAACTACATGCGCAGCATATTGAAGTTCCTGGTGACATTTCCTCTGCGGCATATTTCATTGTCGCCGGGCTGATCACTCCGAATTCCGAGATCACGATCCGCCATGTCGGGATCAATCCGACCAGAGACGGTATTCTTACTGTATGTAGGAATATGGGTGCAGATATTACACTCTCTAATGTGAAACAAGATGTTGGAGAACCGGTTGCCGATATTACCGTACGCACCAGCAGTCTGCACGGTTGTACCATTGAAGGTGATATCATTCCAAAATTGATCGACGAGATCCCGGTTATCGCCATTATGGCTGCATTTGCCGATGGAACGACCACGATCAAAGATGCACAGGAGCTGAAAGTCAAAGAATCCAACCGGATTGATGTTATGGTCGATAACCTGTCTGCCATGGGAGTGGATATTGAAGCAACCGACGACGGTATGATCATTCATGGCGGCAAACCTCTTCATGCTGCTACGATCGATTCCAGACTCGATCACCGGATTGCTATGAGTTTTGCTATTGCCGGCGGTCTTGCAGATGGGGATACCGAGATCCTTGGTGCCGAATGTGTTAATATCTCTTATCCGACCTTCTATGAAGATTTACAGAAATTGGGATAAAAGCAGAACGCATTCCAAACACCATTATATAAAAATTCTTTACAGGGACGTTATATCATGAAAGTAAACAAAATCAGAAATTCATTTTTTCTTGTACTTGCCGCCCTGATCTGGGGTGTTGCATTTGTAGCACAGACAACCGGTGCCGAAGCAACCGGACCATATACCTTTAACTGCATCCGCTCCTTTATCGGCGGTATTTTTCTACTTCCGATCATTAACATATCAGACCGCAGGAACGGCAATCCCGTTCCTTCCCCACAACAGAAAAAAAACCTCCTGACCGGAGGTATCTGTTGTGGATGTATTCTGTTTGTTGCAACTACCTTACAGCAGCTTGGTCTATACTTTGGTGTACCTGCCGGCAAAGCCGGATTCTTCACCGCCTGCTACATACTGATCGTACCAATTCTCGGTCTGTTCTTCCATAAACGCTGTGGACTTAAGATCTGGATCGGTGTTGTTCTTGCAGTTGCAGGATTATATCTTCTCTGTATGGACGAAGGTGGTTTT
>ERZ780207.2107-NODE-2107-length-15097-cov-2.991225_pt1 | contig 15097 bp, 15 predicted proteins | sample MGYA00510977_ERZ780207 | MGnify/ENA primary metagenome ERZ780207 (study PRJEB29588, sample SAMEA2151383) | human gut metagenome | biome: human gut; feature: human-associated habitat; material: faeces | place: Denmark | collected 2008/2010 ... | reverse complement strand
CGTTGTATATTGATAGGTAGATAAAATTTTTAGGCACAGCTCGTTTTGCATAGCCGCGCGAATTATAACCGCCATATCCTCGGCGGTTGTGTAATGATTTTTATCAAAAAGCCCGCTCGTGTTTACAAAGTGTGTATTTTTAAGCCCCAGCTCATCCGCCTTTTTATTCATAAGCTTTACAAATTTCTCTTCACTGCCGGCAATCGACAGAGCAAGACCTACGGTGGCGTCGGCGCCCGACGGCAATATGGCTCCGTAAAGCAGGTCGGTCATATTTACTGCTTCGCCGTCCGAAAAACCGGCAACCGTCGCCTCAGCAATATAAAGCGGATCGGTGATTTCAAAGCTGAATGTAAATGTTTTGTTGTAATCGGTTATATAATCGACCGCGGTAAGTACGGTCATTATTTTTGTGGTAGATGCAGGATAACAGCGCGCGGCAGATTCACGCTCGGCGACAACCTTGTTTGTGTCGCAATTTATAACTATTATATTGCCGCTTACTATGTCCGGGCCTATTGGGGCGGTGTCTTTGGTGCGATTTGCAAAAAGATTTATTTTTTCGGTCTTTTCCACATTGCTTACAACATTTTCCGTAGCCTCCGAAGTTTTTGGGGGTTCGTCTTTTGCCTTTGATTTTTTCGGCAATGCTGTCAGTAAGATTATCGCCGCGACAAGCAAAACCGCCGTAACATAAACCCACGGGCGCAGTCTGATAACCCCGCCGTGAACCTTTTTGGCAGATTGTAAAGGTTTGGCACCTTTACTTTCTGACTGCGACCTTCTTTCAATGCTTTTTTCAAGAGCGGAAAAATATTCGCCGTAATCTTTATTGTTAAATTGTTCAGACATATTCTTCCACCACCTTACAGTTGATTTTTTATTATCAAAACATTAACATTCCCCTTAACCTAAGAGGAATGTTAATTTTAAAATCTGCGCCCTGCTCCGCCTCCGCCGAACGAGCCTCCGCCTCCGCTAAAACCGCCGAAGCCGCCCGAAGAGCCGCCGAAGCCGCCGTGATTATTAAAGTTTCCGCCGAAAACCCGCGGCCCGCCGAATATAAACAAGCCGCCCCGTCTTCCGAATATTGCCACATAAAGCGAAACTACTACGATAAGCACCAACCACGAAAGCGCAACCTTGGAAAGCGAGATTTCTTCGTCGGCGTCGGACTGCGGCAAAAACGCTATCGGAGTATAGTTTTCGTCTGGCGTTATACCGTATTCGATGTATATTTCGTTTACAATGCTGTTATAAATATTGACAAGGCCCGTCGAAAACTCGTCGCTCGAAAAATACGGAATACCGTAGGCGTCAATTATGCGGCCGGTTTTGCTGTCGGGCAGAGCGCCCTCAAGGCCGTAGCCTACCGCAATGTATATTTCGCGGTCCTGCTCGGAAAACAGAATAACAACGCCGTTATTCTTTTCGCTGTCGCCTACGCCCCACTGTCTGCCGAGCTCCAAGGCATAATCTTCCGCCGCTTTTCCGTCGAGGCTCTCCACCGTAACAATAACCGCCTGTGCGGTAGTTTGCTCGTTTAAAGCCGCGCCCTTTGTATATACCGTGTTCATATCTTCCTCGGTCATAACGCCGGCAAAGTCATTTACAAAAAATCGCTCGGTAGGTTCAGGGTAGTTTTCCTTTTTCTGCTCGTCGCATGCCGCAAAAGAAAAGGTTAATGCGACCGTTACGGCAAATATGCCGATTGCCCTTAAAATTTTATTTTTCATATTAGCTGAAATCTACCTGAGGTGCATCGTTTGCAGAATCGGGTGCTTCAAAATATTCTGCCTTTTCAAAGCCGAATATTGTCGCCGCAATATTGCCGGGGAAGCGGCGAACCGACTTGTTATAGACATTTGCCGCGTCGTTGTAATCTTTGCGAGCTACGGCGATTCGGTTTTCGGTTCCTGCAAGCTCGGTTTGCAAATCAATGTATAGCCGATCGGCTTTGAGCTCGGGGTATGCCTCGGTTACGGCGTTTACCCAAACATCAATCGCACTATCGAGCTGGGCGGAAGCCGCCGCCTGTTCTTCGGCACCCGAAGCCGCAGTAACCTTGGCGCGTGCCTCTGTAACCGCAGTATAGGTTGACTGCTCGTAATCGGAATAGCCCTTTGCGGTTTTCACAAAGTTTGGTATCAAGTCGGCACGGCGTTCAAGCTGTACCGAAATGGCAGACTGGGCTGTTTTTACAGCCTCTTCTTTTTCGACAAAACCGTTGTATGATGATACAAGTGCGATTGCAACAACCGCGACTACGGCAATAACTGCAACTAAAATTATCAAGCCTTTCTTTTTCATAATTAAATCTCCTTTACAAATTCTTCTATTCTTCTTACCGCTTCAATTATATGCTCGGGGCTGTAGCAGTACGACGCGCGCACAAAGCCCTCGCCGCCTTTACCGAACGCAGTGCCCGGCACTACCGCCACATGCTTTTTTTCAAGCAGCTTTTCGCAGAATTCGTCGCTTGTAAGGCCTGTGCTTTTTATACACGGAAAGGCATAAAAAGCGCCTTTGGGCTCGCGGCAGGCAAGACCCGCCTTGTTAAACCCGTCAACCATAAGTCTGCGGCGGCGGTTGTATTCCGCCTTCATTTGAGCCACCGCCTCGTCACAGTTTCTTAAGGCCTCGATAGCGGCGTACTGCGACATTGTCGGCGCACACATTATTGCAAACTGATGTATTTTAGTAAGCTGTGAAATAATTTGTTGAGGACCGCAGGCAAAGCCGAGCCGCCAGCCCGTCATTGAAAAGGTTTTTGAAAAACCGTTTATCATTACCGTGCGCTCGCGCATACCGTCAATCGAAGCGATTGAAACATGGGGCTTTTCCGAAAAGGTAAGTTCTGCATAAATTTCATCGGAAATTACCAAAATATTTGTATCGCGTAAAACTTCGGCAAGCGCCTGCAAATCGGCACGTTCCATAATTGCACCCGTGGGATTGCAGGGGTATGGCAAAATGAGCGCCTTTGTTTTATCGCTTATTGCATTTTTTAACTGCTCGGGCGTCACCTTAAAATCGTTCTCCGCCAAGGTTTCGATTATTACGGGCACGCCGCCGCACAGCTTGGTTATAGGCTCATAGCACACATAAGAGGGTTGAGGAATTATAACCTCGTCGCCCGGTGTTATAACAGCACGAAGTGTGGCGTCAATTGCCTCACTGCCGCCGACCGAAATCAACACTTCGCGTGAAGCGTCATAGCTTACGCCGTATTTTCGGTCAATATAATTCGAGATTTCCTGTCTTAATTTTTCAAGACCGGAATTTGAGGTATATTTAGTTTTTCCTTTTTCAAGCGAGGTTATACCCGCCTTTCTTACCGACCACGGTGTTTGAAAATCGGGCTCACCCACACCGAGTGATATTACATCGTCCATAGTGGCGGCTATATCAAAAAACTTTCTTATACCTGAAGGCTTTATTCCGACAACAGTATCAGACAGTATTTTTGAATAGTCTATCATAACAAATATGTCCCCCTGTCATCGGGTTCGCCTTCAAAAAGCTTTACTCCCATTTCTTTGTATCGGCGCATAACAAAATGCGTGGCGGTTGATGTAACCGAATCTATGGTTGCAAGCTCACGGGCTACAAAGCGCGCAATGTCCTGCAAGGTTTTACCCCTTACAACAACATTAAGGTCATAAGCGCCCGACATAAGATAAACCGCCTCTACCTCTGGGTATGAGGACACCCTTTCGGCAACCTCCTCGAAGCCTAAATCAGCCTTGGGCACAACATTAAGCTCAATTATGGCAGAAACGCTTGTGGCGTCAACCTTTTCCCAATCTATAACGGCTTTATATCCGCAAATAACGCCCTGCTTCTGGAGTGCGTCAATCTCGGCGGCAACCGCCTCGGGTGTTGCGGCGAGCATTGAAGAGAGCTGCTCTAATGTGTAACGCGCATTGGTGGCAAGCAGTTTTAAAAGTTCATTTTTCATATATAAAACCTCCTGTGGTATATCTCTCACAAACACGATATAATTATTATAATTATAAAAAAACAAACCGTTATTGTCAACCACAAATAAGAATATTGAAAATATGTTCATTTTGTGTTAAAATGTTTTGATAAGTAAAAAAGAAGGTGAAAACGGGTGTCTGAACGCACAATAGCAGCCATTGCCACGCCGCTTGGCGCGGGTGGAATCGGCGTAATACGAATTTCGGGCGAAAACGCAATATCGGTAGCCGACAAATGCTTTAAAGCATTTTCGGGCGCACCGCTGTCGGCACTCGGCGGTTACGAAGCCGCTTACGGCAGGGTTACCGATAAAAACGGTGAAACCGTAGATGATGCGGTAGCGCTTGTTTTTCGCTCACCCAAAAGCTACACAGGCGAGGACACCGTTGAAATATCAGTTCACGGCGGCACGGTTGTAACACGCAAGGTTTTACGCAGGGTTTTGGAATGCGGCGCCGTTATGGCGACAGGCGGCGAATTTACAAAACGCGCGTTTTTAAACGGCAAGCTTGACCTTACCAAAGCCGAAAGCGTTATGGGGCTTATTTCGGCGCGAAACGATGCGGCGCTTAAAATTTCACAGGGTGCGCGCGAGGGCAGAATAAGCCGCGACACACAGCAAATACTTGACAAGCTGCTCGAAACGGCGGCGTCGCTTGCGGCGTTTGCCGACTACCCCGACGAAGACATACCGAATCTGAATCACGAAAACTTTTCGGCGTTGCTTGCCGATGCCGTTTTGAAATGCGAAAGGTTAATTTCTACCTACGACGTGGGCCGCACCATACGCGAGGGCATAAGCTGTGCCATAGTAGGCAAGCCGAACGTGGGCAAATCAACCCTTATGAATATGCTGTGCGGCAGTGAGCGCTCGATCGTTACCGACATTGCGGGCACCACACGCGATATAGTCGAAAACACAGTCACCGTGGGTGATGTGACACTTAATCTTGCCGACACGGCGGGCATTCGAAACACAACCGACACCGTTGAAAAATTCGGCGTTGACAGGGCTTTTCAAAGAATAGAGAATGCCGAACTGCTGTTAGCGGTCTTTGACAGCTCTTCTCCGCTTGATGAAAACGACAAACGATTGCTCCGAAATATTCACGGCAAAAAGTGTATAGTTATACTTAATAAAACCGACCTTGAACCGCAACTTAAAAGGGATATGTTTGACGGCTTTGAGACGGTTGAAATTTCGGCACGCTCTGGTGACGGGCACGAGGCTCTTTGCAATGCCGTGAACCGAACCTGCAAAATAGAAATGCTGTCTCCTGATGACACGGTGCTTATAAACGAGCGTCAGCGCGACTGTGTTCGACGCGCGTTAGAGGCTGTAACCGCCGCACGCGACGCGCTGATTTGCGGTATGACTCTTGATGCGGTAGGCGTTTGTATTGACGACGCTATATCGGCACTGCTGGAGCTTACGGGCAAAAGGGTTACAAATGAAGTTTGCGACGAAATATTTAAAAGATTTTGCGTTGGAAAATAAGAGGAAACTATGATTAAAGAATACTTGGCAGAACAATATGACATAGCCGTAATAGGCGCAGGTCACGCAGGCATTGAAGCGGCGTTGGCGCCCGCAAGACTTGGGCTTAAAACGGTTATGTTTACAATAAATCTCGACTGGGTGGGCAATATGCCATGCAACCCGTCGATAGGCGGCACGGCAAAGGGCCATCTTGTGCGCGAGCTTGACGCTTTGGGTGGTGAGATGGGCAAGGCGGCAGACGCCACCACGCTTCAAAGCCGAATGTTAAACCGCGGCAAAGGCCCCGCGGTTTATTCACTGCGTGCACAGATTGACCGCCGCGCCTACTCGGGTTATATGAAGCACTGCGTAGAAGCCCAAGAAAATCTTGATGTAAAGCAGGCAGAAATTGTAAACATCGAAAAACGAAGCGACGGGCTCTGGCATTGTGTTACCCGACTGGGCGCAGATTACGGGTGCAAATGCGTCATTCTTGCAACCGGCACCTTTTTAGGCGGCAAGGTTTACATAGGTGAAGTGAATTACGAAAGCGGTCCCGACGGTAACTTTCCCGCTACTGAGTTGTCAAAATCACTCAAAAAGCTTAATATTCCGCTTCGCCGTTTTAAAACGGGCACCCCCGCGCGCGTTGCGCGTGACAGCATAGATTTTTCAAAACTTGAGGTTCAATACGGTGATGAAAACACTGTACCGTTCAGCTTTTCAACCGATACACCGCCCGAAAATAAGGTGGTGTGCCACATAGGCTATACCAACGACGAAACAAAAAAAGTAATACTTGAAAACCTGCATCGCTCGCCGTTATATGCCGGCGATATAGAGGGTGTAGGCCCTCGCTATTGCCCCAGCATTGAGGATAAAATCGTACGCTTTGCCGACAAACAGCGCCACCAAATGTTTGTTGAGCCTTGCGGCGAAAGCACCGACGAGATGTATTTACAGGGTATGTCGTCTTCACTGCCCGAAGAGGTACAGATTAAGTTTTACCGCACAATCAAGGGGCTTGAAAATGTCAAAATTATGCGCACGGCATACGCCATCGAATATGACTGTATTGATCCGCTCGCGCTTTATGCCACGCTTGAAATCAAAGAACAGCCCGGTCTTTTCGGCGCAGGTCAGTTTAACGGCTCATCGGGCTATGAAGAGGCCGCAGCACAAGGCTTTGTTGCGGGTGTTAACGCCGCACACAAGGTGCTCGGCCGAGAGCCGCTTGTGCTCTCGCGCTCGTCTTCATATATAGGCACACTTATTGATGACCTTGTAACAAAAGGTTGTTCAGACCCTTATCGTATGATGACCTCGCGCAGTGAATACCGCCTGCTTTTGCGTCAGGACAACGCCGATGAGCGCCTTATGCCTATAGGTCACAAGCTGGGTCTTATAAGCGACTGCGAATATGAAAGATTTTTAGAACGAAAAAACTTAAAAGAGCAAGAAATCGAGCGTGTAAACAGCACCTTTTTTGCCCCGAGCGCCAAGCTTAACGAAATGCTTAATAGCCGCGGCACCGCACCTATTACAACCGGCACCCGCCTTGCCGACCTGATTAAACGGCCTCAGCTTGACTATAAATGTTTGGCGCCGTTTGACACCGGCCGCCCCGAGCTTTCGGACGATATATGCGAAAGAGTGGAAACAGAAATTAAATATGAGGGTTATATAAGCCGCCAGCAGGCACAGGTAGAAGAAATGATGAGACTCGAAAACAAAGCAATACCCAAAGATTTCGACTATTCGGCTATAAAAGGCCTGCGGCTTGAAGCGGCAGAAAAGTTAAACAAAATAAGACCCAAAAATATAGGTCAGGCATCGCGCATATCGGGCGTCAGCCCCGCCGATATTTCGGTGCTTCTTATATATCTTTCAAAATAAAATTTGAAGAGGTTTTTATGATAGATTTTAACATTCAAAAAATCGTTCCCCTTTGTGAAGAATTCGGTTTGACCGTTGACGGCACCGTGTCAGACCGACTTAACCTTTACGGTAATCTACTTATCGAATGGAACGAAAAAATGAATCTCACCGCAATAACCGAGCCCGAAGAGGTTTTGTATAAGCACTTTTTAGACTGCCTTTTGTTTTTTAAGCATATAAATGTCGAGCCCAAATCAAAGATTATCGATGTTGGCACGGGAGCGGGCTTTCCGGGGTTGGTGCTTAAAATTGCCCGACCCGACATAGAGCTTACCCTAATGGACGGGCTAAACAAGCGCCTTACTTTTTTAAACGCGGTGCTTTCAGAGCTTGGCTTGCAGGCACAAACGGTACACTCGCGTGCCGAGGACGGAGGAAAAAATCCGCTATACCGCGAGCAGTACGACATTGCCTGTGCCAGAGCCGTGGCAAATTTGCCTGTTTTGTGCGAATACTGTATTCCGTTTGTCAAGGTCGGCGGTCGTTTCGCGGCAATGAAGGGTGCTTCGGCAAATGAGGAATTACTGTCTGCACAAAACGCATATAATGTTTTAGGCTGTGAAAAGCCGGTAATTATATGCGAAAATTTACGGGAAAATGAGTCGAGAGCCTTCATAATTGCAAAAAAATATCGCAAACTCCGCCAAAATACCCAAGAATGAACGGAAAAATTGCAAAAAGCGCCCTGTAAAAAGGCGCTTTTAATTTTTTTATGTCGTTTTTGCACGACCGCTTTTACTTTACAAACCGAAATTTACAAGCGATAATATGCTTGCAAGGAGGTGAACAGACGGTAGAAAACACAACTTGTTTTTAATTCCGTCAAACTGATATGCACACAATAACAGAAAAGAAAATACTTATGCTGCGACCCGATGATATTGTTCCGTGCCCAAATCAGCCGCGAAAGGTTTTTGACGGGTATGAGCTTCAAACTCTTGCCGACTCGATTTCGGCAAGCGGAATAATACAGCCCCTTACCGTGCGCAAGGGCGAAGACGGTAAATACATACTTATAGCAGGCGAGCGCCGTCTGCGTGCCGCGCGTATGGCGGGACTGCGCCGAGTGCCGTGTGTAATTCACCGCACAGATGAAGCCACCTCGGCATTTTACAGTCTTACGGAAAATATGCAGCGCAGTAATCTCGGCTTTTTTGAAGAGGCTATGGGTATAAACCGTCTGATTACCGATTTCGGTTTTTCACAGTCGGAGGTTGCCGCAAGGCTGGGGCTTTCCGCCTCTACCGTAAGCAACAAGTTGCGACTGCTTAAGCTGTCTCCCGAAACACAAAACCGCATTTGTGCGGCGTCCCTAACCGAACGGCACGCCCGCGCGCTTTTGCGGCTTATGCCCGAACAGCGTGAAGCTGTGCTTGACAAAATTATTGCCGAGGATTTAACCCTTTCTCAAACCGAAGAGCTTATAGACGATATTTTAAATCCGAAAGAAATTGTCAGTTGTCAGGCAGAAGCACAAGAGGTCGCAAAGCCTATACGCAAAGCCGCCATCGGCGACATCAAGCTGTTCTCAAACAGTCTGTCAAAGCTGCTTTGCACTATGCAAAATGCCGGAATAACGGCAAACTCGCGAAAGCACGAAACCGAAAAATATATTGAATATAAGGTTAGAATTTTTAAAAATCAGCCCGAATCCCGCGAATACAGTCAGCTTAAAATTTGTTAAAATCTGCGAAGGATACCTCTGTCCCCTTTTTATCCGCGCGGTTTTAAATACAGGTATTATCGCCACCAACACCCATCTGCAAACCCCCCCCCCCCCCCCCCCACCATATCCACCCCCATACACAGACACCCCCTCGAAAGAGGGGTTGTCTGTGTATTATTCTATTTCTTTTGTTTCGTTATCTATTGCGTATTTTTGCGCTAATTTTATCTGTTTGTCTTCAACCTTTGCAAGTCTTGCATCAAGCAAAAATATTTTAATAAGCAGTAAGAATATTATTACAACAAAAATAAAATTTGAAGGAGCCTCGAAACCTATTAGGTCCGAAACCCAATATATGGCTTTCGGAAAAATACCCATTACCAACAAAAGCAGGCAGAAAAACAACCAATAAAGAGTATCGCCTATTTTAAACTGCGATTTTTTGATTTTTCGAATAACAAAAAACAGAGTAACAACACATGCTATTATTAAAATTATAAGTAGTCCGTTCATAGTATTACCCCTTTCTAAACCATTGCAGTACCAGAATTGACACAAACATTCTAAGCATATAATTAACCGAATTCGCAAAGTTAAGATAGCTTTCTCCCGCTATGCGATCGTGCATTTCTACCTGCACTTCCCTAAAAGCAGCACCCGATCTTACAAGCAATGCAACCGTATCGGGTTCGGGCCCCAAATCGGTCGCGAAGGCTAATTTTTTAATCATTTTTCGGTCGAACATTCGCATACCTGATGTTGGGTCTTTAAGCACTTTTCCGGTAGTTATTTTTATTGCAAACTGTATAAGATTACTGCCTAACATTCTAAGCGACTTGGGCTTTTTCTCATCTACAAAACGCGAGCCTATTACTATATTACAGCCTTTCCCGATTTCGTCTGCCATTTTTTGTATATATTTCGGGTCATGCTGACCGTCACCGTCAAACTGTATTGCCGCATCATAACCGTTTTTATAAGCAAAAATCATGCCCGTCTGCACAGCCGCCGCAAGACCTAAATTTACAGGGTGGCTTACAAAATGATATCCTTTTTTTATACATATTTCCTCGGTGTTATCACGCGAGCCGTCGTTTATAACAAGATAGTCATACTGCGGGCAGGCGTTCTTTATAGTTGTTACAACACGCTCTATGTTTTCGCCCTCATTAAAGGCAGGAATAATTATAAGAGTCTTCATAGTTTTACCCCTTTTGAGATTATTTTCTGCATTTTAAAGTTTTGTATATAATTACAGCACAAATTAAAATATGGATAATGTACGAAATTATAATATTAAAACTTACTCCGTTCATATAAAACAGATTGATAAACGGTTTTGCCAGAATCAATGACACAGCCAGCGACACAAGACTTGCAACCATACATGTCTTTAACCTTCGCATAATTATAAGCACATTTGTCAAAAGCCAGCTTATAACGTACAGTGCGGTACAGCCGATCATACTATACATTAAATAGGTATAAGGCACAAATTTTTGACCAAACGCCAAACCTACTGCAAACTCGCCCAAAAAGGCTACGCACAAATACACAGCCGCTACAATTAAGGCCAGCAATAATAAATTTTTCAACAACCGTTTAACAAAATCTGAAATTCTATTGTCACGGTAAAACTCTGAAAGTTCCGTAAGCATAGGATTAAATATGCCTGTTGCTATAACCTGCACCACAACCAGCGGCGTAGAAATAGTTCCATAATAACCGAGCGCCTCTTCCCCGTGCATACTTTCTAACATTTGTCTTGGTATGCTGACAATAGCCGTAAATGCAACCGTAGATATAACCGCGGGCATACAGGTAATGAGGAGCGCCTGTATTGCTTTTTTATTGAAAGTCGGTTTTACCGACCCGAATTGCGCCGTGCTTCTGACATCATACAATGCAACCACCGCAAGAGTTGAAAACGCCATTGCAATAACCGCTGTCAGCACATCTTTCGTAACCAAGAGCGTCGTGGCAAAAACCACCGTCATAACCACGCCGCGCAAAATATAAGAAATGCCGACATAATCCATACGGTAGTTTTTCTGGTCTATTCCGTGTAAAACATCACTAAAAGTTTCATTTAGCCTATAAATCATATAAAACACTATACACAGTACACTTTTTGCAGAATAACCCAGAATAAGCACATAAATCACGCATAGCAAAACCGAAATTGTCGCAGTTACAAATCTTGAGCCTATATAGTCGCCGTTAGAATATTTGTTTTCTGTGTCGGAAATTTGATATGTGCGGATACTATATACGGAAATAGCATAAAAAATATTTGTTATGCTTATTGCAAGCTGTAAAATTCCCGTATTGCTTACCGACGTTTCCTCGGGCGAAAGATGAACCACAAGCAGAGCCGATATCAGCCATTGGCAAAAGCAATAAAAAATTGTGCCTGCCGAATTATAGAAAGCATTTTTTGAAATGCTTAATCTTTTTTGATTTTGCATTAAATCACACGCCAAACTGAATAATATATAAAATTTATTTTATACCGTTTTTTACCTTAATTAAATTTTCTTCCATTAGGGTATGTATTTGTTCGCCGAGTTCTGCGGTTTGATTGCTTTGCGCCGTATCAATAACCGACAAAACATCAAAATATATATCGGTTTTTCGGCGCAAAAGATTTTTAGGTATATCTCTTGTGCCCCAAAGCGTGCAGACAACTATTTTGCACTGTGATTTTGTTGCGATTTTTAAAGAACCGTTGCGTATAGGCAGCAGTTCGCCGCTTTTGCTTACATAACCTTCGGGAAAAACCGCCACCGAATTTGTTTTATCTTTAATAAGCCGTGCCGCGCTGATTATTGTTTTTGCGGCTTCACGGTTGTTTTCGCGGTCTATGGGCAGTCCGCTTAATTTGTATATAGCCTTATATATAAAGGGAAACAGGTCGCGCACCTCTTTTTTTGCAATGAACGCAATGCGCGAATCGGGCACCGCATAGTAAATTACGGCAGGGTCAAGGTCGTGTATATGGTTGCACACCAGTAAAAACGGCTCGTCCTGCGGTATTTTTTCAAGCCCCGATGTATGAACCTTTATTCTAAGCAGCGAAAACGCCGTTTGCAAAAAGACTTTTACAACAAGGCGGAAGAAATTACTGTCTTTGGCGGGCTTATTCAAATTAACAATCGCTATATTTAAAGCCAAAAACGCAGCATTCAATATTACAAGCGTAACAAAGCATGCTACCAATATAACAGGCACCAGCCACCAAGAATACGGTTGTTTGAAAATGTCAAACGGAATATCGAGCAGCAAGGTTATAACCGCCGCCGCAAGCGCATAAATTTTAAGCATTTTCTTCGCCTTTCAGTTTTGTTTTTGTACTATTTTGTACTCGTCATAAAAATCATAATAGGGGCAATTAAAGGTTTGCGAGGTTAAAAAACGCGCCATCTCATCTTCATCAAGATTGCAGTCGCAAAAGTATTCGTCGCCGTCGGCGTCATATACATAATTTGCACAGCTTTCGCAGTTTGTGCTTTTCTCGTTCACAGCATTTGCTCCTTTTACCGCGTTGTGTTGTCGGTGTTATCTTCGGGTTCGTCGGGTTCGTCGGGTGTTTGGGGCTCGTCCTCCGACTCGGTTGACGATGTTGAGGATTCATCGCTGCTCGAAGAATCTGACGGTTTTGACTGCTCGGGCTCGCTTGACGACTCGCTCGGCGTAGACTGTTCGGGTTCACTGGAAGTCTCGCTTGGCGTCGACTGTTGCGAACTTGCCGAGCTCGTGTTTTCGGACGGGGTTTCCTGACTTACCGTTGTATCTTCCGATGAAGAGGGACTGTTTTGCGATGTTGTTGCCGACGGCTTGCGGTTGTTTGACGAGGTGGATCCTCTATACCAATCGTTTCGGTCTATGCCGTGTTCGGTAATGTACTGTTCCATGGTTACATCGTCATATATAATCGCATTAACAAGCTTTGCGGCATAATTGAGGTCATAATAAATTATTGAGCCGTAGCCCGAAGGGCCGGTCATTAAAAAGTCGCTTTGGTATTCAGCAGGCGGCAGACGGTACTGCTCGAAGGTAGGCGAGCTTAAAAGTATATTTGTCGCAAGACTTAAAATGTCGGTATATGAAAGTGATGTTTCACTGCATGGAATAAGCGCCTTTGCAAGGCTTACATACTGTGTTTTTTTCATGGTTACAGCCTTGTTGAAAAGCTGCTGCATAACATGGCGCTGACGGTCGGTTCTGCCGAAGTCATCACGCGTGCCCCACACGCTTGTGCAGTTGCGCACACGGGCGTAAGCCACAGCCTGAACGCCGTTTAAGGTTTGCTCGCCCTCAGACTTAATGTAATAGTCTTTTGCGTTAAGACCCATTTCTGCGCATATTTCATCCATACAGTTATTGAGATTCGGGTGTTCATTGCCCTTCCAAGTGAGCTCGTCTTTGGTTATTGTAGCTGTAATTCCCCCTACGGCGTCAATTATGTCGGTCATACCGAAAAAGTTAACCGTGGCATATTCGCTAATGTCTAAATCAAACGCCTGATTTAAAGTTTTTATCGCGTGCTCAGGACCTTTTACATAGGCGGAATTTATTTTACCGTAGTATGATTTGCCCTCATATTCCATAGGCACAAAGGTGTCACGCATTACCGATATGATTTTTACCTTTTTTGTTTCGGTGTTAAGGCTTAAAATCATAATACTGTCGGTATTGCCTTTGAAAACGGTTTTATCGCGCGAGTCAACACCGAAAAGCGCAATATTTATTACATGCTTGTCTTTAACGCCCGAAAATCCGAGCTTTTCGGGGTTTGCCGTTATTGAATTATAATTGTATCTGAAGTAAATAAAGAACCACGAAACAAGAAGCGCGATCACTAAAATTATGCTTGCGGCACTTATAAAGGCGGCTTTTTTGCCCTTTGTCAGTTTTTTCCACCAAAGCTTAAAGCCGTTGCGCTCTTTCTTTTTATATCTGCCCGAGGTTTCTTTTTTAAGTCTTGAGTCCGACACAATATCTACATATTCTTCCTCTTGCTTTTTTCTCATTGCCGCGATAATTTCCTCATACTTATCGTTAAAGTCAACCCCGTAAGAATCTTTTTCTTCGTTCATTTTTTAATTCCTTTCTGCACCTTTATGACACCGTCAGCTTATATATATCGCTCTTTTTTACGCCTGTAATTCTTGCCGCTTCTCTTGCCGCAGACGAGGTCGAGTGACCCTCGGCAATAAGATTTTTTGCTATTTGGGCCGCCTGCTCTGCGGTATAGGCGCAGCTTTGCTCCTTTGCGCCCTCTATTATAAGCACATACTCGCCGCGCGGTTCGTTTTGCCTGTAAAACTCCAGCGCTTCACTAAAGCTTGTACGCATAACCGTTTCGTGTATTTTGGTGATTTCACGGACTATTGCAATATTTCGGTCGCCGAAAACCTCAAGCATATCCGAAAGGGTTTTTACAAGCTTGTGCGGCGCTTCATAAAAAATCATTGTACGCCGTTCGCTTTTTACCTCCTCAAGGTGTTGCTTTCTTGACGGCTTGTTGACCGACAAAAAACCCTCAAAGCAAAATCTGCCGCTCGGCATTCCCGAAAGTGCAAGCGCCGTGGCAAATGCGGTAGGACCCGGCACCGACTCAACCGCTATGCCGTTTTCATGGCACTCGCGAATTAAATCTTCGCCGGGATCGGATATTGCGGGCATGCCCGCGTCGGTAACTATTGCACAGTTTTCGCCGTTTTTTATGCGGTCGATAACCGTAACGCCGCGTTCTTTTTTATTATGCTCAAAGTAAGCAACCATGGGCTTTGAAATCCCCAAGTGATTTAGCAGCTTTACCGTAACGCGCGTGTCCTCGGCGGCTATAAAATCGACCTGTTCGAGAATTCGTCTGCCGCGAGGCGAAAAATCTTCAAGATTGCCTATCGGAGTGCCCACTATATACAGTTTTCCCGTCATTATAAATACTCTTCCTTATAGCTTCCGTAAATTTGTACCATTTCAGGCGACAGTTCGCCGTTCTCACCCTCAACATAAAGCGGCGG
>ERZ780207.2101-NODE-2101-length-15157-cov-3.824659_pt1 | contig 15157 bp, 12 predicted proteins | sample MGYA00510977_ERZ780207 | MGnify/ENA primary metagenome ERZ780207 (study PRJEB29588, sample SAMEA2151383) | human gut metagenome | biome: human gut; feature: human-associated habitat; material: faeces | place: Denmark | collected 2008/2010 ... | reverse complement strand
TTTATCCGGCTTATACATCTGCCGAAGAGATTTTTGCTTCCAATCCGGACGGTATTATGCTGTCAAACGGTCCGGGAGACCCTGCGGAGAATGTGTTCTGCATAGAGCAGATAAAAAAGCTTATCGGCAAAAAGCCGCTTTTCGGCATATGCCTCGGGCATCAGCTGACGGCACTTGCAATGGGCGGCAAAACCGTGAAGCTTAAATACGGCCATCACGGTGCGAATCAGCCCGTAAAGGAGCTTTTCGGCAGCAGAACATACATTACAAGTCAGAATCACGGATACGCCGTGGATTTCAAATCGCTTGAAAATAAAGGGCGGGAAATTTTTATAAACGCGAACGACGGCAGCTGCGAGGGAATAGAATATCCCGAGTATAACGCCTTTACGGTGCAGTTTCACCCCGAGGCGTGCTCCGGCCCGCATGACACCGAGCTTCTGTTCGACCGCTTTATCGGTATGATGGAGGAGGACAAAAATGCCTAAAAACAAGGAAATAAAAAAGGTTTTGGTAATCGGCTCGGGGCCTATTGTAATAGGTCAGGCGGCGGAATTCGATTATGCCGGCACACAGGCATGCAGCGTGCTTAAAAAAGAGGGCATAAATGTTGTTTTGGTCAACTCCAACCCTGCCACCATTATGACCGACAAGGCGTTTGCCGACGAGATATATTTAGAGCCGCTTACCGCAGAAACCGTGACCCGAATAATAGAAAAGGAGCGCCCCGACGGCTTGCTTGCGGGACTCGGCGGTCAGACCGGGCTTACCGTTTCAATGCAGCTGTCGGACAGCGGCGTACTTGAAAAATACGGCGTGCGGTTCTTGGGCAGCGATATAAACGCCATAAAAAAGGCCGAGGATCGCGAGCTTTTCCGCGAGACCATGCTTAAAATAGGGCAGCCGTGCGTGCCCAGTGAGATTGCAACGGATATTAAAGCCGCAGTTTCCGCGGCGGAAAAAATCGGATATCCGGTAATAGTGCGCCCCGCTTATACCCTCGGCGGCTCGGGCGGAGGAATAGCAGAGGACAGGGAATCGTTTGAAAAAATAGCGGAAAACGGCTTAAAGCTTTCGCCCGTAACGCAGATTCTGGTGGAGAAATGCATTTCGGGCTGGAAGGAGATAGAGTTTGAAACCATGCGCGACTCAGTCGGCAACGCCATTGCCGTGTGCTCGATGGAAAACTTTGACCCGGTAGGAATCCACACCGGCGATTCGGTCGTTGCGGCCCCTACGCTTACGCTTTCGGATAAGGAGTATCAAATGCTGCGCTCCGCCTCGCTCGATATGATTTCGGCGCTCGGAATAGTGGGCGGCTGCAACTGCCAGTTTGCGCTCAATCCCGACAGCTTTGAGTATGCGGTCATCGAGGTTAATCCCCGCGTTTCGCGTTCATCGGCGCTTGCAAGCAAGGCGACGGGATACCCGATTGCTAAAATTTCCACACTGATTTCCCTCGGCTACAATCTTGATGAAATCAAAAACGAGATCACCGGGAAAACCTGCGCCTGCTTTGAGCCGGCTCTCGATTACGTTGCGGTGAAGCTGCCGAAATGGCCGTTTGATAAGTTTATAGGCTCAAGCCGCAGGCTCGGCACGCAGATGAAGGCGACCGGCGAGGTTATGGCTATGGGACAGTCCTTTGTTGAGGCGCTTATGAAGGCGGTGCGAGGTGCGGAAATAAAGCTTGATTCGCTGAACGCAGGGCCGATAAACGACGGCGATATTCTGACCCGCTTGTCAGAGCCGAACGATATGCGGCTTTTCACGGTATACGATGCGCTGAAAAGCGGAATATCGGTTGATAAGATACATGAGATTACAAAGATTGACCGCTATTTTATTATGTGTCTGAAGCAGGCGGCGGAGCTTGAAAAGGAGCTTTGCGAAGCACCCCTTGATAATGAACTGTATTTAAGGGCGAAAAAAAGCGGCTTCCCGGATTCGTTTATAAAGCGGCTGACCGGCAAAAGCGATCTGCCCGAATTCAGCTACAGCTATAAAACCGTGGACACCTGCGCCGCGGAGTTTAACGCCTGCACACCGTATTTTTACTCATCATGTGATAAAGCGTGCGAGGCAAGAAGTATTAAAAGAAGCGGAAAGCCGGTTATTATGGTGCTGGGCTCGGGACCGATACGCATAGGCCAGGGAATCGAATTCGATTACAGCTCCGTGCATTGCGTGCGCACTCTGCGGAGCATGGGCTATGATGTTGTTATAGTAAACAACAACCCCGAAACCGTTTCAACCGATTATGACACAGCCGACCGCCTGTATTTTGAGCCGCTCACCGAGGAAGACATTATGGGCGTTATAAAGGTTGAAAAGCCCATAGGCGTTGTGGTTGCCTTCGGCGGGCAAACAGCAATAAAGCTGACGGAATTCCTGTCGAAAAGCGGCATAAACATACTCGGCACATCGGCAGAGGGAATAGATACCGCGGAGGACAGGGAGAAATTCGACGCGTTTCTTGAAAAAATCGGCATTAAGCGTCCTAAGGCGGTTTCGGTCAATACGGTTGACGAAGCCCTTATCGCCGCTAAAATACTCGGATACCCGGTGCTTTTGCGCCCGTCCTATGTTATCGGCGGGCAGGGCATGAGCGTTGTCCGCTCGGCAGGCGAGGTTCGCAAATTTATGAATATAATCCTTTCGGGCAATATCGGCAATTCGGTTTTGATTGATAAATATATGCCCGGAACAGAGCTTGAGGTGGACTGCATTTCCGACGGCACGACCGTGCTGATTCCGGGAATTATGGAGCATGTCGAAAGGGCGGGAATCCATTCGGGCGATTCCATTGCCGTTTACCCGCCTTATAATTTGAGCCGCGTCATGACCGATACCGTTGTGAAGACCTCGGTTGAGATCGCGCGCGGTCTCGGCACAAAGGGAATCGTAAATATTCAGTATCTTGTGCAGGACGGCGAGCTTTTTGTGATCGAGGTAAATCCGCGAGCCAGCCGCACGGTACCGTATATAAGCAAGGTTACGGGCATTCCGATGGTTGACCTTGCCGCAAGGGCGATGCTTGGGGAATCGCTTTCGGAAATGGGCTATCAAACCGGTCTTGCGCCCGCGTCCGAATATTATGCGGTCAAGGTTCCCGTTTTCAGCTTTGAAAAAATAGCCGACGCAAATACCATAATGGGCCCCGAAATGAAGTCCACCGGCGAGGTGCTCGGAATCGGGCGAACCAAAACCGAGGCGCTTTATAAGGGGCTTGCGGCAAGCGGAATCGATGTGGCGCAAATAAAGAAAAGGGCGCTTCAGGGAATTCTTATATCGGTGGAGGATTACGATTATTCCGATGCTATTGCGCTGGCTGAAAAATTCACCGATTTGGGAATAAAAATCTTTGCCACTCCCGATACCGCCGAGGCTATCCGCTCAAGAGGAATGGATGTAACGACCGCGCGCAATGTGTGGGAGAACGACGATATAAATAATCTGCTTGAAAGCGGAACGGTAAATTATATTGTATATACGGGGGCGGTAATGGATTCCTCTGTGGGAGATTTCCGCGTTTTGTACCGCAAGGCGATGAATCTGCAGATTCCCTGTATGACAAGCATAGATACCGCACTTGCACTGGCGGATGTTATCGCCGCCTGCTACAGTCAGGGCTCTACAAAGCTTATAGATATAAACAAACGAGCGTGATTACACGCCCCTATGCAAAAATTTCAGATAGTTGTTGAAAAACGGGCGCCCGAATGGTATAATTTGAAAAAACGATTATAAACTTCGCTATGCGGCGAAAAGAATGGCAAGGAGCAGATTGTTTTGGAAAAATACATACCTGTTGTGGTAATCAAAGAGCTGTCCGAAACGGATAAAATACTTTCGGCACTCAAAGCGGACGGCATTAACTGCGCCGAAATTACATTCAGAACGGCGTGCGCTGAGGAGGCAATCGAATACGCGGTAAAAAACTATCCCGAAATGTCGATAGGCGCGGGTACGGTTATTAACGCCGAGCAGTGCAGAGCCGCTTTAAAGGCGGGCGCAAAGTTCATAGTGTCGCCGGGGCTGTCTGTATCGGTAGCCGAGGGCTGCCGTGAAAACGGCGTGCCGTATTATCCCGGCTGCGTAACACCGACCGAGATTATGCAGGCATTGGAGCTCGGCATTACAACCGTTAAGTTTTTCCCTGCCAATATTTACGGCGGTCTTAAAGCGTTAAAGGCGCTTTCCGCACCGTTTCCGCAGGTCAGGTTTATCCCTACGGGCGGCGTTGATCGCGGCAATATAGATGAATTTCTGAGCTTTGATAAGGTGGCGGCAATCGGCGGCAGCTTTTTTGTAAAGGAAGCGCTTGAAAAACGGGGAGAGAACTGAAATGAGCAAAGTTATTACTTTCGGGGAAATAATGTTAAGGCTTTCTTCCGTCGGGTATGACAGACTCTTCCAAAACGACGGCATGCAGGCGACCTTCGGCGGGGGCGAGGCGAATGTTGCGGTTTCTCTTGCGAATTTTGGTATAGACAGCACCTATGTGACAAAGCTGCCCGAGCATGCGGTAGGTCAGGCGGCGGTAAACGCTTTAAGATATTTCGGGGTAAATACCGAAAAAATAGTAAGGGGCGGCGACAGGGTAGGAATCTACTATCTTGAAAAGGGCATTTCGCAGCGCCCGTCTGTTTGCATTTACGACCGTAAGTATTCGGCGGTTGCAGAGGCAGCACCCTCCGATTTCGATTGGAACGCTGTATTTGAAAATGCCGATTGGTTTCATATTACGGGCATCACCCCGGCGCTCAGTGATAATCTTGAGCAGATATGCATTGAAGCCGTAAAGGCAGCGAAAAAGCACGGCGTCACCGTAAGTCTTGATACAAACTACCGCTCAAAGCTGTGGAGCATAGAGAAAGCATCCCGCGTTATAGGTGAGCTTATGCGGTATACGGATATTTGCATAACAAACCCGGGAGATATTAAGGATCTGTTCGGCATTGTTTCGGATAAAGCGGATTTTGATTTGAAAAAGCCCGATAACGAGGGTGCCGCGTCTGTTGCGGAAAAGCTAATAAAAAGGTATCCGCTAAAAGGCGCCGCACTGACATTGAGGACTAATTTGAGCGCCAGCGATAACGATTTCGGCGCAATGCTCTGCGGCGGAGAAGCTGCAGTATTTTCAAGAAAATACCGTATGCACATAGCCGACAGGGTGGGCGGCGGTGACGCGTTTGCCGCAGGGCTTATATATTCGCTTTTAAAACAAAAAGCGCCGCAGGAAGCGGTGGAGTTTGCTACGGCAGCGGCGGTATTAAAGCACTCGATAGAGGGCGATTTCAACCGTGTTGCGGTATCCGAGGTTGAAAACCTCGCCGGCGGCGACGGCTCGGGCAGGGTGCAAAGATAATGAATAAAGCCGGATAAAGTGCGACCCCATCGGAGCTACGGCCCGAAGGCACAAAACAAATTAAACTTATTTATATTGAAAAAGAAGAGCTGATGCGCTATAATATATAAGTCGTATCAGCTCTTTTCGTATTTTCGGAAAAACTGTATACCTTACAATAATCAAATACTTATAAAATAGGGAGATATGGGAATAAATGAAATTAGGAATGGTAATTGTCGAACCGAGTTTCATATGTCCCTATAACTCCTCAAAATCTCATAAAACCCGATAGTACCGCGGGTTTGAAAAAAATCACTTTAATATATCTTTATACTTCTCTATGCAAGTCCACACCAAAATGGTGTAGTAAATGGTGAAGTAAGGTTTATGTTAAAAACGAAAAAAGAGCCTATGCAATAACAATCCCCCACATTAAAAATGTGGGGGTAATTTTATCATATATGTATTTTATGAGAAATTGCCGTTATTATCGCAGGTAAGTACAACATGCGGCTCAATAGTGCTCACAACGACTAAAAGAGCCTTTCTGATAAACTTCGCGTCCCCTATGGCTTTATTTGCTGAACGCTCAGCAGTTGCGGATTTGAATTCCCATGCCGTATTTTTAATTGTGTAGGAATACGAAGCCTTTGTGCAAAAAGCAGAGCCATGTGAACTTACCGTAAATGTACCGTGCACGGTGAATGTAAAAAATACAGTACCCGAATCGTTTGTGGCGGTATATGTTTTTTTGCCGGATTTTTCATATGTTGTTGCAAGTGGTGTCGCCAAATTCGCGTTATCGTCCTCATAAACGGAAACGGTTATAATATAACCGTCAACATACATTGTTTCTTCACTGACAAGTCTTTGAGTTTTTTCGGTTACCGCCTCTGCCGCAGATATAGGCATAAAAGCGCATATAATTGCCAAAAGAATGGCAGCTATTGATTTATTGACTGTTCTGTTCATTTGAGCTTTCCTCCGTAATTTTTAAATTGTATTGTGTTGGTTGATTTTCTTTATTCCATTTAATCATATAAATTCCTGTCCCGATTGCAAGAATTATAATAACAATTAGTGCAGAAATAACTGCTATCCAAATCCTTTTGGAACGACACAGCTTTTTATTTATATGGATTCCGTCAAGCGAAGAAATATATTCTGCTACACATTGCTCCGGTTTGCCAAAATGATTTTCTAACAATTCGTATGTAACAGAAACCTTATCATTGCAAAACTCTATCAAGCTGCCTTTTAATTCGGTATCAAGCATTTTTTGTAATCTTTTCGGGCAATCTTTCTTCGCCGCTTTTAAATATTTATTTATTATTTTTTCATTCGATGCCATTTGCTATTTCCTCAATATTATCCACCTGTAAAATTTTCAACACACCTGCTGTATGCAAAATGTATTCGTGCTTGAGGTCTTCAAGATATTTTCTGCCCTGCTCCTCCAAGTGATAGTAAACACGAACACGCCTTTTGCCTACCTTTTCCGAATGGTCGGATATCATCCCCTTTTCAACCAAGCGATAAAGCGACGGGTATAACGAGCTCTCCAGAATACGGTAAAGACCGCCGCTTCTGTCGGATAGCTGCTGTGAAATTTCATATCCATACATATCGCCGTCCTGCAGCAGTGTAAGTATGGTAAGTTCGATAGTACCTCTTTTTAAATTATCTGAAATTGCCATATCCATTCTCCTGTCGGATATAATATAACAAAAATATTTCTTGTTGTCAATACTATATACCAAAAGTTATTCTTGACATATTGTTATTTAAAGTTTATAATCAAGATATAGGCAAAGTCGATAATTGTTATATCGTTTTTTGCATAATTTTATGTTATGGGGGAGATGTTGCCAATGTATTAGTTATATTTACGCCGTCTGTCACGGCTTATAACAACGGTAATTATAATGTTTTGATGCTCAAAATATAAACAAAATTCAATTCAACAGTATTTCAAAAGGGGATGTTAAAATGAAATTGCGAAAAATAAAGCTGCTTTCAAGCTCCGTTTTAGCGCTTGTTCTTTGCTTGGCGGTTATGTTTACAACAATCATACCGCCTATTTCCGCAAGCGCAACAAGCGGCAATTGGACAGGGGGTCAGGTTGCCAGGGGATACCGCTTAAAGGTTGTATATTCCGAGTCACAGCAAAATCCAAAAAACAACACCTCGCTGGTAACCGCAACCTTGTATCTGGTGCAGGACAGAACCTACAGCCTGTACATAGGCACAAGATCCGCAACCATTACCATAAACGGTGCAAAAACTACCATTTCCAATATACCCGCCATACAAAATAACGGAAATGTAACCACAAGGTTGGGAGCGGCATCCGCCACGGTTGCGCACAATGCCGACGGATCAAAGTCGGTAGCCATTGCCGCCACCTTTGATATGAAGGCGACCCTGTCCGGTACATATTACGGGACTATGTCAACCTCGCAAACGGTAGCATTGGATAAGCTGGACAGAGCAGCCCCTACGGTATCGCTTCGTTTTAACAGCTCCACCGCAAACAGCGTCAATTTAACGGCAACCGCAAATACGCCCTGCGATACTTGGCAGTATTCAACGAACGGTGGTTCGTCTTGGGTCACATTTGCGTCTTCCGGCACATCCAATACATTTAACATCGGTAACCTTGCGGGAGGAACGGCTTACTCGGTAGTGGTAAGGGCGAGAAAAATTTCAAACTACATTACCTCGGCAAAAAGCGGTGCCGTAACCGCGACAACAAAGCCCACTCCGCCCGGCGGCTTAACGGTCGGCGGTATTACACAAACCTCCGCCGATTTAGCTTGGAATGGCGTAACCGGAGCTAACTCCTATAAGCTTTATTTGAATGACGCTTTGAAAGCAAGCGGAATAACCGCCGGAAGCTATACCTTCTCAGGTCTTACACCTAACACAAGCTACAAATTCGGCGTTTGCGCAACCGGTGTAAGCGGAGACAGTTCAATTGCGTCAACCGCGAATTATATAACTCTGCCGAGCGTGCCGACCGAACTGAACATTACAAACCAAACGGACAGCAGCGTCAGTTTAAGCTGGTCGCAGGATAACGGCGGAAATGCGGCGGCAACCACCTTTAATATTTACCGTGACGGAGCTTTAATAGGCCCAAGCTCAACCGCCGAATATACCGATACCTCATACAGCAATACCGACAGCAGCTATACGGTTTCCGCCGTTACCTCGGCGGGTGAGTCGGCTCGGTCGGCGGCGGCTTCGGTCGAGCACATTTCGCTGTCAATGGCATTTACTTCGGTAAGCAATCCTACCTTTGTAACGGTTACGCCGTCGTTTACGGGCGGTACAAACCGCGAAATTGATTATAATTCCTTAAAATGGGCATACGGCAGCCAAAGTGCCGATTATTTTGCGGATAACGGCTATAAATTTACAAACAGCTTTACCGTTCTTTACAACGGTACATATACCGTTTTCGCAAAGGATATAAGCGGTTACGAGGCTGTAGGTACTGTTGAAGTCAGAGGTATATATACAAAGCCGACGCAAGGCGCTTTCATACAAACCTTTACCGATTTATCGGTAGATTCCATCGGTATGAGCGTTGCTTTTGAGCGCACATATAACTCAATGGACGATACCGATAATATTTTCGGCAGCGGCTGGTCGCTCAATTATGCAAAATCCACCCGACTGTCCGATGGCGGTACGGTCAGATTGGTATACCTGCCTGACGGCACAATCAACTATTTCAGCGTCTCGGATAATACCTATACGGGAATCGGTACGCAAAATAAACTCACCGCAAACGGCAGTAAGCTGATATTAACAACCAAGGACAGAATTAAGTACACCTACGAAAACAATTATCTCACCCGTATCGAGGACGCAAGCGGCAATACAATATCTATCAGGCTGAATTCTGCACATCTGCCCGTCAGAATAACCGACAGCGTAGGGCGTGTTTACACAATATCCTATTACAACAACAAGATAACCGGTATTACAGACCCTGCCGGACGCATTTTCTCTTATACATATGACAGCAACGGCAATCTTGCCGATCAGCGCCAAGCGGACGGGGGAATCGTCAATAAATTCATTTACACCGACGGACTGTTGACCAAAATCACAGATTCATTGGATAACACCGTTTGTGAAATGCTCTATAATCCCCAAAGGCAAGCTGTAAGCGTTGCCGACTCCGACGGAAATACCACTTATTATCTGCATAAAATCACAAATAACGGCGAGCTTGTCATTTATGAATCTGACAGTGAAATAGTTCTTGACGAAACCGATTGCACCACCCACCCGACAAGCAATACCTATAATCCGTTCGGGCTTATACTGCTTGATTCGGACGGTCTTGTATACGAATACAATTCGGACGGCTCGGTTCATAAAATTGACGGCGTAAACAGCGATAAAACGCTTATTGTGTACACCTACGATGCAAACGGTAATGTGATACACATTGAAACCACCGATAAAAACGAACGGCTTATCGAGGATGTAACCTGCACCTATACATATTTTACCGATACGGACAATATCGCAACCGCAGCCGAGACCACCGTAACCAATACATATGACGGCGAGGGCACACTTACCAAGTCCGAAACAAAAACGGTTGAATATTCATATGATGCAAAGGGGAATCTGCTCTCGGAAAGAACGGTTCGCGGCGGCGATGATAAGACGACTGCATACACATACAATAATAAAGGCTTAATGCTGTCGGAAACGGCTGATAATATAACTACCGAATACACCTATAATAACTTCGGCTATATCGTCGGCATAAAAACCGTTGATAACGGCACCGAAACCAATGTATCTGTCAGCTATAACCTTATCGGTCAGGTGCTCACGCAAACAGAAAACGGCTTAACTACGGAAAATATTTACGATTTGTCCGGCAAAGTAATAAAGGAAACTCAAAGCGACGGAACCGTCACACGCGTTACCAGAACGGTTTATAACAATAATAATCAACTGCTTCAAAAAATCGGCGACCAACAGTACAACGAAGATGACGATGACTTAATCCCCGATTTTAACGGTATTTCTTCCGATAATGTTTATAACAACAATAATGTCGGTGACCGCTATACCTATGATGCAAAGGGCAATGTTTCAACCTATACAAATATTGCCGATAATAAAACCGTAAACACCTATGACAGTGAAAACCGCCTTGTAAAAACCGTTACATACGAAAACGCAAGCACAACAGCAAACGGACTTACAACAAGATATATCTATAATGCAGACGGAAATTTAGTCCAAACCGTGTATCCGCATCAATACAATCCCGCGAACGATAATTTGGATATATCCGGCGGTGTAAATGAGTATACGGACAGCACTATCGGTGAAAGAGCGACATATGATGAAAACGGCAATGTTTTAACATACACCGATTCATTCGACAAAACAACCGTTAACACATATGACAGTCAAAATCATCTTGTAAAATCCGTTTCGGGTAACGAAATCACCCGTTTCGTATATAACGGCGGAGATAACCTGTTGCAGGTGATTTATCCCGATCAGTATAACCCGGATGACGATAATTTGAATTTATCTGCCGAGTCTCCGGTTGATACCTATGCGAATTCGTCAGTAGGCGACCGTTACACCTATGACGCTGACGGCAGGGTATTGACCTACACCAACCGATACGGCTGTGTTACAACAAACACTTACGATAGTGAAGGTAATTTAACTTCAACCGCAAGGTCTGACGGTACACTTTACACTTTTGACAAAGACGGCAAAATAGAAAAAGAAACCTTTGCAAACGGGCTTGTGAGGAACTTTGCGTATACCTCAAATCAAACTGTAGTTACCGGCTCAAACGGTGTTACCGCAACCTACAATATGAACGCTTTCGGTGAAATTTCGGAGTATAAGCTGCAAAACGGCGAAAGAAATAAGAGCTATTCCTATACTTATGATTCCGACGGGAATATCACCTCAATATCTCTGAACGGTAGCCTGCGGCAAACCTTTACCTATAATTCTTCAAACGAACTTGTCCGTGTGGATGATAAAGTGACGAATAAATCCGTAGCCTATGCGTATGATTTCGTAGGTAATATCACCTCGGTAAAGACCTATCTTTACACAACAGGTACTCTCGGTTCTCCCCTTACAACCCAAAGCTATACCTATAACAGCCAAAATCAGCGAACCGATTTAGGGTATGACGCAAGCGGAAATTTAACTTCACTTAACGGTTATACCTTTACTTGGAGCGGCAGAAGACTGACCGCTGCCGTAAATGCAAATACCAATATTTCGTATACCTATAATCATAACGGTATTCGTACAAGTAAAACTATTAACGGCACGGTTATTAACTGCACGGTGGATGAAAACAATAATATCACTGAGCAGACTGACGGCACAAACACGATTAAATTTGTATATGACAGCAGCGGTTCGCCTGTTTATTTCACATATAATAATGCAACATATTATTATGAGAAAAATTTACAGGGTGATATTGTTGCCATACTTGACGGCAGCGGCAATACCGTGGTAGAATATACCTATGATATTTGGGGCAAGTTAGTAAGCATAACAGGCACTTTGGCGGCTACTGTCGGTGCAATTAACCCACTTCGTTATAGAGGATATTACTACGACACAGAAACTGGGCTTTATTACCTGCAAAGCAGATATTATTCCCCCGATTTAATGAGGTTTATCTCACAGGATGACGCCGAGCTTTCCAATGCACAGGGTGAACCTTTTGGTAGTAATCTGTATGTATATTGCATTAATAACCCAATCACATTTATTGATCCGTATGGTTATGGGAAAACTTATGTAATTTATTATAATAATTCCGGTAGTGGCTTTAAAACACAAGCTATGAATTCACCGTATTACAACAAAAACAGTAAAGATGTTGTAATGATTCCTGTGATAAGCATTGCGGATTTTGAAAAAGCTTGGAATGGTATGAGCGGAAAAATAGATGCAATTTATTTATATTTACACGGTGGTACAGGTGTCTTGTATTTTAAAGGTGAGACTATGTATATCTCACGAATAAAATCTTTAAAAACCAAAGGAGTTAACTATAGAGTATATTTACTTAGCTGTCATGGCGGAGATGGAAAAGAAGGAAAAAATGTTGCTTGGGCACTCGCCAAATTAACAAATACCAGAGTATACGCCTGTACCGGAAGTGTATCATACAGTAAAATATTTGGTAAATATTATGCAAGAAAAGCTTGGGATTGGGGTATTATAAAAACGTTCTATTATCAGAAACAATTTATTTGGTGGGGAAGAATCATAGCCAAAAGCAAAGCGGGGCAATGGTAATGAAAAAATATATAGTAATTTTAAGCATCGTATTAGTAATTCTGATTGTAGGTGGATATTTTTTATTTGATAATTTAAATACTAAAGTAAATATTCCCAGCACAAGTGCAAAATTAAGCTATATTTACAATGATAAAAATATAAGTATTAATCTTAGCATGGATGAAAGCAAACTGCTTAAAGATATGTTTAATGGGAAAAGATTATATAACGACTCCCCTTCTTGCGGATTTTCAGAAAATGTTTCAATATGCTTTGACAACTTGTTTTTTTGCATTGCTTGTGACAAATGTTCCATCGTAAAACTTAACAATAAATATTTTAAAATTTCAGAATCAGAACAAAAAAGTTTGATTAATATTTTTGAGAAATATGGCTGCTTTTTCCCCTGCATTTAAAGCACTAGACTAAAATATTTAATTTCTTAAAACACTCCTAAATAGGAATATATGGGACGGTTCTGTGTGTTGACATTATCGGAAGATAATGTTGCATATACAAATCCGATTGCAAATTGCATTGACACATACAACCGCCCCTCAATATTCACCACCGTAAAGACCTATCTTTACACAACAGGTACTCTCGGTTCTCCCCTTACAACCCAAAGCTATACCTATAACAGCCAAAATCAGCGAACCGATTTAGGGTATGACGCAAGCGGAAATTTAACTTCACTTAACGGTTATACCTTTACTTGGAGCGGCAGAAGACTGACCGCTGCCGTAAATGCAAATACCAATATTTCGTATACCTATAATCATAACGGTATTCGTACAAGTAAAACTATTAACGGCACGGTTATTAACTACACGGTGGATGAAAACAATAATATCACCAAGCAGATCAATGACCATACTGTAATGGAGGTGGTTATTCCCATTTTTTATTAATGTATACACCAAAAAGCATAGCGCTTATATACATAAAATTTTTTAACATATCATATTTTAAGTTACAATTTGGAGGTTATGTTATTATGTTTGTAGGTTTTAATTTAAAACTTAATGATTCTGATATTGATGAAAAGTATTACCAAATAGGCAAAGCGTTTTTTGAAAATCTAAAAATCGAATCAAAAAAATCAATTGATAATTTCATAGATTCTGATGGTATTATTAATGCTAACGAGTTAGAAAAAAATTGGTTTAATTCCTTAGATGCAGATGTTTTCATTTCCCATTCCCATATGGATGAAAAACTAATAATAAAATTGGCAGGATTATTAAAAAGCGAATATGGATTAAATTGTTTTGTTGATTCATGCGTTTGGGGATATGCAAATGAAATATTAAAGGGAATAGATGATAAGTATTGCAAAAACATTAAAAATAAAGATGGAACCTATTATTATAATTATAACCAAAGAAACAATTCCACAAGTCATATACATCTAATATTAAATGGAGCAATAGCTAAAATGATAAACCATTCAGAATGCTTAATATTTGTCAATACTCCTAATTCTATTAAAATTTCTGATATAAACAACCCAGACAAGACAGACTCTCCTTGGATTTACAGTGAATTGCTTATGGCGACAGAGTTTCCAAAGCAAAAATTGCAATATTATAGAAGTTTACAACATAGCAATTTTTCATATAATATCAACGAGTCGTTACGTGTAAAATATGATGTTAACATTGACAAACTTTATAAACTCACATTAAATGATTTATTAGAGGCAGGTTTAAACGGTAATAAAAAAACTCAATTTTTAGACGCACTATACTCAAACAAAAAGATATTATAAATAATGTGTTATAAATCATAAAAGTAAACTTCTAATCTTTTCAGAAAAACAACATACTATTTGTACATAAAATATAATTGAACTTGGGTGTTTACATTTAAGAATTTTTATACTTTCTTATTAATGGTGATGGATGATTATTCACCATCATACATTACATATTAAGGAAGAATAATTATGAAAACTCCCGCCCATGCAACATTGTTATTAGGAAACAACCAAACATACACAATCGACAAGATACACTTTGCAACCAAGCAGGTTACATTACAAGAAAAGTCGAAAGTGTATAATACAGTTTCGGCAAAGGATGTAATTTTTGACTTTTCATCTTTTACGGAAGCAGAAATTAAAAAATTTAAAAAAGCGTTAAACGAATAATTTACAAAAAATTTTTTTATGCTATAATTAGTATAGAATATATTTGGGAAGTGATAATAGTTATGGGTCATAAAGTATTTATTTCTTATAAATATGCAGATACTAATGTAAAGAACATATCTGGGAATTATTATCCATCGGATACTGTTCGAAATTATGTTGATAAGTTAGAAGACTATATTTCAGATACTTCTGACCATATTTACAAAGGAGAAGAAGATGGCGAGGATTTATCGAACTTATCCGATGAAACAATTTGGGAAAAGCTTAAAAACCGAATTTACGACAGTACATTAACCATAGTTATAATTTCCGCTGGAATGAAAGAACAAAAAGTG
>ERZ780207.2080-NODE-2080-length-15283-cov-12.336091_pt1 | contig 15283 bp, 17 predicted proteins | sample MGYA00510977_ERZ780207 | MGnify/ENA primary metagenome ERZ780207 (study PRJEB29588, sample SAMEA2151383) | human gut metagenome | biome: human gut; feature: human-associated habitat; material: faeces | place: Denmark | collected 2008/2010 ... | reverse complement strand
TCATGCACATGATCCGCGGCTTTGCCAAGCGCTTCCACCAGACGATCGTGCTCGTTTCGCACGACCCGGAGATGACCGAATATGCCGACCGCATCGTGACGCTCATCGACGGCAGGATCGTCAGCAACGTAGAAAACCAGGTCAAGGCGGAGATCGACGCCGCCCCCTACATCGAATAACGGAGGAAATCGAACTATGAAACGCATCACAAGATCCCTGCTCTCGCTCTGCCTTGCCTTTGTGCTGTGCGCGGCGCTGCTGCCAAACGTGAATGTGGCAAAGGCTGCTGATGGTGTCGATAAAGAGGCCACGGCACCGAAGACGACCAGCTTTTTGATCACCGGCTACGAAGCCAGCAGGAGCAGCATCTACACCGGCGACAGTGTGAATATCACGGTGCATTTGTCCCGTACAGACAGCGGCGGCAGCAAGATTCGTGTTGTGCGCGGCCTTGACAGTTTTCAGGGCGGTACGGCAGATGCAGTTGCGGATGGTCAGAACGGAGATTATACAGTTACATTCAGCAATCTGACTTATGCAGGTGATAGTGATAAGCGCCTTGCTTTTACAATTTATTACAGCAGTGAAGATGGATTGACAAGTGCCTATCAGGACGGCAACACTGTACCCATCCGCGAGTGCGTGCCCTACACCGAGCCGAAGCCGGAGCCTGAGCCGACGCCGGAAACGATCCCCGCGCCGCGCGCCGTGTTCAATTCTGACGGCATGGTCTCGGCCATTGCTGCCGGAGAGACGAAAGTCATCACCGTTTACATTCAGAACGCCGGCACCACCGCCATGCGCGACCCCATTCTGACGCTCAAATCCTCCGGTTCGCTCCTCATCATGGGCAGCCAGGACTACATGCTCGACGATATCCGTGCGGGCCGCGATGCTGCCGTCAACGTAACGGTCAAGGCGCTCGACAAGGTCGAGTCCCAGATGCAGACGATCGACGCCTCGCTGTCGTTCTACTATGACGATGGCACGCAGCTCACCAACGGCAGTGCCAGCGGCAGCGTCAACGTTCTTTCCGCCGTCAGCAACGATGGGCAGAATGAAGATATCGCAAGCCCCACGCCCATTGTCATTCTTTCAAAGTACAACTACGGCGGCTCGTCCGTTGCGGCAGGCTCGGGCACGAACTTGAGCTTCAGCTTCACCAACACCAGCAAGAAGCTTGCGATCGAAAACGTCATGGTCACCGTCACCGGCGGCAGCGATCTGATGCTCAACGGCTCGACCAACACCTTCTATTTTGATTCCGTCGCCGCAGGCGGCAGCAAGAGCGTTACCGTGCCGATGAAGGCCGCACAGCTCATCAGCGCGAGCGCACAGAACGTGCAGATCGCCGTTACCTACGAATACGTCGATCAGAACGCAAGAAAATCCGGCAGCGCAACGCTTTCCCTGAGCGTGCCGCTCTACCAGCCCGATCGCTTTGAGCTGAGCGAGCCCAAGACCTCCTATACCGGCTACGTCGGCGAGGAAACGAGCCTGACCATCGACTATGTCAACAAGGGCAAGAGCGCCATCAGCAACGTTGATGCGACCATCTCCGGCGACATTGATTCTCCCACGCCTTATCAGCGCGTCGGCACGATCGACGGCGGTAAGAACGGCACCATCGCCTTCGCCGTGACCCCGCAGCTGGAGGGCGAGAATCAGGTCAAGATCGTTATCACCTACGAGGATTCCAACGGCAACACGAAAGAGCGCGTCTTTGAAGCGACGGTCGAGGCTATGGCCTACGAGCCGGCCGACCCCGGCATGGACGATCCCGGCATGATCGACCCCGAGCCGGCAAGCACCTTCCCGTGGAAGTACGTCATCATCGCGGTGGTTGCTGCGCTTATCGTCCTTCTCATCGTGCTGCGCATCCGCAAGAAGAAGGCCAAGCAGAAGGCCGAGCAGGCGCTCTGGGACAAGTGGGACGAAGAGGAGCTTGCCGAGGAGAAGAAGGAGGCAGCGGACGCCGCGGCTGAAAACAAGGAGGGCGCGGCCACGGGTGCTGAGGAGCAGAACAAATGAGACTCGCAGATATCCTGAAAATGTGCTTCGACAGCCTGTCGCGGCGCAAGGGACGCACGATCCTGACAGTGCTGGGCGTGTTCATCGGCTGCACGTCCATCATCGTGATGGTCTCCATCGGCGCGGGCATGCAGGAGTCCTACGACCAGATGCTCAAAAATATGGGCGACCTCTCCATCATCGAGGTTTACCGCGGCTACAACCAGAATACCGGCACACAGACGGAAAGTAAGCTCGACGAAAAGGCGGTGGAGAGCTTCCACGAGATCGCGGGCGTGCAGGCCGTCATGCCCAAGGCAAGCCTCGACAACTACAACATTTCGTTTAAGGCGGGCATCAACGACCGCTACAGCGCAGACTGGGGCACCTTTGTCGGCATTGACGTGAGCGCCCTTGAGGATATGGGCTTCGAGCTGATCGCGGGCCGCTATCCGCAGAGCAGCGACGAGGTGGTCGTGGGCCAATATTTTGCCTACACCTTCAAGGATACGCTCATGCCAGATGGCAGAAATTATGTCAGCCGCTGGAACTGGGACGAAAACGGCAATATCGACACGGAAAATGTCCCCGACCCGTTCTTTGACCCGCTCAAGACGGACGTGAAGATGCTTCTGACCTCCTGGGACGACTCCGGCAACGAGACGACGCCGTATAACGTCGATCTCAAGGTCGTCGGCGTTCTGAAGGAAGATCAGGGCAAGGGCTACGAGACGAATGACGGCGTGATGATGGACATCAATGCGCTCAAAGCTCTTATTCAGGACCTGACCGGCAAGACCGACACGAAGTTCGAGTATTCGTCCATCAATGTCAAGGCAGAGAGCCTTGAGGCTGTGCCGGATGTGGAACAGGCCATCAAGGACTTAGGCTACAGCACCTATTCCATGCAGAGCCTGCGCGACGAGCTCAACAAGCAGACCCGCCAGATCGAGCTGATGCTCGGCGGTCTCGGCGCGATCTCGCTTTTGGTCGCGGCCATCGGCATTACCAATACGATGATCATGTCCATCTCCGAGCGCACGAAGGAGATCGGCATCATGAAGGCGCTGGGCTGCTATGTGCGCGATATCCGCGCGATGTTCCTGATGGAGGCGGGCAGCATCGGCCTTCTTGGCGGCGTGCTGGGACTGATTTTCAGCTTTATCATCTCCGTTGGCATCAATCTATTCTCCTTCGGCGCGTTCGGCGGCGGGGGAGTGACGTGGGAGCTCATCAAGCAGGCGCTCATCGGCGGAGAGAACGTGACGCGCGTTTCCGTCATCAAGCCGGAGCTTATCCTCTTTGCGCTGGTGTTCTCGGTGCTGGTGGGCCTTGTGTCCGGCTATCAGCCGGCGAACAAGGCGGTTAAGATCTCGGCGCTCGAAGCCATTCGAAACGAATAAAAAATACAGCAGTGGGGCGGCGTCCCGTCGGACGCCGCCCCGTTTTTGCGTGCGGGCTTTGCTTGACCGCAACGCAGCGTTGTGGTATCATATACCAGTAAAATTTTTCACAAAACAGGAGGCGATCGCCTTGGCAACCGTCAAACGCAGATCCACCGTTCCCTATTATGCCGCGGCGGGAACATGGGTCATTTATGCGCTGCTGTTCCCACTCTACCGCGTACCGCATTTCCTCTTTGTGGCGGTCGTGTCGGGGGTGGTGTTCTTCATTATGAACGCCGTGTGCGGCACTGTGGAGGTCACTGTGCCTGACCCGCCGAAAAAGGAGGAGACCACCGGGAATCCGGAGCTTGACAAGATGATCCGGGACGGCAATCTTGCCATCTCCGAGATGAAGCGTCTGAATGATTCCATCAAGGACGCGAAGATCTCTGCCGACATCGACCGGCTCGAGGATTTGAGCGCGAAGATCTTCGCGCAGGTCAAGGCAGACCCCAAAAAGCTGCCGCAGATCCGCAAATTTATGGACTACTATCTGCCCACCACGCTCAAGCTCCTGAATGCCTATGACCGCATGGGCGCGCAGGGTGTGAACGGTGAGAATATCGATAACACCATGCAGCGTGTGGAGAGCATGATGAGTACCATCGTCGCCGCCTTTGAAAAGCAGCTCGATATGCTCTTCGGCAGCGAGGCGATGGATATTTCCACTGACATCACGGTGCTTGAAAACATGATGAAGCGCGAGGGGCTGAGCGAAGGCGACGGCGTGCAGGCAAGCGGCGGCACGGCGACCGCCTCGCATGGCGACATCAAGCTCGAGCTGTAAAGGAGAAGACGATGCGAAAGAAAGTGATGGCGTTCAACGCCAAGGTCAATGCATGGATTCTCAAGCGGCTCAAGGGCGTGTGGCTCGACCCCGTTTTCTGCGCGGTCTTTGCCGTGATGTGTGTGGTCAGCCTTGTGGGCGCGCTGCGCCTGCACAAGAGCAGCTTATACTATTCCACGGCGATCTGGGCGATGGCCACACTGCTGTGCCTGCGCCGCATCCAGCGCATCAAGAAATACGAAAAGGAACAGGCGGAAAGCCAGAATACGGAGGAGAAATGATATGAGTGACAACATGATGCCCGAGCTGACCCTGAACCCCACCGAAGCGGCGCAGGAAGCCGTCCCTGAGCTGACGCTCACCCCGGACGCGCCCGAACCCGAGCAGGAGCAGAAAAAGGAAGTCGAGCCGGTCAAGGTAGACGAGAGCATGCTCTCCGAGCAGGAGAAGAAGGCTGTCGACGAGTTTGCCCAGAAGATCGACATTAAGGACACGAACCTCGTACTCAACTACGGCGTGGCCGCGCAGAAGAGCGTGGCGACGTTCTCGGAAAATGCCCTCTCTTCTGTGCGCAACAAGGATCTGGGCGGCGTGGGCGAAGCGCTCTCGAACCTCGTTGTTGAGGTCAAGGGCTTCGGCCAGGAAGAAGAGAAGAAGGGGCTTGCCGGTCTTTTCCACAAGCAGAAGGACAAGCTTGAGCTGATGCGCGCACAGTACGGCAAGACCGAAACGAGCGTGAACCGCATCATATCCGAGCTTGAAAAGCATCAGGTCGCGCTGATGAAGGACATTGCAATGCTCGACCAGATGTATGAGCTGAACCTCAAGTACTACAAGGAACTCACGATGTATATCATTGCGGGCAAGAAGCGCCTTGCGGAAGTCCGCTCCGGCGAGCTCGAGGAGCTGCGCAAGAAGGCGGAGGCGAGCGGCCTTGCTGAGGACGCGCAGGCCTACAACGACTACGCACAGAAGTGTGACCGCTTTGAAAAGAAACTGCACGACCTGGAGCTGACGCGCATGGTGTCGCTCCAGATGGGCCCGCAGACGAGACTTTTGCAGAACAACGACACGCTGATGGTCGAGAAGATCCAGTCCTCGCTTGTCAACACCATTCCGCTCTGGAAGAGCCAGATGGTGCTTGCGCTCGGCATGGAGCACAGCCGTCAGGCGACGGCCGCGCAGAGCGCCGTGGCGCAGACGACGAATGAGCTGCTCAAGAAGAATGCCGATATGCTCAAGATGGGCACCATCGCCACGGCCAAGGAGGCCGAGCGCAGCATCGTCGATATCGAGACACTGCAGCACACGAACGAGCAGCTTGTCTCCACACTCGACGAAGTCGTGAACATTCAGCGCGAAGGCGCGCAGAAGCGCAAAGAAGCGGAGGTCGAGCTCGGCCGCATCGAGGGTGAGCTGAAGCAGAAGCTCATGGAGCTGAGAAGCTGAGAGCGCTCCGGATAGGAGAACCACATGAAATTCTTTCAAAAACGCGGCGTCGCTATCGCGGTGCTGATTCTGGCGATCATTGCTTCCGGCGCATGGGGACTGCACAAGGCGCCCGCCGTCTCTACGCCGGAGGGCGGAGAAAAGCTCGATCCCTCACTTTCCACGGCGGCCTTTACGCAGTATGTGCGCGATGATGCCGGCGTTCTTTCTGACAAGACCGAGGAGGCCATCGGTCTCTACAATGCCAACTGGGACAAGATGTTTGGCAGCATCATGGCCGTCGTGACGGTGCAGTCATCGGATAATCTCGAGAATACGGCGTATGACTATGCGGACACGATGCAGCTTGGCTCAAATGACGCCATTCTTGTCATCGCCAAACAGCAGCAGGACTATTATCTGGTCGCCAGCGGCGATTTCTATGATCTGCTCAGCGGCCTTTCGCAGAGCTTTGTTGCCTCCTGCATGGCGGATAACGTGCAGAAGGGCGATTATGACGCGGCGGTGCGCTCGCTTTGCGCCGCGCTCCATGTGGAGCTGAGCCAGCAGTATCAGCAGAGTGAGGCGGCGCTGGACGAGGCGGCCAACGGTGTGATGTTCATCATGATCCTCATCATATTCTTTATCATCTGGATCATGCTTGATGGCATGCGTTATCGCCGCTATCGCCGCCGCTACATGATGCCCGGCATGGGCATTCCGACGGTGGTGTACCGTCCCATCTTCTGGGGACGCCGTCCCCCGCGCGGCCCACGCCCGCCCCGTTCGGGCGGCCCGAGGCCCCCGCAGGGAGGGCCGAGACCGCCTTATAGCGGCGGCAGCTCCGGCGGCAATCGCCGCCCGTCCCAGCCGCCGAGACGGCCATCAAGCTCGGGCAGCTCGTTTGGCGGTTTTGGCAGCACAGGCCGCGGCGGCGGCTTTGGCAGCGGCAGTGTCGGTGGTTTCGGCAGCAGCCGAGGCGGTGGCTTCGGTGGAAGCCGCGGCGGCGGTTTTGGAGGAGGCCGCGGTGGCGGCTTTGGCGGAGGCCGCGGTGGCGGCTTTGGCGGTCGGCGCTGAAAAGCTTCAAAGTCATCTTACAGGACAAAAAGCACGTCGGTTTGAACCGACGTGCTTTTTCTGTTTGCGAGAACTTACAAAAAAGCGCCGGAGCAAAGCCTTCTTTGCTCCGGCATGGTGCCGGTGACCGGACTCGAACCGGTACGCTGTCGCCAGCGGCGGATTTTGAGTGGTTATATCGATTCTGTTTTCCGCAGCAATCTGCACTCCACCGTTCCCTGAAAGCGTTGATATTACTGGCTTTTTTGATTTTTTCGCGTTTTTATTAAGCAAATACGGAATGCCTTGGTGTTCTCTCCTGACAGCTCAAAAAAGCGGTTTGGAGAGAACTGGGAGAGAACTCCGGTATAACCCGTTTTCTCGTGAGGAATGGTGGACATAGGAGAGAACTCAAACGAATTTTGAAGTTTTAGGAGAGAACTGAATCATACTATAGGTATCGAACCTATCTGTCAATGGTAATTTAGACGGAGGTTCGATCATGGAAAACCCAAGGAAGAGATATGTACAACAATTCAAGAAATACCCCGATGTAGTGTCTGTACTAACATTTCGTGAAATGTTAGGTGGAATAGGCGATAGCTTTGCTCGGAAGTTAATTCGCGATGGGCTTGTAAAAGCCATCTTTATTAAACCGCACTACTGGATCTTCAAAGAGTCCATTATTGACTATGTATTAAGCGAGGACTACGCGGAGAGAAGGCTGAAGGTGCGGGTATGAAAAACAGGCAGCTTAGTCTTTCGGATATTCAAAAAGACTATATCAGCAAAGAAGAATTTTACCAAATTGCACATATATGCAAGGAAACTGCATTGTGGTTGATAGAAACCGGCAGGGTATCCGCAGAGAAGCCGAAACGAAAAGGATTTGGATACAAAATTGCAAAGGAAGAAGTTGAAAGGTATTTGGCTGATCGTCAACAGAATCCATTGTACTATCTCAAGGGCAAGCGCCACAACTGTATCCCATATACTCCACCGCAGCCATATTCAAGCGAATTAGGCGGCGCTATTCGGTTGGCTGTGGAGCAGGAAATGTCCTCTCTGCCGGATCTGCTGACAGAAAAGCAGGTATGCGCGATTTTGGGATATCGCCCAAAGCAGATATTAGACTGGAAACATTCTGGGAAATTGATTGCTCTGAAATGTTTTAATAAAACATATTTTCCTAAAATTCCACTGATGGATTTTGTTTCTTCAGAAGATTACTACAATTTGCCGTGCAAAGGAAGAAAACACATAGAACTGCTGAGGAGAGTTCAAAAATGAGTATGCATACTATCGCAATCACTAACCAAAAGGGCGGCGTTGGCAAGACAACTACCGCCTTGAATCTCGCATCCGCCCTCGCAGCCGAAGATAAAAAGGTCCTGCTGATCGACAATGACCCCCAGGGCAATCTCACCGCAGCCCTCGGCTATACGCCGGGGGAACAGAAGAATACGCTGGCAAAGCTGCTGCTTGTCCAAATTGACTCTCCGGAGGATCTGGAGCTCCACCTCGATCGTGCTGTACTACATACCAGCAGCGGCCTTGACCTGATCCCTGCCAACAAGCGGTTAGCGGACGCTGCAGCCCGCTTGCAGGTCATGCAGCTTTCACAGTATAACGCATCTGGCATCTCAGATAACCCTTGCGAGAAGGTGCTGGACAAGCTGTTGGCATCCCTGTGTGGACTGTATGATTACATCATCATCGACTGTGGACTGAAGCATGAACTATTGACCGTTAATGCTCTGGCTGCTGCGGATTACTGCATCATTCCGGTGCAGGCGCACTTCCTTGCAAGTGAAGGGATTCCCGATGTTTTAGAAATGGTGCGCAATGTACAGAATCGATTCAACCCCGATTTGAAGATTGCGGGCATTCTCCTGACTATGTATCAGTCCCGCCCGCAGCTCTGCCAAAGCGTTCGCTCCAGCGTGGGAGAGATCTACGGTGACAGCATTCATGTATTTGACCGCCCCATTGAGCAGACGATCAAGGTTGCGGAGTGCCCGGCAGCAGGCATGAGCATTCTGGATTATGCACCTAAGAATCCTGCTGCTGACTCCTATCGCTCTCTTGCTCAGGAGGTGCTGCGGCTTGGTTAAGAAAAGCATGGATGACCTGTTAAAGCGGCGCATGAGTGCAGCGCAGCAAGCATCAGAGTTGGAAGTAGGCAATGAGGCTTATGAAACCATGTTTCAAGCAAAGGCGGATGCGGCAGCTCCCCGCTTTTGCGAATTGCCGATCAAAAGCCTTTGCCCTTTTCGCACGGCAGACATTGGATTTCGTCCCTACCCGCCCGAAAAACTCCGTGCATTCTCTCAGCAGCTTGCCGAGCAGGGCATCTACGAGCGCATTATTGTTCGTCCGATTCCGAATAGTGAGCAGTATGAGATCCTTGCCGGACACAATCGTACTGAAGCGTGGCGGCTGACCGGACACTCAACAATTCCTGCGGAGGTCGTGGAGGCCGATGACGCAAGAGCGATTTCCATTGCCGTTGCCACCAATCTCCTGCGGCGGCAGGACCTCACCATCATTGAACGTGGCAAAGCGTATCGGGCGTTGCTTGATGAGAACAATCGCCACGGGCAACGGAACGCAACACCATCCTCAACAACTTTTGGCGATTCTCGCCAAAAGTTAGATGGAGATAGCAATGGCGAGACCTTTGGCGAGAATCGCCAAAGGTACAACGCCCGCAAGATCGTTGCAGATTTCTTCGGCGTGACAGAATATGAGATACGAAAGGCCATCAAGCTGGCCGCGTTGATCCCGTCGCTCGCCGATATCTTGGAGAATACTCCCCGCAAGCTGCCGATTGCCTGTGCGGAACGCATTGCCGATTATGATGCAGACTCTCAAAGGGCATTTGTAGAAATGTGCACCATTGAGGGATATGTACTCAATAAGTCAACCATACAGAAGATCGCCCATACCTGCCCACCTCCATCCGCTGAGCATCAAGACATTTACGCGGCTTGGCGGCAGGCACGGGCAGACGAGGAAATGCGCCGCGCTGCACCACCTAAGAAAATCGCCTTTGACCGTAGGAAATTTGCACCTTATCTGGACAAACTGAACGGCGATGAAGATTTAGAAGAGCTGTTTCTGGAGTTCTTGCGGCAGCGAATTGGCTGATGTATAATCGAAAAAAGAAAGAGAAAGGATAGCAACGCTATGAGCGAACAGAATAAAATTCAGCTTTTTGAAAATCAACCCATTCGCACGGCTTGGAATGAAGAACAAGAGGAGTGGTACTTCTCTGTTGTCGATGTAATCCATGTACTGACTGGAAGCGAGAACCCTCGCAGATATTGGAGTGACTTAAAGCGCAAGTTGAAGTCTGAGGGAGCAACTCAGTTGTACGAAAATATCGTACAACTGAAAATGAAATCGTCGGATGGAAAGAACTATAAGACCGACGCTGCCACAATCGAGCAGCTTCTCCGCATTATTCAGTCTATCCCTTCCCCCCGTGCGGAACCGGTGAAACGTTGGCTGGCAGAGGTCGGCAGGGAACGCATTGAGGAGACCATTGATCCGGAGCAGGCCATCGACCGCGCATTGGAAACCTATCTGAAAAAGGGCTATGACCCTGATTGGGTACATCAAAGGCTGCTCTCTATCCGCATTCGAAATGAGCTTACCGATGAGTGGCAGAAACGCGGTGTGGAAAAGGGGCGTGAATTTGCGATTCTGACCGATGAGATCACCCGCACGTGGTCCGGCATGACCACGCGGCAGTACAAGAATCTCAAGGGGCTGAAAAAGGAAAACCTGCGGGACAACATGAGCGATACCGAATTGGTCTTGACTATGCTGGCCGAGGCGTCCACCCGTGATATTTCCAAAGCCTCCAAGCCGGAAGGATTTTCCGGCAGTATGGAGGTTGCCCGACAGGGCGGTGAGGTTGCCGGTGTAGCACGAAAGGCTCTTGAGGAGCGCACCGGCGCTCCGGTTATTACTGCGCAGAACGCCGCGCAGATGAACACCTTGGTTGTGGGCATGATCGAAGAAGCCGCCGCGCTGCCGGCGCAAACCGAAGCAGATGACAAAGAATAATAAGACTTATGCCAGAAGGCTCGACACCGCAAGGTGCCGGGCCTTTTTCTATCCCATTGTGAGGTACAAAGATGAAAGAAATGAATATACAGTTCCACAAAACACGACCGCAAAATCCGTTTGACGATGGGGCGAAGGCCCGTTTGCACCGTATGGGCCTTCTGAGGATAGATGGAAGTGTGGACGAAGCCACATTGAACGCCTTGAGCCGCGCCTATTCCGGATTATTGTTTGATGACTTGTGCGACACTTGCCAGAATTCTTGTGAGATCACAGAGATCCTTCGGAGACTATATGAAGCTGCGGAGCAGGCCGAGCCACGGCAAAAGTTTCTGCTGATCTGTCTGCAATACGACGCGCTCTCTCAGCCGCTTCCCAATCCAATTTGGTGGATCAGCGGTGATTCGGAGCTTGCCGGGGACTTTGCAGAGCGTTTTATCTGCCATCTGAAGAAGCTGAGCAAGGCAATGGAGGTGACGGAGCCATGAAGGGAATCCTAATCTATCAGCCAACAAGCAAGTCCGCTCCGCTCGCCGATTTTATTGATGGGCTTGATCCGCGGCTGCGGGAAAAAATCCTCCTGCGGCTGTATTTCCTGACCCAGCTTGAAAAGCCGGAAATGAAAGAACCGCATTTCAAGCGATTTTCAATCGAGCGCTATCGGGATCTTTGGGAGCTGCGGGTGAAGAGCAAAGTGCTCATACGCATCATTTTCTGCACGCTTCCCAATGGAGATGTTCTGCTTTTGCATGGCTTTGTGAAGCGTCAGAAGCGGGATACAATGCAGGCGCTGGAGCAGTCTATCAGAATACTTGACGCGCTGCGGGAACATCCGGAGCGCGCGGTAGAATACAAGATCAAGGAGGAGAAAGCGTCATGAAGCAGGTATCCGGCATACCGCCTGACCGTATGGCAGGAATGCGCATCACAAAAATTATTTGAGAAGGAGGCTCTCCCAAACATGAAAAGAGTAATATCCTGCGTGCTGCTGATGCTGGTTCTTACCTCCAATGCCTTTGCGTTGGAGGTGCCTACGGACACAGTGGTTCAAAACCTCAACGGCAGTCAGCAAGCGATCAAAACCTTTACAGTATCCCCTGAGCAGGACCCTGCGGCACTAATTGAGGAGCCCTTTGAGCTGGAAGGGTATCTCTACACCTTTGCGGACATTGTAAAAAGTGAGAATCCCGTGGAAGAAAAGCGGATTCATACCGAGGTTATCACCGTTGAAACAACGAAAGATGACCTTGCTCTGATTCTGGAGCAGCTTAAGCCCACCATCGAATATGATGACGGCAGATTTCAGGGTACCCTCGCATTGGACCACACCAGTCTCAATACCGTAGCCGCCGGCTATGCTACGAAAAACTACACGGTGACGGAAACCAAAACCATCGGACAGCTTGACCGCAACGATATGTCCTATGTCCCCGCGACAACCATCAAGAACGGCAGAACCCTGAGCCTTGCCAATGTGGAGTGGCAGGTCACCGGCACCGATCTTGTGGGTGAGGCGCTGATGCCCTCTCAATATCAGGCTGTTGCTACCTACTCTGCGAAAGCGTCCTATCAGGCGGCTACAGGCTATGTTACAACAGCGGAGTATGTTGGCGATGTGACCCACGAGGGTGTTGAAAGTGTTACTTATGTTCTGACCTATATCGGGACAGAAGTGAACCACAAGGGCGCGGCTGCCGCTCAGGTCGGAGCGTTTTTTGCGGATCACTTTCCTTGGATCTTAGGTGGAATCGTTCTGATTTGCGCCGCTGTTGGCGGCACGCTGCTTGTATGCCGCCGAAAGGCCGTAGTGAAAGCAGAATGTGAAGCGGATGAAACAGAGGAAAACGAAGAAGATCAGGAGGTGTAAAAACATGAAACTCTTTCAGAAACTGGTCTGCATGGCATTGACAGCGACAGCAACAGCATCCCTTTCTATTTGCGCTTTTGCCGCGGACTATACCTTTGACACAGCCGCAGACACCGACTATTACCCTTCAACCTCTTATGAGGACACCTACGGTACTGCGTATCATTACGGCAGCAAAAATCTTGTGGATTATCAGATTCCCGAACTTCCCTACGGCGTTCTCAGCACCACACAAACCGGCGTCATGGAAAAGCTCCGACTCCCCGGCCTACAGCAGACTGTAGGCGGTTCGGCTACCGGTATCTACGGTGTGGATAGTGGCGTAGGTATCCCAGCGGTCACACCCGTCATTCCGTCCTATCAGGAGCCTGCTTATACAAGCGCCAAAGATATGGAGCGAAAGGACGGCAGCATCGGCACCCTGAAAATTCCCTCCCTGGACATCAACATGAAGGTCTGGGAAGGAGAAACCAACGAGAGCATGAAAAAGGGACTGGGACATTACAGCTCCACCTCAGCGTGGGACGGCAATATCGGCGTGTGCGGCCATAACCGGGGCGCCAAGTACACCATCGGCAGCATCAAGGATCTGGAAATCGGTGACACCATCACCTATACCACAATCTACGGCACCCGCACATATGAGGTCGTTTTGGTAAAGACCATCTCTAATTCCGACTGGAGTTATCTGCAGGCGACAGCAGACAACCGTATCACGCTTACCACCTGTCTTGCCAATCAGCCTGAAAAAAGAATTTGCGTTCAAGCAGTGCAGATAATTCGGTGAAATGATGGAAAACAGTTGGAATTGCACAAAAAATGTTGTGTCTCCGTTTTATCGGCGTAAGGATTTAAAATAAACCTTTGACAGCCTGAATCTTCTGTATTATCCTCAAATCACTCCGGAGAATCTTAATCAAAAGGAAGTATCAGTTTGGTACAGAATTTCAGACCAAATAGGAAAGATGACGAAATACGGGTCAAAATGGACATCACTGTTGACCTTCCCGCAGAAGTCGCGGAACAGGCAGAACGGATGGGCATTTGCGAGTTTGATCAATGCACCTTTGACGAAGCTACCCGACGCATGACCGCAAGTGTAACCACCGTCTTTTACCGGAAAGGGGCGTGATCATTTGAAGCGGATCCGAGTTATTTCCCTCGCTGTAATTGCTGCACTATCCTTAACAGTAACTTCTTTTGCCGCCGACAGTAGTCCGCAGCAGCAATCTGCTGCCGCTTACCTGCGTGAAGCCGGCATTATGCTGGGCAACGAGTCCGGCGACATGATGCTGGAGCAGGGGCTGACACGGGCGCAGATGGCGGCGATGCTCACCCGAGTTGTCGCAGATCCTGAACAATTTGAAAGGGACAGCACCTTTTACCGCAGCCTATGCAGCTTTACGGACGTTCCGGAATGGGCAAAAGGCTATGTGGGCTACTGCGCCGCAAATGATCTGGTTGCAGGGTATGGCAATGGACGCTACGGCTCCAATGACCCTGTTACTTCTGCGGCAGCCTGCACGGTGATGCTGCGGTGTTTGAATGATGTTGACGCTGAGTGGGATTATCAGTCTGCCTGCCGGACTGCCGTTCAGTTGGGACTTGCTGCGGAAGAAACTGTTGCGGACGCCGAGATTACCCGCGGAAATATGGCGGTGCTGATCTGCCACACGTTGGCAAGGCTTGGTTATGACGTGAAATTGTCCGAAACTGCACAGCCAAATCTCTCTGCCAATGGAACATCGGACGCAGCCGCCGTGCAGGAAACAGCAGAGCCCTTCGATGCTGCTGCGGCCAAGCAGGACATCATTGACCGAACCAACGCTCTGCGCCGCGAAAAAGGTGTTGCCGCGCTGACTGTCAACGACAAGCTCATGCAGGCGGCGCAGGTACGGGCAGATGAGATGGCTGCCAGCAGCGTTTACTCCCACACAAGGCCGGACGGAAGAAAGTATATCACCGTCACGGACTGCCCGTACATCGGTGAAAATATTCACTTGATCGGAGAATGGCAGATTCGAGATTCTTCGCTCCCGTCCTTTGCAGTTGAAGCGTGGAAGAATAGCGCGGCACATCTGAAAAATATGCTCAATACGAGATACCATGCGATCGGCGTTGGTGTTTCACAAGGCACTGTCATGGGCGAGCCCTACTGGTATTGCGTTCAGCTTTTCTTATTGGACGGCTACAATGTCACATGGGTGGATGCGCCCGCAGCAAAAGGGTGACTTCGCATAATCAGTTGACATTAACGGAAGTCCAATTACGATGAACAATTTCATAACACAACCAAGCAGACCGAGGAAACTTGGTCTGCTTATCTTTTGCGAAAAAGGAGGAAAAGACCTTGAAAAAGATGCGAACAAGACTTTTATCACTGCTGCTTGTACTGGTGACCGTTCTGAGTCTGCTGCCTACCTCGGCATTGGCGGCGTCCAGCACCGGTACCGGCATCAAGCCCACCAGCAACACAAATTACTGGACGACCCGCCTGCTCCATGACGGAACGCCGTACAGCTATAAGCCGCCCATGGCAGCGGGGAAAATGCTCTACTGCATGGATCGCGGCTATGGCTACCGCTGGGGTACTCCGTCGTTCCTCAACTCTTACAC
>ERZ780207.2078-NODE-2078-length-15297-cov-8.298977_pt1 | contig 15297 bp, 10 predicted proteins | sample MGYA00510977_ERZ780207 | MGnify/ENA primary metagenome ERZ780207 (study PRJEB29588, sample SAMEA2151383) | human gut metagenome | biome: human gut; feature: human-associated habitat; material: faeces | place: Denmark | collected 2008/2010 ... | reverse complement strand
TAGAGCATTAGCCTTCCAAGCTAAGGGTCGCGAGTTTGAGCCTCGTCTTCCGCTCAAGAGACGGTAGCACGTTTCTCCAAGCCTGTGTGGCGGGAGCGTGTTACCCGTTTGTCTGCAAAAAGGAGTAGCGTTGCCGACAAATGAAAGAGTAATTTTTAACTTAAATACTTATAATACTATGGCAAAAGAGAAATTTGACCGTTCGAAACCCCATGTGAACATTGGTACCATCGGACACGTAGACCACGGTAAGACCACTCTTACCGCAGCAATCACCACCGTTCTGGCTAAGGACGGTCTGTCAGAGCTCCGCTCGTTCGACTCTATCGACAACGCCCCCGAGGAGAAGGAGCGTGGTATCACCATCAACACCGCTCACGTTGAGTACCAGACCGCTACGCGTCACTACGCTCACGTAGACTGCCCGGGACACGCCGACTATGTGAAGAACATGGTAACGGGTGCCGCCCAGATGGATGGCGCCATCCTCGTGGTAGCCGCTACTGACGGTCCCATGCCCCAGACCAACGAGCACGTGCTGCTTGCAAAGCAGGTGAACGTTCCCCGTATCGTAGTCTTCCTGAACAAGTGCGATATGGTAGACGATCCCGAGATGCTCGACCTCGTAGAGATGGAGGTTCGCGATCTCTTGGCCAAGTACGACTTCGATGAGAACTGCCCCGTTATCCGCGGTTCAGCCCTCGGCGCCCTCAACGGCGAGCCCAAGTGGGAGGAGAAGGTCCGCGAGCTTATGAAGGCCGTAGACGAGTATATTCCCATTCCTCCTCGTGACAACGAGAAGCCCTTCCTGATGCCTGTCGAGGACGTATTCTCGATCACGGGTCGTGGTACCGTTCTTACGGGCCGTATCGAGACCGGCGTTATCCGCGTGGGTGACCCCGTCGAGATTATCGGTCTGGAGGAGAAGATCCTTACCTCTACCTGCACGGGCGTGGAGATGTTCCGCAAGTTGCTCGACGAGGGTGAGGCCGGTGACAACGTAGGTCTGCTGATGCGTGGTATCGACAAGAAGGAGGTAAAGCGCGGTATGGTTGTTGCCAAGCCGGGTTCGATCACTCCCCACACGAAGTTCACCGCCGAGGTCTATATCCTGAAGAAGGAGGAGGGCGGCCGTCACACTCCGTTCCACAACAAGTATCGTCCCCAGTTCTATCTGCGTACGATGGACGTAACGGGTGAAATTACCCTTCCCGAAGGCGTAGACATGGTTATGCCGGGTGACCACGTAACCATCACCGTAACGCTGATCTACCCTGTAGCCCTGAACGAGGGTCTGCGTTTCGCAATCCGCGAGGGTGGCCGTACGGTAGGTGCAGGTCAGGTACTGAAGATTCTCGAGTAATACTCGGAATATATACGAGGCGGCTCTCGGGCCGCCTCTTAATAGGAGCATAGTTCAAGGGTAGAATAGCGGTCTCCAAAACCGTTGATGGGAGTTCGAATCTCTCTGCTCCTGCAAATTAACAGAAAACGTTATGTTCAATTACGTAAAAGAATCCTATAACGAGCTTGTTCACAAGGTGTCTTGGCCGTCGTTCGCTCAGTTGCAGAATTCAACGATCGTAGTCATGGTGGCTTCGGTCATTTTTGCGCTTGTAGTGCTGGTTATGGACATCTCGTTCGAGAACATCATGGCTGCAATCTACGACACGTTGGGAAATATTGGTCGTTAATTGTTTTTACACGAGACGATGAGCGAAATAAAGAAGGAGTGGTATGTTATCCGCGCCATAGGCGGTAAGGAGCAGAAGGTCAAAGAGTATATCGAGTCCGAAGTGCGCCACAATCATCTGGAGGAGTATATTTCACAGATACTCATCCCGACTGAAAAGGTATATACCATCCGCAACGGAAAGAAGATCTCGAAGGAGAGAGTCTCTTATCCGGGATACGTGTTGATAGAAGCAGCTTTCGTAGGTCAGATACCGATTATCATTCGCAATACACCCAATGTGCTGGGATTCCTCGGCGATACCAAGGAGGACAGCCGCAAGATGATAGCTACGCCTCTGCGTCCACAGGAGGTGAGCCGCATCCTCGGCCGTGTCGATGAGCTCAGCACGCAGGAGGAAGAGAACGAAGTTCCTTTCGTTGTCGGCGAGATCGTCAAGGTTACGGACGGTCCATTCTCAAGCTTCCAAGGTACTATTGAGGCAGTCGACAACGAGCGTAAGAAACTTACGGTCTCGGTGAAGATTTTCGGCCGCAAGACTCCTATGGAGTTGAGCTTTATGCAAGTTGAAAAAGAATAATTAACCAAGGAAAATTATGGCAAAAGAGGTTGCTGCATTTATCAAATTGCAGATCAAAGGTGGTGCTGCCAATCCTTCGCCTCCAGTCGGCCCTGCGTTGGGTTCCAAGGGAGTCAACATCATGGACTTCTGCAAGCAGTTCAACGCACGCACGCAGGACAAGGCAGGCAAGGTTCTTCCAGTCATCATTACAGTTTATAGCGATAAGTCTTTCGACTTTGTTGTAAAACAGCCGCCCGTAGCCATCCAGCTCAAGGAAGCAGCCAAGATCAAGAGCGGATCAGCGCAGCCCAACCGTACGAAGGTTGCGGAGATCACGTGGGATCAAGTCAAGGCTATCGCCGAGGACAAGATGCCGGACCTGAACTGCTTCACCATCGAAGCCGCAATGCGCATGGTAGCCGGTACTGCCCGCAGTATGGGTATCAGCGTAGTGGGGGAATTTCCTAACCTGTAATTTAGTTACGAGATGAGTAAATTGACAAAAAATCAAAAAGCAGCCTACGCAAAGGTCGAGCCCCACAAGGCCTACAAGCTTGCCGAGGCGGCATCTCTTCTGAAGGAAATTACCTTTACGAAATTTGATGCTTCGGTAGACGTCGACGTTCGTTTGGGCGTCGACCCTCGTAAGGCCAACCAGATGGTTCGTGGCGTTGTCACGCTTCCTCACGGTACGGGCAAGACGGTTCGCGTGTTGGTACTCTGTACTCCCGAGAAGGAGGCCGAGGCCACTGCAGCCGGCGCCGATTATGTAGGTCTGGACGAGTATGTCGATAAGATCAAGAGCGGTTGGACCGACGTAGACGTAATCATTTGTACCCCGAACGTAATGGGTAAGGTCGGCTCACTGGGCCGTATACTGGGTCCGCGCGGCCTTATGCCTAACCCCAAGACGGGTACCGTTACGATGGATATAGCCAAGGCCGTATCTGAGGTCAAGGCCGGAAAGATCGACTTCAAGGTCGACAAGTACGGTATCATCCACACCTCTATCGGCAAGATCTCGTTCACGGCCGATCAGATCGTGGATAACGCGAAGGAGGTCATAAACACTATCATCAAGCTGAAGCCGTCTGCCGCAAAGGGCGCGTACGTGATGAGCATCTATCTCTCGACGACGATGAGCCCGGGTGTGCAGATCGATCCCAAGTCAGTAGAAACCAAGTAAAGGAAGGAGGAGAACGATATGACAAGAGAAGAGAAACTGGCCGTCATCAACGGTCTTACCGAGCAGCTCAATCACTACCCTCACTTCTACATTACGGACATCGAGTCATTGAACGCCGAGCAGACCGCCTCGCTGCGCCGCAAGTGCTTCGAGAACGGCATCAAGCTGGTCGTCGTCAAGAACACGCTGTTGACCAAGGCTCTGGAGCGTGCCGAGAAGGCCGAGTCGGAGTTGGTCGGAGTACTCGAGGGTTCTACGTCGGTGATGTTCACCGAAACGGGTAAGGCGCCCGCCGTAGTTATAAAGGAGTTCCGCAAGTCATGCGACAAGCCCGTATTGAAGGCTGCGTATGTCGAGGGGTGCGTATATGTGGGCGACAATCAGATCGAGACGCTTTGCAACATCAAGAGCCGCGAGGAACTCATCGGCGATATCATCTCGCTGCTGCAGTCTCCGGCAAAGAATGTTATTTCCGCATTGCAGGCTAATGCGGGTCAGAAGATTGCCGGCTTAGTGAAGGCACTCGAAGAGAGAAACAATTAATCAAAACAAAAACAAAATTTAAAAAAAGTTATACAACTATGGCAGATGTAAAGGTATTAGCTGAAGAATTGGTAAATTTGACAGTTAAGGAGGTAAATGAATTGGCTACTATCCTCAAGGAGGAGTATGGTATCGAGCCGGCTGCTGCCGCTGTTGCAGTTGCTGCACCTGCCGCTGCAGGTGAGGCCGCTGCTGCCGAGAAGAGCACGTTCGACGTGATTCTGGTAAACGCAGGACAGGCTAAGCTTCAGGTTATCAAGGCCGTTAAGGATATCGCAGGTCTTTCGCTGGGCGATGCCAAGGCTCTGGTAGACGGCGCTCCCAAGGCCGTTAAGGAGGGTGTCTCTAAGGAGGAGGCCGAGTCTGTAAAGGCTACTCTCGAGGAGGCAGGTGCTGAAGTTGAGGTTAAGTAGTTACTTTGCTTATAAAGTTTCAGACAACTCGGGTATAGAGCTTACACGCCCGTGTAAGCCCTATACCTTTTCTGGTCTAAAGTTCGGGAGTGCCGTCGGAGCTGTGCCCCTACTTTGGAATTATTGAATGCTCTCACTGTGTATGGTACTTGCACTGAGGGCATTAGCGGGATATTGAGAGACCCGCTTTTTCGGGGTGCGCACCCCGTGAGTACTCACACTTCAACAAAACTGATTTAAGATGTCCACATCAAAACAACAACAAAGAATTAGCTTCTCTACGGTCAAGAACAGGGTTCCCTATCCCGACCTGCTGGAGGTACAGCTTAAATCATTCCGCGATTTTTTCCAGATGGACACGACGGCCGAGAACCGCAAGAACGAAGGCCTTTACAAAGTGTTTCAGGAGAATTTTCCAATCACCGACACCCGGAACAACTTCGTTCTGGAGTTCATCGATTACTATATTGATCCGCCCCGTTACTCGATCGAGGAGTGTCTCGAGCGCGGCCTTACGTACAGCGTGCCCCTGAAGGCCAAGTTGAAGCTGTACTGTACCGACGACGAGCATGAGGATTTCGGCGTGGTGGTGCAGGACGTCTATTTCGGCACGATACCATACATGACCGAGCGTGGTACGTTCGTCTTCAACGGTGCCGAGCGCGTCATAGTATCGCAGTTGCACCGTTCGCCGGGCGTATTCTTCGGCCAGAGCATGCACACCAACGGCACGAAGCTCTATTCGGCGCGAATCATTCCGTTCAAGGGCTCATGGATCGAGTTCGCCACGGACATCAACAATGTGATGTATGCCTATATCGACCGCAAGAAGAAGTTGCCCGTCACGACTCTTCTGCGTGCCATAGGCTTCGAGACCGACCAGCAGATCCTCGAGATATTCGATCTGGCCGACGAGGTCAAGGTCACCAAGAGCAACCTGAAGAAGGCCGTAGGCCGCAAGCTGGCGGCGCGTGTGCTGTCGAGCTGGGTCGAGGACTTCGTCGACGAGGATACGGGCGAGGTTGTGACCATCGAGCGTAACAATGTCATCGTCGATCGTGAGGTCGAGCTCACGGAGGATCACATCGACGCCATCATAGAGAGCGGCGCCAAGACCATCCTGCTGCACAAGGAGAATGCGTCTGGCATCGACTTCTCGATCATATACAATACGTTGCAGAAGGATCCCTGCAACTCGGAAAAGGAGGCTGTCGTATATATCTACAGGCAGCTGCGCGCCTCGGAGCCGCCCGATGAGGCGACGGCGCGCGACGTCATCGACAAGCTCTTCTTCTCGGACAAGCGTTACGATCTGGGCAACGTAGGTCGTTACCGCATAAACACGAAGCTGAATCTGGATATCGACCCCTCGATCCGCATACTTACGCGCGAGGATATCATCGAGATCATCAAATACCTCATTCAGCTCATCAACTCGAAGGCCGAGGTCGACGATATCGACCACCTGTCGAACCGTCGCGTGCGTACCGTGGGCGAGCAGTTGGCAAACCAGTTCTCGGTAGGATTCGTACGCATGGCCCGCACCATCCGCGAGAGGATGAACGTGCGCGACAACGAGGTCTTCACACCCGTGGATCTGATCAATGCCAAGACGCTGTCGAGCGTAGTGAATTCGTTCTTCGGAACCAGCCAGCTCTCGCAGTTCATGGATCAGATCAACCCGTTGGCCGAGATCACGCACAAGCGTCGTCTTTCGGCGCTGGGTCCGGGCGGTCTGTCGCGTGACCGTGCGGGATTCGAGGTGCGCGACGTGCACTATACGCATTACGGACGTCTCTGCCCGATCGAGTCTCCCGAAGGCCCGAACATCGGTCTGATCTCGTCACTGTGCGTCTATGCCAAGATTTCGGATATGGGCTTCATTGAGACCCCCTACCGTACGGTTACCGACGGCAAGGTCGACATGGACAATTCGCATATCAAGTATTACTCTGCCGAGGCTGAGGACGGACATGTCGTTGCGCAGTCGAACGAGCCTATCGACGACGAGGGCAACTTCATCAATGCCGACCGTATCAAGGCTCGTGAGGGTGCCGACTTCCCCGTCGTGACGGCCAAGGACGTGACGCTGATGGATGTGGCGCCGAACCAGATCGCCTCGATCGCGGCCAGCCTTATCCCGTTCCTCGAGCACGACGATGCGAACCGTGCGCTCATGGGATCGAACATGATGCGTCAGGCCGTGCCTCTGATCACGTGCGAGGCTCCTATCGTCGGTACCGGTATCGAGAAGGATATGATCATCGACAGCCGCATACAGGTCGTTGCCGAGGGTGACGGCGAGGTTGTCTTCTCGGATGCCACGAAGATACAGATCCGTTACGAGCGTACGGAGGAGGAGCGCATCTGCTCGTTCGCTCCCGAGGTTACGACCTATACGCTGCCCCGATTCCGCCGTACGAACCAGAATACGACCGTGACGCTGAAGCCTATCGTACTGACGGGCGAGCATGTCACCAAGGGTCAGATCCTTACGGAGGGCTACTCGACGCAGAACGGCGAGCTGGCTCTGGGCCGCAACCTGAAGGTCGCATTCATGCCGTGGAAGGGTTACAACTTCGAGGATGCTATCGTTATCTCGGAGCGTATCCAGCGCGAGGATATCTTCACGTCGGTACACGTCGACGAGTATATAATGGAGGTGCGCGACACCAAGCGCGGTGTCGAGGAGCTTACCTCGGACATACCCAACGTGAGCGAGGACGCCACGAAGGATCTGGATGCCAACGGTATCATCCGTGTGGGTGCGGAGGTCAATCCGGGCGATATACTTATAGGTAAGATCACGCCCAAGGGCGAGAGCGATCCTTCGCCCGAGGAGAAACTTCTGCGTGCGATCTTCGGCGACAAGGCCGGTGACGTGAAGGATGCGTCGCTCAAGGCGCAGCCGTCGCTGCACGGTGTGGTTATCGACACGAAGCTCTACAGCCATGCCCAGAAGGAGAAGAAGAGCAAGGCGGCGGAGCGCGCACAGCTCGAGCAGCTGGACGAGAAGTTCGCCGGCGAGATTGCCGAGCTGACGAAGGTGCTCGTAGGCAAGCTCTGGACGCTTGTCGAGGGCAAGGTTGTGGCCAACGTGTCGGATTACTTCGGCGTGGAGCTCTATGCCCCGGGTACGAAGTTCTCGCAGAAGATGCTCGAGGATATCGCCATGCGCGACAAGGACGAGAAGACGGGTGTCGTTACGGGCTACCTGAATCTCGGTAGCTGTAAGTGGACCGGAGACGAGCATCTGGACTCTCTGATCGAGACTACCATAAACAATTATATCATCGAGTGGAAGAAGGCCGACGCCCGCATCAAGCGCGAGAAGTACAACCTTACGAACGGTGACGAGCTTCCCACGTCGGGTGTTATACAGATGGCCAAGGTCTACATCGCCAAGAAGCGTAAGCTGAAGGTGGGTGACAAGATGGCCGGACGTCACGGTAACAAGGGTATCGTGGCCAAGGTTGTCCGCGACGAGGACATGCCGTTCCTCGAGGACGGTACTATCGTGGATATCTGTCTGAACCCGCTGGGTGTGCCTTCGCGTATGAACCTCGGACAGATCTACGAGACGGTTCTGGGCTGGGCCGGCCGCGAGCTGGGTCTGACCTTCGCCACGCCGATCTTCGATGGCGCCTCACTCGAGCAGATAAACGAGTACACGGCCAAGGCGGGCGTACCGCGCAGCGGCCGTACCTACCTCTACGATGGCGGCACGGGCGAGAAGTTCGACCAGCCGGCTACGGTGGGTGTGATCTACATGCTCAAGCTGGGCCACATGATCGACGACAAGATGCACGCCCGTTCGATCGGCCCCTACTCGCTCATCACGCAGCAGCCTCTGGGAGGTAAGGCTCAGTTTGGAGGCCAGCGTTTCGGTGAGATGGAGGTCTGGGCTCTTGAGGGCTTCGGCGCCGCCAATATCCTTCAGGAGATCCTCACCATCAAGTCGGATGACGTGACGGGCCGTGCCAAGGCTTACGAGGCCATCGTCAAGGGCGACAATCTGCCCAAGCCGGGTGTGCCGGAGGCCATGAACGTACTGTTGCACGAGTTGCGCGGTCTGGCTCTGTCGGTGAAACTCGAATAAGATGAAGGTGTGGTACAATTAAAGTAAAGATTTCGAATTATGGCAATCAAAGATAACAAGCAGTCGAACGGTTACAGCCGCATTTCGATCGGTCTGGCCTCGCCGGAGGAGATTCTGGCACAGTCGAGCGGCGAGGTGCTGAAGCCCGAGACTATCAACTACCGTACCTACAAGCCCGAGCGCGACGGTCTCTTCTGCGAGCGCATCTTCGGCCCCGTGAAGGATTACGAGTGCCACTGCGGCAAGTATAAGCGTATCCGTTACAAGGGTATCGTCTGCGACCGCTGCGGTGTGGAGGTGACCGAGAAGAAGGTACGCCGTGAGCGTATGGGTCACATCTCGCTTGTGGTGCCCGTGGTACATATATGGTACTTCCGTTCGCTGCCCTCGAAGATAGGTTACCTGCTGGGTATTCCGACCAAGAAGCTCGAGGCGATCATCTATTACGAGCGTTACGTCGTGATCAATGCCGGCGCTGCCGCCGAGCAGGGCATCGAGCGTCTGCAGACGCTGGCCGAGAAGGAGTATCTCGACGTTCTGGCCGCCCTGCCAAAGGGCAATCAGGCGCTGGACGACAGCGATCCCGACAAGTTCGTCGCCAAGATGGGCGGCGAGGCCATCTACGACCTGCTGAAGGCCGTGGATCTGGACTCGATGTCGTATGCGCTGCGCCACAAGGCCTCGACCGAGACCTCGCAGCAGCGTAAGAGCGAGGCCCTCAAGCAGCTTAACGTCATAGAGTCGTTCCGCGCATCGAAGGGTCTGAACAAGCCCGAGTGGATGGTGTTGAGCGTGATCCCCGTGATCCCGCCCGAGCTGCGCCCTCTGGTGCCGCTCGACGGCGGCCGTTTCGCTACGTCGGATCTGAACGATCTCTACCGTCGCGTCATCATACGTAACAACCGTCTGAAGCGTCTGATCGAGATCAAGGCTCCCGAGGTGATTCTGCGTAACGAGAAGCGTATGTTGCAGGAGGCTGTCGACTCGCTGTTCGACAACTCGCGCAAGAGCAATGCCGTCAAGAACGAGAGCAACCGACCCCTCAAGTCGTTGTCCGACTCGCTCAAGGGTAAGCAGGGCCGCTTCCGTCAGAACCTTCTGGGTAAGCGTGTAGACTACTCGGCCCGTTCGGTCATCGTCGTAGGCCCCGAACTGAAGATGCACGAGATGGGTATCCCGAAGGATATGGCGGCTGAGCTGTACAAGCCTTTCGTTATCCGCAAGCTCATCGAGCGCGGTATCGTCAAGACGGTGAAATCGGCCAAGAAGATCATCGACCGGAAAGACCCCGTTATCTGGGGTATTCTGGAGAACGTCATCAAGGGGCATCCGGTGCTGATGAACCGTGCCCCGACGTTGCACCGTCTGGGTATCCAGGCCTTTCAGCCCAAATTGATCGAGGGCAAGGCCATGCAGCTGCACCCGTTGGCTTGTACGGCGTTCAACGCCGACTTCGACGGTGACCAGATGGCCGTGCATCTGCCGCTGGGCAATGCCGCCATTCTGGAGGCCCAGCTGCTCATGCTCGGTTCGCACAACGTCCTGAACCCCGCGAACGGCGCTCCTATCACCGTGCCTTCGCAGGACATGGTTCTCGGTCTGTACTATATCACCAAGCCCCGCAAGGGCGTCAAAGGCGAAGGCCTTACTTTCTATGGTCCCGAGGAGGCGATCATCGCTTACAACGAGAAGCGGGCCGATCTGCATGCGCAGGTGAAATGTATGGTCAGCGACGTGGACGAGAACGGCAACAAGGTGCGGGTACTGAAGGAAACGACTATCGGCCGCATCCTGTTCAACCAGGTGGTGCCCGAAGAGGTCGGTTATATCAATGAGGTGCTTACCAAGCGTTCGCTGCGCGACATTATCGCCGTGGTGATGAAGAAGGCGGGTGCCGACAAGGTGGCTGCATTCCTCGACGATATCAAGGCGATGGGGTACCAGATGGCCTTCCAGGGCGGTCTGTCGTTCAACCTCGATGCCGTTATTATTCCCGAGGAGAAGGAGAAACTGGTCCAGGAGGGATACGAGCGTGCCGACGAGGTGATCGAATCCTACAACATGGGTCTTATCACCAACAACGAACGCTACAACCAGATCATCGACATCTGGACCAATATCAATACGAAACTCACCAAGACGGTGATCGACACCCTGATCAAGGATGACGACGGTTTCAACCCGGTCTATATGATGCTGGACTCCGGAGCCCGCGGTTCGAAGGAGCAGATCCGTCAGCTTTCGGGTATGCGCGGTCTGATGGCCAAGCCGCAGAAGTCTGGTGTCGAGGGCGGTCAGCAAGTTATCGAAAACCCGATTCTCTCGAACTTCAAGGAGGGTCTTTCGGTGCTCGAATACTTCATCTCTACGCACGGTGCCCGTAAGGGTTTGGCCGATACGGCGCTGAAAACGGCCGATGCCGGTTACCTGACGCGCCGTCTGGTGGACGTTGCGCAGGATGTGATCATCAACGAGGAGGATTGCGGTACGCTGCGCGGTTTGACGGCTACGGCCATCAAGCGCAACGACGACGTGGTGCAGACGCTCTACGATCGCATCCTGGGCCGCACGGCTCTGAACGATGTGATTCACCCGCTCACGGGCGAGGTGCTCTGCAAGGCCGGTGAGGAGATCACGGAGTCGATTGCCGAGGCCATCGAGAAATCGCCGCTGGAGTCCGTCGAAATCCGTTCGGTGCTTACCTGCGAATCGCGTCGCGGCGTTTGTGCGAAGTGCTACGGACGCAACCTGGCTACGGCCCGCATGGTACAGCGTGGCGAAGTGGTTGGCGTCATCGCGGCACAGTCCATCGGTGAGCCGGGTACGCAGCTGACCCTCCGTACGTTCCACGTCGGCGGTGTGGCGGCCGGTACGGCTGTCGAGACCAATGTGGTTTCGAAATACGAAGGTCGTCTGGAGATCGACGAGCTTCGCACCGTGAAGGGCAAGAACCCGCAGGGCGAAGCCGTGGACATCGTCATTTCGCGTCAGTCGGAGTTCCGCATCGTGGATCCCAAGACCGAAATCGTGCTTTATACGCACAACCTGCCTTACGGTTCGATGCTCTATATGAGCGACGGTGCCGAAGTCAAGAAGGGCGACATGATCTGCGAGTGGGATCCGTACAACGCGGTAATCATCTCCGAGCATGAGGGTAAAGCTGTTTATGACAGTGTTATCGAGGGTGTTACTTACCGTGACGAGCGCGATGAGCAGACCGGTCTTTCGGAGAAGGTAATCATCGAATCCAAGGATAAGACCAAGAACCCCGTGATCAAGGTGATCAACAAGGAGGGCGAAGAGGTCAAATCCTACAACTTGCCGGTGTCGGCCCACGTGGTTGTCAAGGACAATGCGAAGATCAAGGCCGGCGATATCCTGATCAAGATCCCGCGTGCCGTCGGCAAGTCGGGCGGCGATATCACCGGTGGTCTGCCGCGTGTTACGGAGTTGTTCGAGGCCCGCAACCCGTCCAATCCGGCCATCGTTTCGGAGATCGACGGCGAGGTGACCTTCGGCAAGATCAAGCGCGGTAACCGTGAGATCATCATCACGTCAAAAGAAGGTGACGTACGCCGTTACCTGGTGCCGCTGTCGCGTCAGATCATCGTTCAGGAGAACGACTACGTGAAGGCCGGCGGTGCGCTTTCGGACGGTGCCATTACCCCGAGCGATATTCTCAATATCCTGGGTCTGACGAAGGTGCAGGAGTACATCGTCAATGAGGTGCAGGAGGTGTACCGTATGCAGGGCGTGAAGATCAACGACAAGCATTTCGAGGTGATCGTACGCCAGATGATGTCGAAAGTCAAGATCGAAGATCCGGGTGATACCCGCTTCTTCGAGGATCAGATCGTCGATAAATGGGAGTTTATGGACGTGAACGACGAGCTTTATGACAAGGTGGTCGTAACGGATGCCGGCGACTCTACGGCCGTACAGCCGGGGCAGATTATCTCGATGCGCAAGTTGCGTGATGAGAATTCGAGCCTCAAGCGTCGTGACCTGAATCTCGTCAAGGAGCGTGATATCGTTCCTGCGACTTCCACGCAGATTCTGCAGGGTATTACCCGTGCCGCATTGCAGACTTCGAGCTTCATTTCGGCCGCTTCCTTCCAGGAGACGACCAAGGTGCTGAACGAAGCTGCGATCCAGGGCAAGGTCGATCCGTTGGAGAACCTGAAGGAGAACGTGATTTGCGGCCACCTGATTCCCGGTGGTACCGGTATGCGGGAGTACGACAATCTGGTCGTAGGATTGAAGGAGGATCTGGAGGCGATTCAGGCTGCCAAGTAATAGATAATTTTTATCATAATCGAACGGGAGCGGACGGAAAGTCTGCTCCCGTTTTTTATGGGGTTTTGTCACCTGCTTCCGGAAGATGGCGGACTTCGTTGCGGAGTTTTTTGGTCGCTTCGCAGTTCAAGCCATGTCGGGCGAATAACCGGGACACCGAATTGTTCTGGCTCGTTTTTGTGGCTGCAATGGAAGAAACCGGATCGAACGAAACTATTTCGGATGTCGATATGATCGGTGGTATGCCGTTGAAAGCTGGCTTTCGATCGGATTATATGGGGAGCAATATGCAAACAGGACGACCGGGTAGGTCGTCCTGAAGAGAAGATAGTAGCTCCACCGCGACTCGAACGCGAATTTGAAGTTTAGGAAACTTCCGTTCTATCCCTTGAACTATGGAGCCTTGTAAAGCTGTCCGGCTTCTTCCCGAAGTCGTTTCGGCCGGGAGGAATCGTTGGCTTTCGATCGGGAAGCGTGTGTCGTGCCGGAGATCCCGATAAACAGAAACAGTGCGTACCGGGAAAGTACGCACTGCAAATATAGTGATTTTTACGGGAAATCGGGGCGGTTTTAGAATTTCAGGTTCACTCCGATAGCGAAAGTGTGCGCCGACAGGGAATAGTTGCCCGAAAAAGGCTGGATCGCCTTGTCGTTTGCCGTGGTATGAGCCTGGATTTTCGCTTGCTCCGGGGCCATTCCGCCTGCGATGAGCTGCCCGTATGTCTGTGCATAGACCGCTTTGTAAGTGAGTGAATTGTAGTAGTCGCACGATCCCGTCCGCTCCGGGTCTGCCGAGGTGATATATCCGTATGCCAGATCGATCGATACGTTTTTGCAGGGGTTGATCGTCACGCCGGCCGTGTAGGATACTTTGGTCATCGAAGGGGTTTCGGGGTTGAGGAAATCGCTCCGTACGGGGCTTTCATCTACGTACATACCCAGGCGTGCCGTGACGAATTTGCAGGCGTGGTATTGGACGCCGATACGGGTGGCCACCGTGTTCTTATAGTTCTTGATGCTCGTCGGCAGATCGTAAACCGATGCCCCGGTCGTCGGGTCGGTAATATCTACGTGGAGCGATTTATAGGCGCTCCACAGGACGTATTGGATGTCGAAAGCCATTTCCCACTTCGGGGTCGGTCGGAAGCCCACGCCCCAAGCGAGGTTGGCCGGCAGCGGGAGTTCCGTTTCGACGCAAGCGCTGCTCAAGTCGGGAATCATTCCCGTTGCCTGGAGGACCTGCCCGATTTCGGGAGAGGCATACAGGAGGTTGGCCGTGCCGCTTGCCACTTTCATCTTCACTTTCGAACGATAGGAGAAACCAAGGGTCCATTCCGGGGTGATGTCCCACAGGATACCTACGTTTACGCCGATCGCAGTTTTGGCGTCGCCTTTGATCCGGGCGGATACCAGGGAGCGATCTCCTGCCTGGGTGAACAGTTCGGCGTATTGTCCCTGCCCTGCGGCGGTCAGCAATCCGGCGATCGTATTGTTCGTCGCTTCGCCGACGGGGAACATGGAGCGCGACAGGTCGAACGTACCCCAGGTGATCGTCATGCCGACACCTACCGAGAGTTTATCCCAGAATTTGTAGGAGATCGTCGGCTGCAATGTATAGGCTTGCAGGTCGATGCTTTGGATCAGATGTGCTCCGACCCAGTTGTCGCCCCAGTTCATAGACGAGCCGTAAGGGGTATAAAATCCCAGGCCGACGGCCAGATTTTTGGTGGCTTTGTAGTTGAAATAGGCGTAGAGCGGCGTCGAAATCTTGTTGTCCGAGTGGGCTTGGATCTGCGGATTGCCCCGGTAGTCGTTGTTCGACAGGTACGTTGCATTGGATTTGATGCCCGTGATGCCGACCGAGAAGGAGAATCGGGAGGTTTGGAAGGCGGTTCCCGCCGGGTTGAAGTAGATCGACTCGGAATTGAGTTTCATACCTGTTCCCACGTGTCCCATTCCCAACTGTTTTGCACTCAAGGTATTGACTTGGTAGCCTTCGGCGCAGACCGCCGTTGCGAACAGCAGGGCCGAGATCGTTAGTAGCAGTTGCTTCATAATCAAAGTTTTAGTTGATAATTTGAAAAATATATTGATTTCTGTGGTAAGTTTATGCGCTCGGACGAGTTTCGGAGCGATTCTCATCCATGCTTTCAAAAATGCTTGTCTTAAAACGGAGCAAAAGTACGAAAACAAAGTCGAGTAGGAAAATATTTTGTTCGTAATTTCTTAAAAAGTGGACTAAAATGGATATAATTGGTCAGAATTGGATTCGATTCGAAAATAACAGGAAAGTAAAATACCGTTGTTCGAGATCAGATTTCATTGTTTCAGGACGTTTTTTTGATCGGGGGACTTGGAATTACCCGGAGGAAAGATTTGGCAGAATCGAAAATCCGTTATACTTTTGCACTCGGAGAGATGGCAGAGTGGTCGATTGCGGCGGTCTTGAAAACCGTTGAGCTGCGAGGCTCCGGGGGGTCGAATCCCTCCCTCTCCGCAATAAAC
>ERZ780207.2075-NODE-2075-length-15308-cov-6.130663_pt1 | contig 15308 bp, 10 predicted proteins | sample MGYA00510977_ERZ780207 | MGnify/ENA primary metagenome ERZ780207 (study PRJEB29588, sample SAMEA2151383) | human gut metagenome | biome: human gut; feature: human-associated habitat; material: faeces | place: Denmark | collected 2008/2010 ... | reverse complement strand
CGTCTTGCCAACTGTCTCAGACGCTCCGCATTCCGTATTGTCAAAGAGGTCCTCGTGCAGATAGAGCAGGTCCTCGGACGTGGTGGCGAAGAAGACGCGAGTAATGTCCTTCGCCCCAGCGTCATACTCCACGCCCAGCAGGTCGGAGGCCCAGCGCAGGTTGGCCTCCTGGTCCATCTCGGGATGGCGGCGGAAGACGACGTGGAGGCCGCCTCCGCGGGCGCTGCGCTCCAGCATGAGCAGGCCCAGTTCGTCCTTCTTCTCAATCGCCGTAGCGGCGACCAGATTCACCTCGTCGGCGCTCAGATGGTCGATGTCCATGCCGACTGACTTGCTCAGCCGTTTGGCGCCTTTGAGGCAACCGTCCTCCGTGGGCAAGCAGGAGTAGTTGAACTGCACCAGCTTCCGCTTCGCTGCCGACACGTCGGTCTCGGGCTGCGGATGGCGAATCGTTTCCACCCAGCGCTGCTGCGCCTGGCTGTCGCGATAGCGGCGATAAGCCTCCTCCGTCGCCACGGCCTCCATCATCTTGTGGCCCTGCTGATAATATATCAAGTGTACACTCATGATAGTTTTTTCCTCCCTTCTTTTACTTCGTCAGTTGATAATTGAGCAGGGCGTCGATGGCGGCTTGTGCCTCGTCCATGATGGCCTGGGCTATGACCACGTTCTCCGTACGGAAAAACTTCAAGGTCAGCTGCACCGCGTCGTCCTGGGTCTTGCTGATGCGCCCGTGGGCCAGTTTCCTAATGAGCACGCTCCGGCTCTTCGTCCGTGGCTGCGGCACGAAGTCGAACGTCCCGTCGGACATCTGCTGGCCTACGCCCGCCTTGCGAAAACTCTCCACGGCCTGCGGCACGGGATCGTCGGGCGAAAAAAGAAAATACTTGCGGTCGTCATAGTAAGCCTGTCCGCCGATCTGTACGTGCTGGCAATGGTTGCCATGGTTCTCATTGCTGTTGATATTCTTATTATTCTTATTCATAACTGTATAGTTTTTTTATCCTCAAATGGAGGGACTCTAAAGTTGTATCGTGTTGTTTCGATACAGCCTGCTGAGTAGGGAAAACAACTAAAACAACTTTTACAACGATGAACAACGCTTCGCCTTGAGCAATCTTGCTGCAAGGTAAACAACCAAAACAACAGCTTCGCGAGGACAATATTGCAACCAGCTTTCCTGCAAGGGTAACTTGGTTGTAAAATATTGTATAGGTTGTATTTGTTGTCTTTTCTTACTTCCCTTTCTTGTCATTTGTTATTATCCTAACCCTCCATTTTTCGGATGATTCTTTTTTGTGCGAGAAGAGACGTGGATTGTTGCGCGCTTTACCATGGAATATCCTCCTCGTACTCAACTCAGATTTTTACTTTTCCTGTTCACTAAATTGGCCCTTGGGCCAATCCTATTAATGATGATTAATGTTTCGATTAACGATGATTAATGTTCCGATTGACGATGATTCATGTTTAAATAAATCACCGATTCATGTTTCGATTTACGATGATTCATGTTGAAATAATCACGACCTATGCGGTTGAAATTACCCAATACGCCCTGAAAGGGCAGAAGCTCCTAGCCCAGGGCGACGCCCTGGGTGATTATGGACGCCAACCTGTCGCCCTGAAAGGGCAAAAGCATTAAAGAACCCTGCTATAAACAACTCTTTTGCCCTTACAGGGCGTCTTGTTGCTTGCTATTATACCCAGGGCGATGCCCTGGGCTGTGGGCTTTTGGGCTTTCAGCCCGTTTCAACCATACATTTCGGGTATTTTAACTTTTTCCTGTTCTCGAAATTGGCCCTTGGGCCAATCCTATTAATGATGATTAATGTCTCGATTAACGATGATTAATGTTTCGATTAACGATGATTAGTGTTGAAAATAAATCACCGATTCACGTTCCGATTTTCGATGAATCATGTTAAAATAAATCACCGATTTAAGCGATGGATGTCCGCCACGAAGATGTCCTGATAGCAGCGGTCCTCATACTCGTTGACCTTGAAGCGGAGGCTGACGGCCACCAGTTTGTCCCGGGAGAAGCGGCAGGTGGCCGCGTTGCCCAACATCGTGCAGGCATACTGGTCGGCGTATTTTCTCACCTGTGTTCGCGTCGAGCGTGAGCAAGTCTTCTTCCAAGGCGATTTTCATGTCGCCAGTAGTAGTCATTTTTTCTTCATGGCTGCTTAGATTGTTGTTTTGGTGTTATTTTAAACGAGTTATAGACCAACACTTGCAGCGCTAAGATTCCGCCGCCTGCAAGCGCCAAAAGGATAGGGCAAATACAAAAAGCGCGACTCGGTCGCTGAGGTGCGGACGCCTTGATTAAAAATTCAAAGATAAAACAATTTTTGGAAAAGCAACAGAAACGCGTGGCTTTTTATGGTTTTAATAGGTCCTAATTTCCGCAGCACTATGAGTTAGCATTTTTTATAAGTACCTGAGCAACAAAAAGTTGCTCAGGATTTTGCTATGTCAGATTTTCTACCTACCTTAGTGTTGCAAAAACAAGTATAGCAAAATCTCCGAATGACTAGGCAAAAGTACAAATAAAATCAGAGAAGCCCTCTCCTTTTGAAGGATTTTTCCCGATCATGGAGCAATTTGATGCTCTCTTAGGAAAAATATACGGACATGCACCGTTTTTTCGGTCGCAAGCGTCTTTGATGACAGCGACTTCTGTTTTTCCGAGTGAACGGACATACTCCGTTTATTAAGCCACTTTTAACCCCTTTTCCGCATCGAATGAGAGTGGATACAACCATCCTGAGTGGGTGGGAACATTCCGTTTTCGTCAATCTCCAAAAACCTTGTAGAATTACGAAGAATTCTACAAGGTTTTCAGAGATTATGCAAGACGTGATTAACTGATGGCTTACGCTTAATCCTGTCCTCGCCAAAGGCTGTAAAAGCGCAAAGTCACGGATATAGGCCTACCACCTCTATAACATACTCCTGCATCATCCAAGAATTTCCAGTTCTTGATGACGTACCCTTTGAGAGCTCGCCAACAACTATTATTTTTTGTTGAATTTAGCCTGCAATAAAGCAATCTGCTCATTAGGGTCTATATCAGGGAATGCTTCACTGACATCACGCCATTTTGCCTTAGATTCATCGAAGAAGACAAGCATGAAACCAAGAATGCGATAAAAATCATCACTAATTATATTCGCTTCTTTTGGGTGAGCAGCATCATTTCTAACTTTATAAATCTTAGTCCACTGATAAGCTGCAGAATTAACCTCCCCAAATTTAAAAATCAGCAATGCAGATACAAGATAGTTTGTGTCGATAAAACGCCCTGCATATTTGCCTTTTTCCAAAGCATAGTGACCAGTACCACTCTTCATCAAAATAGCAGAATTATATGTGACAGTTTTGTCCTTTGTCTTTTTATCTTTCAGCAGTCTATAGCGTTGCTCTCCGTTATATAAATACAGACCATCTTCAGAATTGTAAAAACCAGCTGAGTTTTTCACAAACTCTTCGATAACAAGAAACAATTGAAGATAAGAATATGCCTTATATTCCTGATTAGCATTGCTTTTGGCCAATAAATCATAGGCAATATCAATACTACCCAAAACCTCATCTGTACGATTGGCAAAGCATTGAGAATCTTGTATCTTTTTTTTGATCTTCTTTATTTTTGAATATACATTCCGCAAATATCCATTACAAAAACACGAAACAATACTATCATATAGTTCTCGAGCATTGCTATCTGAATAAGAAGCTGGAAAAACATATTCTGGTGATTCCTTTATGTAATAGCCGTCAGCACCAGCATCTAATAATGCTTTCATGTTCCAAGCTTTATTGGACGCCGTGAACATAATTACCTGATTGCCTTTATTCTGTTCTTTTATAGCCTTCAATATTTTCATGCCTGAGAATTCTTCAGGTCTGAATGTATCCTCTTCTGCAACTCCATTCATTCTCAAGTCAAGGAATATCAAATCATATTTGCCACTTTCTATTGTCTTTTTGGCATCATCAGAGAGGTTATCGTAATCAGGGACTTGCTCTTGAATGGTTTTGAATTCAGAATTTGGCAACATTTTGCGCAACACATCATCCCACCCTTTGTCTGCTTCATCATCGATAAGAAGTATTTTCTTTCCAACTGCATCTATTTTCTTAAGACTGGTTGATGCAAAAGGCGATTCAACCTTCTGAATAATATTCTCTATGTCACTCGTTCCTAAAGATAATGCCCTTACATATCTAAAATAAAGAGAAAGGCGAGCTTTCTTGATTAACTCATTATTAGTTTCGTTTCCAACTACTATACGGCTAAGCACATCTGCTCCCCATTGGTTAGCAAGTGAGTGACGGCCTTCTGTCGCATTAGGAATAATCTTTATGACATCAAGGAATTTAGTTCTATATTCGCTCGGAGAGAGGGGGATCATTACCTCCAGAGCATCACTTGCATTTTCTGGCAGATCAAATGCAATACAACCAGTGAGAATAATGGGTGAGTATTTGTACCCTGTAAGAATATCTTGAGTAGCCCTTGAAATAAACAAAATTGGCGACAGGGCTGCGGATTTTATATCAAGAATAGAAAGCCGTATAGCCATTGCAAAAGCAAGGCATAGTTCTGGTTTGGATATCTCGTCAACATCAAGAACAAGAGCTTTGCTATCAATGTCAATGTTGTTAATAACAAATTCACAAAGTTTTCTTTCTCCATCTTCTCCCAAGGAGAAAACAGGCATTTGAATAAAGTGTGAGTTGCTTATGCTTTCAGACCATTTCTTTGTCTGCTCATTTCCAAGAACTAATATTTTTCCCATATTTTTTTACGCTGCTTAAAATGTTGTTTATATTGTTTCTAAGGCAAGCTGCTGTAATGTTACCATCTTCGATGTCGCACATAACATCGTCGAACGACGTACCTATTTTGGGTTGAGCATTTTCGATGATTAATCTCAATGATCGCTTGTCAATCTTTGATGTATCAATTGCCTCGTCATCTGGTGTGTCTGCCAACTTCGTAATGAATGCTTGGCACCACATGCTCATCAAATCTTTCAAGAAATCTTTTCCATAGGCAATCATTCTCATATCAAGTTCTCCCGTTTCCCTATAGTTGTCTAAGAAGGATTTCAGACGACGATAGAACTCAGACTTTTTTATGGAAAAAACAACATTTGGCATGTCTTCACGCCAGTCAGCAGTCATACCATGACCATCACTAAAAAGCACAAAAGGCAGATTTTTCGACTGAATTATATCTTCAATCCTATCTTTCGCTTTATGACTATCTGATTTAAATTCGCCGTCAACATAATCTTCAAGAGAATCGTGAATCATGACGCACGACACTTCATCAAGGAAAGACAAATCACTTTGACTATTTACCTGTTCTACGTGGGATAGGCAGTCAGAGTATTCTTCTTCGTCAACGAAAGCTGCATCATACACCTCACGTTGATTTTTGCTGTTATCATCTATTAATAATACTTTTTTCACAACCATTATTTACTAAAATACGTTAATATATGTGTAAAACCAGGGACATTGGTATTCTCCATGTCCTCTATTTCATCGACATCTGCATCTTTGAGAATGTTCCATCGTTTAGGTTTCCCATCCCATTTAGATTCTACAGACCAATTGCAATATCCATAAAATACGTTTTTAATTTCATTAAACGCACCTCCTCCTGTTTTAAACTTTTGGAGAACGTCGTCAATAGAGGAAGAAATGGAATCTAACTGGGTTATTTTGATAATTCTTTTCGAAAAATCATCACTGAAACTACGCTCAAAAGCTATTTTCACTTTAGGTGTCTTATCAGCATAACGTGCCATATCGTCCAAGATTCGCTTAATGCCGTTTTCCAAAGCCCAAACATAAGTATAAAAATCAGCCTTTTCCAATCCATTTGTCTGAATGACCAGGTTTGAATGCTTTGTCTCTTGCCTACTTATTATATCACACAGAATTGGCTTAACGAGACGAATGCTACTCCTGAATTTTAATATTTCCTTGGCTATCTCCTCATTAGAAAGAAGGTGAACATTAGGATTATTACTAGACCATTCTATCCACTTTTTGCTAGTATAATTTTCTTTATGGAACTTACCGTCACAATCCATCCATGTACGCACGTTACCATCTTTGCCAATACCTCCATAGATAAATGCAGACATCAACGCATACAAACTTTTAGGAATTATATATCTTGTCGTTGCCTCCTTAAATAGTTTCCTTATTTGCGCCATCAATTTGTCATAATTCATATTAGAATCAGGATCATAGTCATGAGTTAGGAACTTAAATCCATTTGGATCATTGAATAATGACAAGAACGATGCTGTGTCTTTAGGAGCAGGTTTGGCTAAAGTACTTACATCTGGGGATTCTTTTGAGGATTCTTGTTTTTGCTCCTTTGCCTTGGGCTCCAAAGAAGAGGCTGCTTGATCTATTTCTCGAGTAGCAAGCAGTAGTAAACGCTTTTTGTCGTTAACTGACAAATTGCGATTCTGGAGCATGAGTTTTATGAAATCGTACTTTTCCATACTACAAATCTTCTAATGAATTAGCTGACGCTTCGTCCATGAATTCAAAATCGTCAGAATCAACAAGCAAACTGGAAATATCATCAATAGCCAAAGCGTCATTAAAGTCAAGATCAAGAAGATCTATATCTGTAGCCAGCGTTGTAGCCTTGCTCTTTTCCTTTGTTTTTTTCTGCTTTTTTCCAGGACTCAATGCCAATCCTTCCTCATATGCCAGAATGGCAGCATCAATACCCTTTTCCTCCCAAATGTCGACCAATTCAGAAACGGGTATGTTACTCACATCAATATCTGTTACTGTGGGGTCGTAATAGGTCATCATCCAGAAAGGTTTGTGTCCGTTCCTGGCGGTCAACACTACAAACAGACCTGGCTTGGATTTGGGCGTGATATTATATTTAACAGGTTTAATGCTGTCCAAAAGAGATTCATCAGTAATAATTTTACTCTTGGCAAGCTGGTGCTTGGCTGCCCCAGTTATACTAATGGCAATTTCCTTACCGTTTAGCATAGCCTTGCCATATAAATTATTGTTTTTAGACAGACAACAGTTAATAGGACCTCCTATGATTTCCTCAAATTCTGCAACCGTGAAGGAGCGCAGGTAGTCCAAGCTCTGTTTTACTTCTGCATTCACAGGACTTGCCAATCTGTCATATCTTGCCTGAAGCGCAGAATATACAGGATCTTTATACCCCTTCACCATCTTGAGGTATTGCAGTTTTCCGTAGAGAACATTTTCAAGCATTGGCTCTCCCTGCTTGACATGACCCTTCTTTGCCTTATATTGAGGATAGAAACTCTTAAACGCATCGTTATAGCCATATTTTTCCCAAATATGGAGAAGATTGCGAATCTCAGCGACATACTCAGAGCTTGTATTCACACGATTACTTACAGTAAGCCCTGTAACCTCCTGACGTTGGCCTACTTTTTGAAGCCTTGTTTTCTCAATATTCATATGAAAACCTTGGCCTTCGATGATACGCTTTAACTCTGTACGAAATACACCATTCTCTTGATAAACATTGTGCATAGAACTAAATGTAATGTCATCAGCATAACGAGAATAATGTAATCCAAAACGACGTGCTAAGCCACTAAGTCTACGGTCAAGCTTATCGCAGATGGCATTAGTAATAAGGGGCGATGTTGGAGCCCCTTGGGGTAATATGTATGTAAACTTACCATCCTCCTGCTTCTCTCTAACACAGCACAAACCGGCAAGAATGCTGGCAATATTTTGGTTAAAGTTGAATGGTACCAACTGAAAGCGTTTCCACACTCTTGGCTGTGCTATACTTGGAAAGAAATTCTCCAGATCAGTATTAAACACATAGTTTTGTCCAATGTGCCTAGATGCATTATCCACCACGCTACGCCCCTCAACGAACCCCATAGCATAGTCAGAAGGCTGATACACAGCTTTCAACATAATGTTCACATAATACAAAATATGCGAGAGCCCCCTTGACGGAGCTGAAATATGACGCTGCCCACCTGATTTCTTGGGAATAGAGAAATGGTGATAACGACCACGTATATTATTGGGATTGCAATAATAGGTCAACTGCTTCAAGGAAAAAGAGAACGTGTGCTCGTTGCCTAACTCCGCCTTTACGATGTCGTTAAGCAATTGCAGCAGATCTTCTTTGTTCTGCAGCTTCGATGCTCGTTGTGCTATTACTCTCTTTTCCATTGCTATTATTACTTTTTATCGACCATGAGAGCCCAAAGACTTGCTGACTATTCATTTCTTTATATATGTACAATATACACAATAACCCATCACAACATGTAAAAACAGTGAAACAATTACAACTCTAACGTTGCATATCCAAAAGCTTTCGCTTCGGACACCTGAACAAAACGTCAGGCGAAGGTCAAATTCATTTTGTCAGGATGTCTTCAGACTCTCAAAGATCGCATTTTTAATTTCTGGCACAAAGATACAAAATATGTGCGAATTCTATGTTCGCAGTTCAGAATATTTTTCGTTCATTGCACTAATTCTGTCAACAATCTCTGATTTTATTATTTCTGGAGATAAAACCAACAGCTCTTTTCCATAAGAACACAGCTCTCGAATGAGCTCGTAGTTTCTAACACAATCAATTGAATAAAAAGCACCGCCCTCAAGTTGAGGATAATTATTGTGCAACCTTTGTTCTTCTTCACCCTGATAGCGTATTTGGGATTCATGAATGGGCTTTGTAGCAACATAATCTTTGGAAATATCGCTCACCCAAAATAAGATATGCTCAATAGGATGACCTTCATAAAGAGTCACACCTACAATATCCTCAAAACGCTCATATATACCTTCTGGGCATTTCTTATATTTCTTTTCAGGCAATGCTTCTACTACATCAATTCTATCGAGAGCAAAGTTTAGAATCTTGCCATCGCTATCAGCTGCTCCAATAAGGAACCAGCGGTCATTGTATTGTTTCAAGATATAAGGATGAAAGTCGATATTACGGATAGAGGTATCTGAAAAGGTGTGATAAGACAAGCAGATAACTACCTCATTGGAAATCATATCGAAAATAGTTCCCAACAGGTTTGAATTTTGTAAATAAGGATTGTTGCTGAAACAAATAATCCTCTTACGCCGTTTTTTACCAAGCCCCATTTTGAACTTTTCTAACCACTCAAAATTATCGAGCCCGTCAAATTGTCCAATGGTATTCAGCACTTCACGCAATAAATTACGCTCTTCTCGACTCACCTCCTGTTTGAAAATAGAAAAAGAAGAATTTTTGTAGGCCACACAATTTTTGCCATTCCATTTAAAACGTTTGATAGGCGCACGGAAAGGTGCTTCTTGCAGATAAACGATGTCTTTCTCAATACAACGACGTGTTACTTCTGGAAATCCATCATCGTAAAGCATATCATTCACCTTCTCTGTCAAATCGTTTATGTCATAGAAATGATGTCGGTCTGACAAAAGCATATCTAAATGCTTGTATCGTATAAGAGCATTTTTATTTGTTGCCATATTTTCTTTCGGTCGAGAAGTGAAGGTAGTTTCACTCTCTCTTCTATCGGAACCATGCTTGACGGTCTCCCATCACACGGCTCTTCATACTTAACTCGTTTGTTTATCCTAATTTCTTAAGTTGGACTTTAAATTTGACCAAGCACGCTACCCCTCCCTGCTCCATCCCCATTACAGAGACTTCAACACTAATACGAGGCAGTCCGCCACAAACATTGACATCGGTACTTTCTGCCTTGCGTGTCACGGCTCTCGGTATTTTCTCTTAGCACTCCATGTCTATTTCTCCTGTTACTTTAATGAGCCTATGTCAAGTTCATGCCACCTTTACACCGCACACCCAGCAGACGGTAAACAGACTTCCTCTGGCATTATCCCAAAATACAGAAAACACCTTGATTCTGATGTGACTTGCCAGCTTAGCTAACGATGCTTCATCAATGGTTCACCTGCGTTCATCTCCTTGACATACACCATGCACCCTTACGGAAGACTTTCAATTGTCGTTCACAACCCACCTGTTTCCATTAGAGCAGCACAAAATGGTTGCAATCAGCACCTGCATGCCGAATGCGGTGGCCCTGCCACTATCTCTTTGGAAGTTACAACAGAAATCCATCAAACACGGCCAATATCGAACTTCATTCTGCCTCAGGACACACATTCTGTTTTGCAAAGGTACTCATTTTTCGCCAAGTAGCATTGAGTCGTCCCTAATTTATTAAAGTAGCCTGTTAATAATTTGCAGTATTAGAAAAATACTGCTTTTCAAGATTCGAGGAGACTCTTGTCTTAGTTTTGGGTCACAAGTATTATTGTCGGGCGAGGTCTTTCTCAGTCCGTGAGAAAGGTTGTTAGCGTTCTTACTGATGATTGTTAGATACAAGTCATTATATTCGGCTGGACTTCTTGCTCTAAGCCCAGCCGATTCTTGCCACTAATACTCCAGCAACCACTTCCACAAAGGGAGGATCTCGATACGGTAGCCATCCTTCTCCACGACATTCTCCTCGTCCTTTGTCACGACCACCATTCGCTTGAGGCGCTGAACGGAGGCAAGGCGTATCAGCCCGTCCGTCTCCCGCCTGAAGGTCTCGGCGTCCGCCATCGAATAAGATACTTGTATCGCCAACTCCTCTTCGGGCACCACGAAATCGACCTCGGCATTCTTGCTGTTCCAGAAATAACTCCCATCGCCATATTGCCGACGAAGTGTGATGGCAACGAGGTTCTCGAGCAACGAGGTGTTGGCATCGACCAGGAAAAGATGTAGCAAGCCATTGTCCGTGAAATAGTACTTGCGGCGGGACTCCTTGTCTTGCAACTTGCCAAACAGGTTCTCATACGGCAAGATGAGCCAAGTGTCGGTCATGTGGCCCACGTAGTCTATCGTGGCGTCCGTACTGAGCTTCTTTCCCGTGCTGCTCACGATGCTGGCGATACGGCTATACGACAAAGGCTGCTTCACGCTCTCCGCCATCTTGCGAATCATCACGCGCAGGGCATAGTCGTTGCGGATCTTATACCTCGCCACCAAGTCGCCAAAGAAGATCTTGCCAAACAAGTTGCTCATCCACGGACGTGGCTCCTTCATCCCTACGGTCTCCGGCAACCCGCCATGCTGAAAATAGGTGTTTGCCAGGCGCATGATCTCCTTGCCATGCGCGTAAAGTGCATTCTTCGCCTTCACGTCAATGCCACTTGCCTTCAGGTATTCCGTCAAGGAGTATGGATACACCTCGTGTATCATGTATCTGCCGCCGAGCGTAGTAGCTATCTCGCTGCTCAGCATCTTGGCATTGCTGCCCGTGATATAGACTTGGTATTTCTGGTCTGCCAACCTTCGTGCAAACTTCTCCCATCTATCCACCAGTTGTATCTCGTCCAAGAAGAAGATGGGACGACAGTCGTACATCTCCTCATAGCAAGTCTTGATCAGATCGAGGTCGCTCAGCTCCAAGGAGTCTATGCGGTCGTCCTCGAAGTTGAAATACAAGATTTCCTCTCGCTTGTGTCCCTGCGCTATCAACTGGGCGATGCGCTGAAACATCAGGTAGGACTTGCCAGCATGTCTCAACCCGACAAACACATAGTTTTGCCCCTCCATGAACGCTACGTCACGGGGGACCAACTTGACCTGAGCCACATAAGCCTGATACTCGGATATGAGGATTTTTATCAAATCTTTTGTCATACTTCTTTACCATTGAAATAGAACCCTGCTGCAAAGATAAGCATTTTTATCGTTTATAGACGACGAAATTGCATCTTTTTTATCGTTTATAGACGACAAGATGGCAACGACATCTGCCCAAGAGAGGGATTTGCAAGCACAAAATACCTACAAAAGACGGCAAATATCGCCGTTTGGCGTGAGAAAACCCGTATTTTGTGTGGAGGTAAGACCTTTCGAGGTTACTCCTGGATATACGGGCTGTTTTCAACGAAATAGTTATGTATCAAAGAGTTATGCTTCGTTTGTTAGGTTTTTACCTTGTTGAGGACATGGACTCCTGGGGCGCTAAAAACGAGGGGTTATCCTTGTTTTTGAAGTTCAAATGGCTGCCGCAGGGCATATTTTGATTTGTCGATGGTGTCAAACGACCCCACAAAGCTAAGCATTTACTTCGGACTGTCTTCACTCCCCCCTTGTTTTTTTGAGTTGGAACAGAGCAGGAGGAGGGATTTGCTTGATTTGTTAACGAAAGTGAAATGTAAGGATCGGGGAGGAGAGAAGAGGAGTGGAGAGCTCTTGAGTCGGTTGTAAACTATTGGTTGTTAGCGGTTTTATGCTTACTTCTTTAAAACAACAGATCATTTGTTGGGGACTCCATTGGACCTTACACCTTATATTTTCATTTTCCCACTTCACCCCAGTATGATTCCCTAATATGCTTATCTGTAAAATATATTCCGACTATTGTTCGGTAGTTCACATAGCTATGCTATGTGCCATTCCCTGCAAGACGAAAAAAAGTTGGAAAATATTTGTGATTTTATTTGGAGGTATGAAATAAAACACCTACCTTTGCAGAAGATTTAGCGGCGCTCGGCAATTTGAGAGCAAGCTCTCATTGCGCTCGCTTGCAAAACCTTTGCACCCAGATACGAGACTTGCGGAACAAACCCATAGAGGGCCCGCGACGGGCTTCTCTTACGACAGGGGCGAGGGATAAATAATCATCGGCGCCGGTCCTAAGCTACCATCGGCAAGGTCTCCATTTTTGAACACCTTTAAACACCTTAAACGCAATGATCAACTACAGCATCACGGCAAGAGCCGTCAACCCGAATCTCTTCGAGATCAACCAGGCCAAGACGCGTATCAACCAGGCCAAGGCCGAGGGCAAGCAGCCCGACGCCAAGGACGTGGCACTCGTCGGGACCGTCGTCACCAACTACTTCGCCACGGCACAGTACACCGAGGTGATGGGCATCGAGAAGTTTGCCCGCCACATCGCCGACCACGGCACGACCTACTCCCGCGCCGACATCATGGCGATCCTCTACATGGCAGTCGACTGCATGCGCGAGCAACTGCTGGAGGGCAAGAAGATCCGCCTCGGCGAGCTCGGCGACTTCTCCCTCTCGCTCAGCAGCAAGGGGGCTGAGACGGCGGAGAAGTTCAGCTCGCAGAACATCCAGCGCGTCACGGTCTGCTGGGAGCCGGGCAGCGAGTTCCGCAACCTCCTCGCCGACGCCGAGTTCAACCTCGTCGCCACGCGTTCGGCCCAGGCGGCCGTCCTCAAGGCCATCAAGGAGGGCAAGACCAACGTGGATATCTCCGCGCCCGTCAACCCGGATGGAAGCCCCTCCAACCCGGGTAGCCCCTCCAACCCCGGCGGCACGACGCAGCCGAAGAAACACACGCTGACGGTCCGCTCGGCCAACGAGAGCCAGGGTAGCGTCTCGGGCGGCGGCACCTTCGACGAGGGCAGCACGCAGACCGTCCAGGCCACGCCGAAGACCGGCTTCGCCTTCGACAAGTGGAGCGACGGCAGCACGCAGAACCCGCGCACGGTGAAGCTCACCTCCGACCTCACGCTCACGGCCTCCTTCAAGACGGCCACCACGGGCGGCGGAGACCAGGGTAGCGGCGGAGACCAGGGCGGCGGCACGCTGGGCGATTAAACCCCACGGGGCGGGTCGGCAGGCCTCACGGCCCAACGAGCAGCAGAACGTCTGCTTGTAGCCACGGCTCTTGCAGCCACGTCTGCACCAGTCGCTGACCCTGCCACCCGCCCTGCGTAAGGGAGGAGGACGAGCCCCAGGGGCTTCCCACGGGCCACCCGCCCACGGCGCCTACTAAAGGAAATTCGCCATACGATCGGAACGACCTCTCGTCGCCTCGCCCTCTCCCTATGCGCCTGCTGAGGATGGAAAACAACAAAAACAACATTTACAACGATGAACAAACGCTTCGCGGGGGACAAACACACGCTACGCGTGTAACAAGCCTTCTGCAAGGTAAACAACAAGATACAACAGCTTCGCGGGGACATGCGCAGAACTGAGCTTGCTCAAGTTATGCCATGGCGAGAAAGAGTGCCATGAAATGGAACAGCTTCGCGGGGACACATGGTTAAGCGGACAATACTATGCAGGAAATGCGTCAAGTTGTGTGAGCAAGGCGAAGCGTTGTAAATGTTGTTTCTCTACAAGCAACCTTCGGCCTCGAAGAGGCAATGTCCTGGCGAAGCGTTGTTACTTGTTGTAAAGGTTGTTTTAGTTGTTTTCTTAACTCATCCTAATGACATAGAGGACATTGAGTGGACAAAGCAAACTTGGTTGTAAAATATTGTAAAAGTTGTATTGGTTGTCTTCTTAGCATGTCCTCGCGTTGTCACCGAATACAGAGAAAAAGTTCTCATTTGTCGAACCCTTCAACGAAAAGAAAAATCATGGATGAAAAGAAAAGACAGGTATGGCGCTTTGTCATTCAGACCGCCATCTCGATTCTCACGGCCATCGCCACGGCCCTTGGCGTGACGAGCTGCATGTCGGTAGTGTAGTTACGATACAAAATCCCCTCCAAGACACACATCTTGGAGGGAGTATAAGGGCCAGCGCGGCGTTTCTCGCGCAGGATATTGTCGGTCTTTGCGTCTGTTGTGTTGGTCAGAACTTTCGCCAGCGCAGTCCCAGTTCTTCCGCCAGCGCAGTCTCAGAACTTCCACCAGCGTTTTTTCGGCTGCGGTTCGTCCTCCTCCCAGGGCGAGGGAGCGGGGGAGATGTAGTCCTGCCAGGTCTTCCCGTTGTGGATCATGTCGTAGATGCGTCCCCAGTCGGGGAGTCCGCCGAGGTTGCGGTCGTCGATGAAGAGGTCGGCCTTGATTTTGCGGGAGTAGTTTCTGTTTCTCTCCTGCGTGTCGGTGACGGGTTCGTCCATGTTGGCGGCATAGAAATCCACGCCCCGCTCATGACACCAGTCGAGAGCCTCCTGGAGCAGCGCGCCCTCGCGGACGCTCCACAGGATGAGCTGGTGGCCCTCCTTGATGAGCGTGCGGAGCGTCTGAATGGCGAAGGGGATCTCCTTGCCGATCTTCGGGTAGCGGTGCTCCACGATCGTCCCGTCGAAGTCAACAGCTATTATCATAGTGATAGTTGGGAAATGATGGTTGATATTTTGGGGTTACTCTCCGGCCAGCTGGATCAGATACTGGCCGTAGCCGTTCTTCGCCATGGGCTGCGCCTCGGCCAGCAGCTGCTCGCGCGAGATCCATCCCTTCTGGTAGGCTATCTCTTCGAGGCAGGCCACCTTCAGT
>ERZ780207.2074-NODE-2074-length-15309-cov-4.526616_pt1 | contig 15309 bp, 12 predicted proteins | sample MGYA00510977_ERZ780207 | MGnify/ENA primary metagenome ERZ780207 (study PRJEB29588, sample SAMEA2151383) | human gut metagenome | biome: human gut; feature: human-associated habitat; material: faeces | place: Denmark | collected 2008/2010 ... | reverse complement strand
CTCAGGCAGCTTAAAAATAGAGGGTGTACCTAAACCTTCATTTTGATACACCCTCTTTACGTTTTTATTGAGATAATTCCCAGAGAATTGTTGCGAACTTTATGGTGCTAGGCTTTGCCAGTGCTTGCAGAATTTGCGAAGAAACTCAAAGATTGAAGTATCCCGCTTCCTTTACGGTTACCTATAAATCAATTTTGCAAATACACTTGGACGCACATATTGATAAGCAATAATCTTTTGGAAAAATGGATCTAATGGCAATGGATATTAAGGACCGCTTTTGCTGGATGCGAAAGCGCCACGCGTTTCTAAATAATATTGTTGAACCATATACATCTTTAGACGAATTCACAAACGATAAAGAGGAATGGTTCGCGTTATTGGGTGCGGACTTAACGAAAGAAGAAAAATGGTGTTACATTTATATGTGGCACTATCGCAAAATGTTTAACAATTTGACTACATTTGTACAATAACCACTACAACTAATTTTTATGAAAGTTTTTGCAAGATGGATAAAAGCCCCGCTTGATAACCATAGCGAGGAAGAATATCATTTTCGGAAGAACACCATTCTTCAGTTCGGCAATAGTTGGGACATAATTGGTGCAGCCATATTGATAAATCCCGGAAGTGCACTCCCAACGAACGAATCTATTGATTGCGAAACGATATCAAGACTTCAAAAGATAAGTGATATCTACGATAAAAAAGATGAATGGAGAGTGTTCAACTCTGACTCAACAATGCGATTTCTAGAAAAGATATTTTCCGGATGGTATTTAGGTAAATCCAAACGATTGAATGGCGTTATTCTACTCTATAATCTTTTCAATATCAAATGCGCCGATTTAAAAGAAGCACTCAAATTGAGAAAAGCTGCCCAATTTGAGGACTTAAAAGATATGACCACAACCCCTGCGGATATAACGTCTCTTAATGTCCCGATTTATATCGGATGGGGAAACACTGGCAAATGTGTTTTATCCGATGATGCCAATAAAATATTTGAGGCCATTGTAGATCGGGTGTGTTATTATACCGGAGAAAATTTATGCAAAGCGGCTTGTTATCATCCCCTCTATGTCAACACCAGTTACCGTAAAGAGGCCACCAAGCACCTGCTTTGCCGATTTTTGCGTGTAGAAGGAGATATTCAGCCTTTTTTAGCAATCAATATTAGTGTTGGGTTAAAGATAATTGAGAATCTAAAGAAACGTATTGACAAGTCCAGCATTGTTGAGTCTCTTCCGTCAAAGCTTTCATTCAAACTATGTAATGGCAAGCTGGTATTTTCAATTATTTCTCAAAAAAGCAGACAATATGTCTGTTTTCAGCACGCAAATTACAATAAACGAAGGAATTATCGGGATAATCTTCCAGACTACGAATATGCGTCTGAGATACGCGTAATTCTTGAATCATACGGGTATAATGTCGCTTCCGATTCTTCTTTAGGAGAGAAATCTCTCAATGACTTTGCAGCCATGAATATTGAAGATATCTCAAATATGATATGGGAAGAAATTCAAGAACTGACTGACAGGATTAACAATATTTATAAGGAAACGGAATCATAAACAGATATGAACCAACTGCAAAAGATTTACCGAGCGATGCGCTTTTCGCCGTCCTGGATGTAGATGGTGCCGGGTTCGGGGTCGGTCACCGGCTTGCCGGTCAGGTCGTAGCTTCTGCCGTCCTTGGGGCGTTCCTGCGGCACGATGTCCGTAACGCCGCTTTGGTCCTTCAGCCACTTCGCGTCAAAAACCGTGTTACCGTACAGATCCTTCTGCCGCAGAAAATAAGATTTGGGCATCTGGCCTCCGATGATGATTACACCTGGCAATAATGCCGGCATGTGCAGGAATCCCATTCCAACATTTCCCACGCCTTCAACGACTACAACTTTATCATAGGCTATTGAAGGGTCTATGTCCAATAGTTCATCAGCTTCAGATCTTTCTTTATAAAATATCTGCACCTTCCATTCTTTATCGTTTTTTCTTAGGGTTTTAAATACAGGATAAACTGATGATAAACTTAAAGCAGCATAGGGGTCTATAGCTTCTGTAGCTACCCAATCAGGGAGTGCCACAATGTTGCGTGTATTAGTATCCTTATTATCGGAATAGAGTAATACCTCTGTATAATCTGGAACTGGTAATGTCAATTCGACGTCAGCGCAGATTATTTCGTGTTGCTGCAACAAAAGATACACTTCACCACACGATTCGCGCATATATGCGACCCTCTCAGGTTTTGGATTCTCTGCATTAGCAACCCAGTAATTTAAAATATGGTATGTATGACCATTGACATATTCGGTGCCATCGAATTTGAAATTCAGTGTATCCCTGACTACTGACGGAAATAAACCTTCTTCATACGATGCTTCAATACAGTATTGCCAAATTCTGTCCTCTCTAATCATCGGCTCGTAAGCCTGCACCGCAATGCTTACCAACAACATTGTAATTAATAAGAAATTTTTCATCTTTGAGATTAGTTAAGTTCCATAAATCCTATTAACCTGCAAAACGACAGCAGGCTAATAGAATTTATCTTTTGTTAATTAAAAATACGGGAAATACCCCCGGGTTCGACCTTGAAGTCTTTTCCCATCGTGACGTTCCGGGCTATAACGGTCAGTTTGCCTCCCTTCTTCACGGTTACGTAATTGGACATCAAGGCGTGTCCAGTTTACCGCGCTATGCGCTTTTCGCCGCCCAGGATGTAGATGGTGCCGCGCTGCGGGTTGCGTATCTCCCGCCCCGTCAGGTCGTAGAGTTTGCCGGGAGCTTTCGAGTCCGCGCCGATGCTTTCTATGCCGCTGCTCGGCTTCTGCACGTCCTCTCCTTTATAAACCACATTCCCCTCCAAATCGTAGAGATTGTTGAAACATATATCACCACTACATCCATTGGGAAATACCCCTCTTCCCTCGGTTTCGGGAACTAAAAACGAACCTGCTCCGATATTGCCGATTCCTTCTATTATATTCACATCAGCATAGGTTTCTCCCCAGGTTTCTTCCGGATAATTCCACCCGAGGCTCTCGCAGACTTCCGACACGGCGCAATTGCGTAACGTGATCTTGTTTCGGCCGGCGTCATCGGTTACTTCCACGACACAATATTTCGTTATCATGGGGCAATGATATTGCAGTTCAACGGTCTGGTTGCCGTGGTATGGATTTCCGGAGGCGTAAAAGTAATCACCCGGTTGAATTTGCGTGAAATCATAAATTACTACTTCCTGGTTTTCCTCGGGTATCTGCTGGACAAAGCTTCGATTTTCAGTATCGTAAATCTTAATAATCGGTGTCTGGACCAGCATATAGACAACCCCATCTTCTTCACGCAGCAATGCCGCAACTGAGTCCACGGTTTGTGTTTCTGATGTCTGAGAAGTTTCTTGCCACGAAACCATGCCTTTCAACTTCAGTTGGTGATAAGTCTTGCCGTTTATCACCTGTGTCCCGTCAAATTGGTATTGGGACAATGAATGTGTTATCGTACCCCAGAAATCATCATAGGAATAATACTCCCAGACGCGGTCTTCGCGGATGAGCGGCTCGTCAGCCTGCGCCGTGAGGCTTACAAACACCAAAAGAATTAGTATCAGTTTATTCATAAATCAATTATTTTAAATAGGGTTTACTGAAAAATCAACACTGCACTGTTGATTTTTCAGTAAACCCTAATTAAGACCGACAAGATAAGTGCCTGAGCCAACCAGCACATTGTCATTATCTCCGAAAGTGATGTACCCACCGTATGCATAATCCTCATTGCCGAGGACACACATTTTTGCTTTGGGATCCAGTGAATACTGCCGGTTAAAAATAGGGAAGTCTTGATTTGCTGAAATCGAATGGGGGATAACACCGACGGAGTCTTGCGGTTGTAATTGTTCGAAACCGTCAAGCACAAGGCGGTTCAGCGAGTCTACCCGCACTTCGGCACCGACCGCCATCGAGCAGGCGAGCAGTGCTCCGAATAGTACAAATTTCTTCATAGGTTTAATGTTTTTTAAGGTTGTTATTATTAATGGAATTGACGAGGAGTTTAGTTCATGGGCGGAGGATGCTTAGGATTCCGGCCTTAGGATAGTCCGAGGGTAAATTATACTCGACTTCAATTCCGTGGAATTTTCGTCAGTTGTTCGCAAACTTATAAATAAATTTTGAAATAAGTGTTGAAATTAATATTTTTAACATCTTATGTTAACGATTGTATTATCCAAACAAGAAAATTTAACATTCACTGAGATTGCTCAGGTTCCTGATTTGTTCTATAGTCCTGTGATTGTGAGCTAAATTTCTATCATGCAATAATTTATGGCGCTATGCTTCACTCGCGATACCGTGCAGAGATAAATGTAATTATCCAACGGAATAAAACCGTTTACCGGAGGTTTGCTTTCCGGGGATGGAAGAGGAAGAGGTAGAGGAGTGCGAGCAGGAGGCTGTAGGCGGCGAAGATGAGCCAGAGGGATGTCCAGTCGCCGAGGAAGAAGGGTTGTGTGCGGCCCGACGGCAGCGTCACCGTTTGCCATTGGCAATAACGATTCACCACGGCGCCGGCGACGAGTGTCCCCGCCGAGGCACCGAAGCCGTTGCTCATCAGCATCATCAGCCCCTGGCCGAAGCCGCGGTTGTGCTCCCCCGTGTTCTGCTCCATGTAGAGATGTCCGGCTACGGTGAAGAGGTTGAACGCCGCGCCGTAGACCGCCATCGAGAGGATGAGCATCCACAGTCCGTAGCCGGGATTGCCGAAAGCGAAAAGCAGGTAGCGCAGCGCCCAGGCAGTCATGGCCAGCACCATGCACCATTTTATCCCGAGCCGGTTCATGGCCAACGGCACGAGCAGCACGCACACGGCCTCGGAAACCTGCGAGAGGGAGAAGAGCATCGTGGCGTTGCCGGCCGCCCCCGAGCCGCCGTACTGCGGGTCGGCCATGAAGTGGGAGATGAAAGGCGTGGCGAAGCCGTTGGTTATCTGGAGGCACACGCCGGCAAGGACGGCCAGCAGCAGGAACTGCCGCAGATATCCCTTTTTGAAAAGGGTGAAGGCCCGCAGTCCGGTGACGTCGGGCCAAGAATGTCCGCGCATCCGCGCCAACGGTGTGGAGGGGAGCGTCAGCGTGTAGAGGAAGGTGAGCAATCCTATGACGGCGGAGCAGAGCAGCATCCCCGGCGTGTACTGGAAGCGGTATTGCGCAAGCGGGTGCATGTCGTTGAGCGTAAGTCCGAAGGAGCCGTCGTGCCAATAGGCGCAGTTGACGAGCCACATTGCGGCCACGAATCCCACCGTTCCCCAAACACGTATGGCCGGGAAGGTGTCCACGGGCCGCAGTCCCTGCCGCGCCAGCAACGCGAACGTTGTGGTGTTGGCCAGCGCCAGAGTGGGCATATAGCAGCAGAGGAAGAGCAGCCACAGCGTGAAGAAAGGAGCGAACCGCATCTGCGGATTACGCGCCGCGTAGAGCCACGCCGCCGCCATCGCCACGGCCGCGGCAAGGTGGCACAGCCCGAGCACGCGCGCCGGAGCCAGGAAGCGGTCGGCCACATGCCCCAGCAGCGCCGGGAACAGCAGCGACACGAATCCCACGGCGGCATAGAACCAGGCGATGTCAGCACCCAGTCCGCCGCGCCCCAGCAGCTGGCCGAGGCACGTGAGGCAACAGCCCCACACGGCGAATTGCAGGAAGTAAAGCACCGAGAGGCGCGCACGCGCATTTGTCATGGCCGTCGTTCCCACTGCGGTTTAGAATGTTGCCTCCACGCCGCCGAGGATGGTGATTCCCGGCATTGGGCAGCCGTACACCACCTCATACCGGCGGTCGGTGATATTGTCGAGTTTCAGGAACGGCGTAACGTGCACGCCTGGCTTGTGGAAGGTGTAGGCCGCGCGCAGGTTCAGCAGTTCGTAATCCACGGTTTTCGGTCCGCCGTTGCGAAGGCTCCATACGGTATTCGAGCTGAGCGCGAAGCTGAAGCGGCCCGGCATGAAGTCCACCATAGCGTTAAGGCGGTTCTTCGGCGCGGCCAGCAACCCGGCATTGTCGGTGTGCAGGTAGGCGTAGTTTGCGGCCACGTTCCAGCGGCGGTCTATGCGGTAGGCGGCATCCAGCTCGAATCCTTTGTTGATGAAGCACCCGGTGTTGACGTTCAGCGGCCGGCCGTCCTGCCTTACGGTCTGGATCATGTCGCGTCCGTTGATGAAGTAGAAGGCCACGCCCGCCTCAAGCCGTCCCTCGAGGAACCGCTGGCGTAGCGACGCCTCGTAGTTGAGCATCGTCTCGGGGCGCAGGTCCGGGTTGTGGGGAGGATACATGTAGAGCTCGCGGATGTTGGGCGCGCGGAAACCTTTGGAGAAACTGAACTTGAATTCGGAACCTTCCCATCCATGCACAATCACTCCGGCCTGCGGCACCCACTCGTTGCCATACTGCGAGCCGTGCTGCAGGCGCACTCCGGCATTGAGCGACAGCAGCTCGCCGAGCAGTCCCTGCTGCATCATCACGTAGCCGGCAATTTCGTTCTCGCACTTGCGGGTGATGTCGGTCTCCCGGCCGTCGGCCTTCGCCGCGTTCCAGGCGTGGCCGCCCCAATGCACGAAGTCCACGCCCAGCGAGAGGTCGCTCAGTTGCCACGGATGCAGCGTCTGGTAGAGGGTGAGGCCCATGTTGTAGTCTGTGGAGTGGAAGAGGTAGTCGCGTGGTTGGGCGCCGGGAGCGTAGCCGTCGTCCACCTTGTGGTGGCCCCAGTTGATGTAGGCCTGCGCTCCGCCGTTGCCCCAGCCGTAGCGGTCGTTGACATAGAGCGACGCCGTTCCGCGCCCCATGTAGGTCCACATGCTCAGCAGCGGCTCCTGCGTGGTGCCCGGGTTCTCGGCGCGCGTCTGCGTCAGCGTCACGTTGGTGCCGATGCTCCAGTGGTGGCTCAGGTTATAGTTCACCTGCATATACTCGTTGGCGAGCCAGAAGGCGGAGCCGCGGCGGTTGCCGTTGCTGCGGTCCAGCTGTCCGGCCACGGTCACGGAAAGGCGGTCACGGCGGTAGCCCGCCTGCAGGTTGAATTTCTGTGTGTTGAATGAGCCGAACATGGCGCGCGCACGGCCGGAGACGCCCTCTTCGTAGGTGCGGTCGGTGATGATGTTCACCGAGCCGCCCATGGCGTTGGAGCCGTAGAGCAGCGACGACGGCCCTTTCACCACCTCGATGCGCTGCACGCCGTTGGCCACGTAAGTGTCGGGCAACGCGTGGCCGAAGACCGATGCCCATTGCGGCTGTCCGTCTATCATGAATAGCACCTTGTTGCCCTGGCCCACACCGCGGATATTCACCGTCCCGGCGGCGCCCCCGGACACGCCGTAGCCGGCGAAGCCCCGCTCGGTGACGAACAGCCCCGGGATGCGGTCCATCAGAACCGGGAGCACCGACGACTCGGCGCTCCGGTTTATCTCGGCCGCGGTGACGATATTGACGTCGAGCGGCAGCAGTTCCACACGTGTTTTGGCCGGTGCCGTGACGAGTGTTTCCGGCAGGATGCTGTCACCCGGTTCTTCCGCGAAGAGCGGGAGCGCCGCCAGCAACACGGAGGCGGCAGCACAGCAGGGTTTAACCATGGCAGGTGTTCTGGAATCGTTCATAATCGGTAGCTATAAAACAGCAACATCAGGGTTACCGGTAGCGGACGCAAATTTACAAAAATTCCGCGTAACGCCAAAACGCGCCGGCCCCGCCGCCGCAAAAAGTGCACAATTCCCCGCAATAATGGTTGCAAAACGTTCCGTATCCGGAAGGTGGTACATAAAGAAAGCGCCGGGAGGGGAGGGCCTCCGGCGCTTTTTATTATGGATGGGTTATCTCTTATTTGATAATTACTTTCTGGGCTTTGCCGTTCTGAACACGGATGTACATGCCGTTTTCGGGGTTGGCTACGCGCACGCCCTGCATGTTGTAGTACTCGGCTGCACCGTTTTCAACCTCGATGCCGTCGATGCCGAGCGAGGGGTTGTAGTAGTATGTTACGGATACTTCGCGGCTCTGCTGTTTGCCTTCCTCAACGGCGTAAGCGTAGATGCTTGTGGTGGCGTTGATGGTGAAGGGGGCGTTGTAAACCTGGAAATCGGCTTCGGTATTTGTACGGTAGTAGATGGTTGCGCCTTCGGCTGCCGTGATGGTGACGGTAGATGTGGAAGCGAACTGGTTTTCGTCATTGAGTTCAGTACCGCTGATGACGGGTACATCGGAAACGGCCTGCTGATATTCGAGGGGGTAGAGCTGGAGAGCGCCTTTGAAGTTGGCTACGGCGACTTTCACGTCATAGATACCTGCGGCTGTCGAAGCGATGGTGAAGTTATTGCGGAAAGTATATTCCGTGCCGTCGGGCGTGGTGCCGGAGAAGTTTGTTTTTGTATCGGGTGTTTCCGCTGCAAAGGTCACATTCTTAAGGACAACCACCTCGTTGACCATGGATTCGTCAATGCTTGAGACTTCGCTGTAAGTAACGCCGCTGTTCTCGGTGGATGCGGGCATGGTGCTTACAGGCTTGAGTTCTATGAGGCCGTAGAAATTGTCGGTTTGTGCCGTCCATCCGGCGGGGATGATGTTGCCTACTTCGTAGCCGAGGTCATATTTGAAAATCAAACCTGCCGTGCCGGCTTCGTCGATTACGTATGTGTTGCCACCGATTACGTATGTAACGGTCAGCGGGAAGTTGATGTAACCTTCGTCATTCTTGTTGCCACATGCAGCGAGGTATTCGGCCAGAGTGTTGTAGCCTTTGACCACAGTCAGAGTGTACTGTGCGCTACCGGCTGTGTAAGTGTCGTTTTCCGGGGCTTCGGCCTTGATGGTAGTCGTACCGGCGCCTACGAGGGTGACTTCACCTGTCGTGGCGTTGACGGTAGCAACATTTGTATCGCTGGAAGAGTAAGTAACGGCAGCGTTTGTGGCCTTTGTCAGAGTCGGGGCGGTGAAAGCCTGTCCGAGGATGGCTGTGTAAGAAGATTCGGGGAACTGAAGACCTGCATGCTCTTTGTCACTGGCAGTTTCGCTGTAAGTGATTGTTACTGCATCGAAGTCAAGTTGACCGGCTGTCGGTTTTTGTTCAGTACCTTTGTCAGTACCTAAAGTCGTATAGTCGCCGACTGTAAATGTGACGCTGTTAGTGCTACCTGCCCAATCAGTTACAAAAGTAGGAGTTCCATTCTGTGTCATTGTGCCTTCAGAAGCAGTAATGGTAGTTAAACGTTTTTTCCCCGCTGTGGATATATTGAAAGAGATGGCTTCGAGAGTCACTCCTTCAGGTGCGGCAATTGTAAGTGTCCCTTTTGCATAAATGCGGAGATCTTTACCATTGGTGTTGTATGTTGGTGATGTACTTCCGCTGTTTTTCTTACATGTGAATGTGAAGTCGGGAGTAGTGCCTGTGGTGAAGCTGAACTCTAAGCCTGACGCTGTAATAGAGCAGTTGGCCATAGTCACTGTAACATCTGTGGCCATTGCCGTTGTGGCGGCGAGGGCCAACGTTGCGAGTGAAAGTAAAAATTTCTTCATTCTTTTGTTGTGTTTTGAGTTATATGTTTTTTTATTGTGCTTTTTGTTTGCGGCCGTGCCGGGTGGGTCAGGCCGCACGAGTCTTTTTCTGATTTGCAACCGAATTGGTTTTGCGTTTCTACCTTAGAATAACAACTAAGAGCGGATTATGTTCCGCCAATCGGAACCGGAGAGCAAACAGACACCGCAAAATTACTCATACTTTATGAAACGGCAAACTTTTCCGACACTTTTTTTATCAAAATCATCCTATCCACAAGAGATTTAACATTCCCGTAACAGGGGGACCATCTCCCCGCTCTCCATCGACCGCTGTAACATCAGCTACATCAATCGCATCCGTTACATAAAAAACATTTACACCACAAAAAAAGCCGCAACCGGGAAAATCTCCGGTTACGGCAATAATTTAGGTTGAAAATCTGTCGGGGTGAGAAGACTCGAACTTCCGACCTCTACGTCCCGAACGTAGCGCGCTAACCAACTGTGCTACACCCCGAGTGCCTAAGCGACTGCAAAGTTAATACCATTTTCCGTCTCCACCAAATTTTTTTCAAACTTTTTTATCCGGCGCCCAAAAATTTATCAAAAATGTCAGTAGGTATCCCCGTTTGCGGATACCTACTGAATTAAAAACTATAAGTAATCATGAAGCTATAGGATACGGCTGTATCAAGGGATTCACCGAGGGGGACGCCGGCAATGCCGTGGCCCGGGGGAATGGTTCCTTATTGCTGCCTCTCCTCTATATAGTCGTTATTGTCGTCGTAGCTTTCCAGCGGTAAGAGCTTGCCTCCACCTTTCTTATTAATGTCGGGCTTGCCCCGGTAGTAGATTTTGGTGCTTCCGATTCCGCGCACTTTCAGCTCGAAGCGGGGCCAGCAGCCTATGGACCCGCTTCCGAGGATGCGGCAGCCTACATAGTCGCTGCGCAGGTTGTCGGCCTGTATCAGTCCGGTGCCCACCATGTTGAACTTGGCGTTGTTGCACTGGCCGTTGAGCACGATGGTGCCGTTGCCGGTCTTTATGGAGGCTTCCACGTTGATGCTGCGGATGCTGTCGACCGTTATGCGGCCGTTGCCCACCACGGTGGTTTTGAAGGTGGAACAGGGGGAGATGTCGATGACGTTGACGGTGCTGTCGCCGTCGTTCTCCACCTCTTCAAGGAACTCGCTGTAAACGTAGAGTGTGGGGAGCGGTTTCACCGGCGTTTCGTATGGCATCGTCTCCAGTTTCAGCTGCCCGTCTTTGTTGGTGGCCAGGAAATAGTCTGACATCACCTTGGGGGCGCGGAAGCGGGCTATACCGGCCGAGTCGGCGCTTTGCACGTACACCACGTTTATATTGTTTACCACTTTCAGACGGTTGAAACTGCCTACTGTCAGTTCGTAGTCGAACTCTTCGGTAGCGGCGCTGGCGCCTAAGGCAGTTAACATCGCGAGCAATAAGAGCGTAAATGTCCTCATCGTCTTATATGAGATTTATTAAAGTTATACTTTAAGAATGCTATAATATTTTTCTCCGATTTCTTCGAAGATTTTCAGTATTTCGTCTTCCGTTTCGGCACGTAGCATCGCTATGCGGGTGGGCTTGAAGTCGGGCAGTCCCTTGAAGAGGGGGGAGGAGGCGAGGTGTCGGCGTATGTGGCGAATGCCGCGCACTTCGTCTATGCGCTCTATGCTTTCGCGTATCTGGCGGCGCAGCACCGCGAATTTCTCCTCCACGGTGAGCGGCGTGTAGCTGTCCGTGTCGAGGAACTGGCGCATGTCGCGGAAAATCCACGGCGCCCCGAAACTGGCACGCCCTACCATCACGCCGTCCACGCCGTAGCGGCGGAATGCTTCTGCCGCTCCTTCGGGAGTGGTGATGTCTCCGTTGCCGATTACCGGTATCTCCATGCGCGGGTCGGCTTTCAGCTCCCCGATAAGGGTCCAGTCGGCCTCGCCGGTGTACATCTGCGAGCGCGTGCGTCCGTGCACCGTGATGGCCTGTATGCCGCAGTCCTGGAGTCGTGGACCCAAGTCGGTGATTATTTTGTTCTCGCAATCCCAGCCGAGGCGTGTTTTGACGGTGACGGGGAGCGAGACGGCGCGGACCACGCGGCGCGTGATTTCGAGCATCTTAGGTACATCGCGCAGCATCCCGGCACCGGCTCCTTTGCCGGCGACTTTCTTTACCGGACAGCCGAAGTTGATGTCTATGAGGTCCGGACCGGCCTCTTCCACCATTCGGGCGGCCTCTTCCATAGCATCGGCGTCGCGGCCGTAAATCTGTATGGCCACGGGGCGTTCGCGTTCATCTATATACAGCTTGCGTAGGGTGGAGTTGACGTTGCGCACCAGAGCCTCTGCCGAGACGAACTCGGTGTAGACCATCGCGGCCCCCATTTCGCGGCAGATAAGCCGGAACGAGGGGTCGGTGACATCCTCCATCGGAGCGAGCATCACGGGACGTTGGCCCAAGTCGAGTTTTCCTATTTTCATGCGACTGCAAAATTAGTTAATGTTTTCTGAATTAAGCGAATGTTACCGCAGCTATTTTTGCCGAATCCGACAATAAGAACAATTTTTGCTACTTTCGTAACAATTGGGCTGAGTTGAGTTTTTTCAGCAAAGGGTAAGTTCGCAGAGGCCGGCGGCGAGGAGCTCTTCGGCCACGGCGCGGAGCTGTTCGGGGGTCACTTCGGCGATGCGTTCGGCTGTCCATGCCGGGCCGTGCACGTCGCCGTAGTAGAGCAGGCTCTTGCCAAGCGCCATGGCAGTGGACTCGCGGTGGTCGGTGGTGAGCAGCAACTGGCCGAGGTACTGGCGACGTGCGTTTTCGAAGCGCGTGGCGGAAAGGGGCGCCGAGGCGAGGGCTTCCAACTCCCGGAGTATAAGCCGTTTGCATCTTCCGACATGCTCTTTGTCGGAACCGAAATATATCATCATCGAGCCGCAGTTGCTCATCAGCGATACGGAACTGTCAACGGTATATACGTAGCCGCGCTTTTCGCGCAACTCCTGGTTTAGGCGCGAGTTCATGCACGGTCCGCCCAGATAGTTGTTGAGCAGGAAGAGGGGGAACCGCCGCGGGTCGGTGCGGCTGAAAGTGCGCGCGCCCACGATGGTGTGGGCCTGGAAACCGTTGCGGTCGTTGACCTTCGAGAATGGCTGCACCATGGCGGGGATTTCGCGGACGCGGGGGTTGGCATAAAGGTGCATCTTGCCGAAATAACGGCGGCAGAGACGCTCGATGACCGCCGGCCGCGACGGGTCGGAAATGTAGAGCGTCATGTTGTCGGGACAGTAAAAATCCTCGATGAAACCGCGGCAATCCGCCCCCGTGAGGCGGTGCACGCTATCGATGTCGCCGAGGATATTGTGTGCCATGCCGCTGCCGGAATAGATGTTCTCCTCAAACTCGTCGTAGACCGAATCCGCAGGGGAATCGAGGTAGGACTTTATCTCTTCGCATACCACTTCGCGCTCCTTCTCCAGCTCGTCCGCGGGGAAGACGGAATACATCACGAGGTCGGCGAGCAGCTCGAGGGCGCGGGCCGGTTCGTCGGCGGGAGCGGCGGTGTATACCACAGTTTCCTCTTTCGAGGTGTAGGCGTTGAGTTCGCCGCCGACGCTCTCCATGCGGTTTGAGATATGCCACGAGGAGCGGTGGCGCGTTCCCTTGAATATGGTGTGCTCCACGAAATGGGCGAGGCCCTGGTGGTCTGCGTCTTCGTCGCGGCTGCCGGCGTTGACCACGATGCCGCAGTATGCCACGCCGCCCGGGGCGCGGCGGTGAACGCAACGCAGCCCGTTGTCGAGGGTGAAGAGGGTTATTTCATCTGTCTGTGATAAGATCCTGATGTCCATGGCGTTAATATTCAGAATGAAAGGAAGGAAAGAAGCCGGATTCCGGACGAGGACGGCCCAAGGCAAGTGCTCCCGTGCCCGAAACAAGCACGCAAAATTAGTGAAAATCCCCCAAATTGCAAAACCCGCAGGTGAACAAACCGTAAACTAAACTGCGGAAACAAGTCTGCCCAGATGTGATTGATGTCGTCAAGGATTTGTATTTGGGTTTATGGGGTTGCTGGAAAAGTAATCGGCACGCGTCTTTCTCAAGAGGCGTGCCGATTATGCGAATCAAAATTTGTTCTACAAACCTAACATAAACGATTTTTTAGTCCAAATTGTTACCCTTACTAACCTATGATAAAATCTCTAATTGCTTTTGTTTTTCAGATTTTCAACCTATTTATTTTTATCTGTATCGGCCTCTTGCGGGGCCGTTGGAAGTTCAGTTTTTTGTCTTTCGACATTGCAAAATTACAACGCGGCGAGGCTTCCTGCAAGTGATAAAGCCACAATATGGTTAAAATACAAACTTATTTAACACTATGCTATTGAAAATAAGTAAATTAGAATTTTCAAATATAAATGATTTACAAGCTATATATAAGCCTCTCGACACCCTGAAAATGCTTCCCTCTGGACATTCAGGATTCGTGTTCGGCCTGGAAATCCACAACCTGCTGCTCGAAGTGTTCGCGGTCGATGGCCTTGTTGCGCATCCGGTTGCGGTAGGTGTAGACGGTGTTGACCGAGTAGTTGAGTACCTGCGCTATGCGGGTGCTCTCCGTGATGCCGAGTTTCACCAGCGCGTAGATTCGCAGCTCGAGGGGCAGTCCCTTCTTCGACATCTCCGTGGGAAACCGTTCTTCGGGACGGAGCAAAAGGTTGATTTGCTCGATGAAATCGGGGAAAATCTCCACGAAAGTGCGGTCGAAGTATTTGAATATTTCATCCTCCTTATCCTCGGTATAACGGCCGCTTTTCAGCAGTTTGACGAGCTGGTCGGTCTGTCCGGAGGAGATTTTGCGTTGCACGAGCTGCTCCAGGGAGTTCAGTTTATGGTAATAGGTCGAACAGAGTGCCAGGAAGTTGGCTATATGCCTCTTCTGCGCCTGGGAAAGTTCGCGGAGCTTGCGTGCGTTTTCCTTGCCGCGCTTGGACTGCATCAGAATATAGAAGAACATGCCGCCGAGAATGAACAGGGCCAGGGCGAGGATTACGAAGTAGATGATGAGCATATCGTGGCTGGTCTTGCTTTCGGCGCGGTATGCGTCGTCGATGAGCGGGAGCATCGTTGCGATGTTGGCTGTGCGCATTCGCGCGTTGGCGTCGTTGGCCTGCCCCATGGCGAAGTTGATGTATCCGAACGCCTTGTTCAGCTCGCCCTGGGCATAGAGCCAGTTGGCGAGGTTGAAGAGTGCGAGACCTTCGCGCACGCTCTGGCGCACGTTGGCCTGTGCCGCCTTGGCCATATATGCGGCGTATGAGCGCTCGTCGTCCAAATTCTTGTAAACCAGCGCCATCTGGTAGGCTGCCATGCCGTAGATGTTGGAATTGGGGTCGACGCTTTTCATAAGTGCCTCGAGTTTACGCTTGGCCTTCTGGTTGTCGCCGCTCACCACGAGACGTTCGGCCACCAGGAAACTGCGGAATGCATCACGCTCCGGCAGGTGGCGGATCAGGGAGTCGTCGTAGGCCATGGCCTGTCGTGCGAATTTTTGCGACAGGTCGTAGTTGCGCTGTGTGTAGAGTTGCAGCGTTGAATAGAGGTTGCGGCCGGCTTCCCAGTATGCGAGGCGCGACTGAGGGGATAGGTTTCCTTCGGTAATATCGAGGAACTCCCGCTCCGCGTACGGGCATAAAAACGAAGCGAGCAACGGTGTGAATGTCGGTTGGTCGTGAAAAG